>JAEEGL015376759.1_pt1 | contig 16580 bp, 17 predicted proteins | sample 9134231 | NCBI WGS metagenome assembly JAEEGL01 (sample SAMN16246548, study PRJNA631951) | gut metagenome | biome: gut microbiome; feature: rumen; material: fiber-attached | host: Bos | place: Iran: Karaj | collected 2018-10 | reverse complement strand
CGCCTACAATGAGTCCCTGGCTCTTAAGTGGCTGGGAGACGAGGTGTGCTTTATGTCTATTGTTGGCAGGAATCAGGACCTTGGCATGATCAATCCTCCTGACAGGAAGATCACTCTTTCCACGGAATATATTGTTCCGCAGATGGATGAGACGCCAACTGAAGTTGTGCTTTATGACAGGGACAGAAAACAGCAGATCTTTGAGGATCTTAAGGATCTTCGTGACAATGTTTACGACATGTCCATGGTTGCGCCAATAGCTGAAAGCTGCGACATGATGGTGCTCGCAAATGCCAATTTCTGCAGACCTTTTGCAAAGGCAGCAAAAGAGCATAATAAGCCTATAGCGGTCAACATCAGAAGCTACAAGCCTGAGAAGGAAAAGTACAATACAGACTTCCTTGAGCCTGCAAAGGTGCTATACTTTAGTGATGATACGCTTACAGAAGATCCATACGACTTTATTGAGCGTATTGCAGGAACTTACAACACAGAGATCATCATACTTGGTCAGGGCAGCGAAGGACTTATTCTTTATGACAGGACAAAAGACCTAAGGGTTCACTATAAGACTGTCAAGACCAATGAAGTTGTTAATACAATCGGAGCAGGTAATGCGCTGTTTGCATGCTTCCTTCACTATTACATGGAGAACGGAGACAGTGTAAATGCCATCAAGAATGCGCTTTTGTTTGCTTCTTACAAAATTGGATACATGGGAACTTCCAATGGTTTCATGACCACAGCGCAGCTTGAACAGTGGAGAAACCTTATCTGGGGTATTCAGAAAAACGTTTTTGATGAACAGCAGAGTTAAAAAGATACTAAAGAAAAGGAAAGAGGACGACATGGCTAAAACTAATGCAAAAACCGGAAGAAAATGTGGAGTACTGCTTCCAATTTTTTCCCTTTCATCTGAGTATGGAATAGGTACTTTCTCAAAAGAGGCTTACGAGTTCGTGGACTTTTTAAAAGAGTCCGGCCAGAGCTACTGGCAGATACTTCCTTTGGGACCAACAAGCTACGGTGATTCTCCGTATCAGTCATTTTCAACATTTGCAGGAAACCCTTATTTTATTGATATAACTACGCTCATTGAAGAAGGTTTTTTGACAAAAGAGATGGCTGACAAGTGCGACTTCGGTGGATCTGAGGAGTACATCGACTATGAGAAGATGTATAAGTCCAGGTTCGTGCTTCTTAAGAATGCCTATGACAACATGGATAAGGCCAAGGATGCAGCAAAGATAAAAAAGGAATTTGAAGCTTTCAAGAAAAAGAAGGACAATGACTGGCTTGCTGATTATTCTCTTTTCATGGCTCTTAAGAATGTCAATGGCGGAAGAAGCTGGAATACCTGGGAGAAGGATCTAAGACTTCGCAAACCTGCAGCCCTTAAGCAGGCAAAACAGAAATATGCTACTGAAATAGATTTTTACAGCTTCCTGCAGTTCCTTTTTACAAAACAGTGGACTAAACTCAAGGCATATGCAAACGACAACGGAATCGAGATAATCGGTGATATTCCGATCTACGTTGCCTTTGACAGCGCTGATACATGGGCAAATCCTGAGCTCTTCCAGCTGGATAAAAACAATGATCCCATTGATGTGGCCGGATGTCCTCCTGATGCATTTTCTGCAACAGGCCAGCTCTGGGGAAATCCTCTGTACAAGTGGGAGTACCATGAACAGACAGGCTACAAGTGGTGGATGAAGAGAATCGGATACTGCTACAAGCTCTATGACGTTATTAGGATAGATCACTTCAGAGGATTTGATGAGTATTACGCAATACCATATGGAAGTCCTACGGCTGAGACCGGAGAGTGGAGAAAGGGACCGGGAATAGGTCTTTTCGAGACTATGAAGAAAGAGCTTGGGGAGAAGAAGGTTATCGCAGAGGATCTTGGATTCCTGACGCCTTCAGTTATCAAGCTTGTTAAAAAGACCGGATATCCCGGAATGAAGATATTGCAGTTTGCCTTTGATTCCAGGGAAGAGAGCGATTACCTTCCTCACAACTATGTGAAGAACTGCATCGTTTACACCGGAACCCACGACAACGATACCACAAGGAACTGGTTTGATCAGCTTCCTAAGGACGACAAGAAATTTGCAAAAGAGTATCTTGGAATAAAGACAGCCAAGGATGCTGTCTGGGCAACTATCAGAGCAAGCTTTGCAAGCGTCTCAGATACTGTTATAATTCCTATGCAGGATTATCTGGAGCTTCCCGGATATGCAAGGATCAACACTCCTTCAACCCTTGGTGGAAACTGGGTATGGAGAATGAAGAAGGATGCCCTCAGTCCTTCGCTTTGTGCTAAGATGCACGACTTTGCGAGGATCTACAGAAGACTTCGCTGAGGATAAAAATTTGTTTGGCAGGTTGTTATGTCAGAAATAACTATAGTCGAGATCGCCAGGAGATGCGGTGTTGGAGTCAGCACCGTATCCCGGGCTATCAATAATCACTCGGATATCAATCCTGAGACCAAAAAGAGAATAATGGCTGTTATAAAGGAGACCGGATATATCCCGAATAACAGTGCAAGAAATCTTAAAAGGACAGACGCCAAGTGCATAGCTGTTCTTGTGAAAGGTATCACCAATCCTTTCTTTGCACCTATGATCGAGGTTGTTGAGAAAGAGGTTGAAGAGAGAAAATACGCCCTTGTCATAAGGCATGTTGAGGCCTATGAGGACGAGGTAGATGTTGCCCTGGAGCTTGAAAAGGAAAAGAGACTTCGTGGCATCATTTTTATGGGCGGATCCGCAAGACACTCGGCTGACAAGATCAAGCAGCTTAATGTTCCTGTCGTGTTTGCGACAATTGGTTCAGATATTGCTGATGATCTTAGCAGGAATGAGTATTCCACAGTATCTGTCGACGATGAAAAAGAGAGCTTCAAAATGGTTGAGTACCTGATAGGGCTTGGCCATAAGAGAATAGCTATACTGACAGAAGGAAGCGATACTCCTTCAATTGTTCAGCTTCGTTTAAAGGGCTACTTGGATGCTCTTAAAAAGCATGGACTTGAGGTGGATGAGAATCTTATAAGATACGTTGACAGAAGAATTTATACTTTTGGAAACGGTTATGCTACCACGAAGGCACTTATTGAATCCGGGGAGAAGTTTACTGCGATTTACTGCATCTCTGATGTGCTTGCAGTTGGCGCTCTCAGAGCTCTTTCAGATGCAGGGATAAATGTTCCTAATGACGTGAGCGTAGCAGGCTACGACGGACAGGAGATCGCTGAGTATTGTGTACCAAGACTTACGACTCTCAAGCAGCCTATGATGGAGATATCCAAAAAGGGAATGGACCTTCTCTTTTCCATAATAGACAAAGAGAGTGGACACAAGCATATAGTATTTCCGGGCGAACTCGTTGTGGGTGAGTCAACAAGGGAAATTTAAGAGAATAAGTAAAAAGATCATTTGCCCGGCTCATGGCGAGTCGGGCGTTTGTTTGCAGGATTTCTATTTGGTTTAGGCGTTGGAGGCGTGAAATGGAGAAATTGGAAAACTTTGAGTATGAAGGATATGTTGGCACAGTAAATTATGATAAGAAGTGCGATTATTACACCGGGGAAGTTAAGATTGACGACCACATCTATACATATGAGGGAGATACTCTTGAGGAGCTCAGGGAAGACTTTGAGGACATCGTTGACTCGGTCATAGCCTTTGATGAGATGGATGACATCGAGGAGTGATATATGGTATACTACCTTTGTTTTGGGAGGTAGTGTATGAAGGACGTTGGATTCTTTTTTCTTAAATACGTTGTGCCTTTTGTGGCTGCGTATTTTCTGAATATTCTTATAAATAAGTTCCTGAGTAAGCAGATGCTAAGGGGCAAGCTTCATCTGATGTTCCTTAAGGGCATAATTATTGCGTTTGTTTGGGCAATCGCTGCACTTACAGCACTCAGCGGAGTACCGGCATTTACCAAGACCTGGGAGACTGCCGTTGCATCTTCGGGAATTGCTGCTGTGGTACTTGGTCTTGCAGCCCAGTCAACTCTCGCAAATGTCTTTTCCGGTATAGCTATGTCTGCATCGCGTTCAAGGCCCTTTGATATGGGTGACAGGATCAAGATTGATAACTATGAGCCTGGGTTTGTCGAGGATATTTCATTAAGGCATACTGTGATCAAGACTTATCAGAATGAGATCATTTATATTCCCAATTCAATTGTGGGATCTTCTACGATCGTGAACTATACACAGGAGAAGTCTTTTTCCTATCCTATAAGGGTTTCTGTGGCATATGGAACAGATATGGAGAAGGCAATGGACCTTATGGCCACAGTTATTTCATCACATCCTAAGCATTTCGGACCAAGGCCGGTTGTACTGTGTAAGAGCTGTGATGATAGTGGTGTAACACTCCAGGCACTGGTGGAAACTGAGGATTTCAGGGACAATCCAAGGACCTGCTCTGAGTGCCTTGTAAATGTAATGCAGAGATTTAAGGAAGAGGACATCGAGATTCCTTACAACAAGCTTGTGCTTCTTCAGGGGAATGAATGATAAAACGATACCTGGAAAGGTATCATGATAAATAGGGGGATTACAAATGGGTAAGCTTTACTTCAGGTATGGAGCCATGGGAAGCTCCAAGACCGCCAATGCGCTGATGGTGCGCTACAACTACATCGAAAAAGGGCAGAACTGCATTCTGCTTAAGCCAAAGACTGAGGACAGGGACGGAGAGAAGGTTGTTAAGTCCAGAATGGGACTCTCCGGTGATTGCATATTTGTTGAGGATTTCCTTGATGAGGTTCAGAATGAATGGTTCACCAAGAAGTCAGATGCATGGAAGAAGCTTGACTGTGTCCTCGTAGATGAAGCACAGTTCCTGACAGAAGAGCAGGTGGACCTGCTTGCTGAGGTTGTGGACAGATATGACCTTCCGGTTATCTGCTATGGCCTTCGCACAGATTTTACAAGCCACTTATTCACAGGCTCCAAGAGGCTTATGGAGATCGCCAATTATATCGAAGAAGTTCCAACTGTCTGCTGGTGCGGACGAAGAGCCCATTTCAACGCCAGAGTATCAAAAGGCAAGATTGTCCGCAATGGCGAGCAGATCATGATGGGAGGCAACGAATCCTACGTATCAGTTTGCAGAAGACACTTCCTTAGCGGTGAGGTTAATGGCGTCAGGGAGAGGGATATACAGGAATAATATATGAGGGTAAAAACCTGCCGGAAACAGCAAACAATCAATTGCTGTTCCAGGCAGGTTTTATTTGTGCCTAATGGCCTGCTTTATACTTTTTTAGATCGCAGCAAGATCAACCTGCTGCACAGTTCCCACACCTCCGCTTTCTCTTAGGAAGATCCCGGAGGATCTTGTCATAGCTGCCATGAGGAACTGGGAGTTGTGATGGGACATTGAAGTCTTAGCGTTACCAAGATAGATTGCCCCGACATCTGCTTCCTTCAAGCTAAGGAGTCTGTCCGTTCCATCCTCATTTCTAAGCCAAATCTGCAGCTTCTCATAGATCTCGTCGTTTTCATCAATCCAGCCATTGCCATCTTTGTCATAAGTTGAAAGATCTTTAAACCCGTTTCCGCTCTTTGTGCCAAACAGTTCGGAGCCATCTCCTATCTTGCCGTCCCCGTTAAGGTCAAGGGCAAGAAAACCAGAGCCGGATCCAAGGTTTGAGATCTTTTCTTCTTTGCCGTCACAGTCGAGATCAAAGAAGAATGACTGGTCGCTGATACTGGTGATATCTGAGCTGACATTGATCACGAGGGGATCAATCATACTTACAGCGCTGGCAATACTCATGCCGGCATATTGGGTAAGTCTTTTTGACATGGAGAATGTAACTCCAAAGTCGATAGCTCTTCCGTCCTCTGTAAGTGCGGTTCCTGTTCCGCTGAAGGTCGTCTCCTCGGTCTGGATGTGAGTCACTGATACAGTCGTCACTTTTACAAACGAATTCGATGTTAGCATATTTGCTGTGTTTGTCAGTGTCTGTCTGTATCCTTTTGACTGTCCGTCACCTCCAAGGATCTGCAGAAGCTTCATTATCCTCTCCAGGAGAGTTGCCCTAAGCTCTGCGAACTGGTCCTCCAGCGTGGACTCATAGGTGCTCAGATACTCGGTCTTTGCAGGCTTGAAAGATGTGTAGGCTTCGCTCGTAAGAGCATCATCTTCCATTCCCACATCGTTTTTGGTGCTCAGTTCAACAGTGTCAAGTTTCTTTTCCTGATTCTGTAGACTCTCAAGAAAAGAACTCCGGGTAATTGTCCCGCTTTGAACTGAGACTCTGTTCTCCTCGTAATATTTGTTTGAGGAGACAAGGTTTACGTTACTTTGCGCAATTTTCATGGTACCTCCTATAGGTGCGAAGGAGTCCATAATGGCCCGCATGCACTATGATGTGTTTAATTTTATTTCTGTACGCACAGTACACATCTTGTCAAAGTGCGGCTATTTTAGGGCGCAAAAATGGACCTTCATCGCGTTGAAGTAACTCGTCCCTGAAGATCCATGCTTTCCATAGCTGTTATATTCTTTATCGGCTCTTTTACCATGCATCCTTATAGCAAAACCAAAAGACTGAATATTCAGATAATTCCAGCCGGCTTCAGACATCTTGATTTTGATTACATCTGTCCGTATAATTTACAGTAATTGCATGAAAACGACGTTTTTACAGAAACAGGAGTGAATATGAGCTGGGAAGAAAATGTAAGAAAAGTTATCCCCTATACACCGGGTGAGCAGCCCAAGATCAAAAACATAATCAAGCTTAACACCAATGAGAATCCATATCCCCCTGCTCCTGCAGTGGAGAAGGCACTCAAAGAGATGGATCCGTCTGATTTTCGCAAGTACCCGGATCCCAATTGCAGTGTGCTTGTTGATGCAATCTCGGATTTTTACGGCGTAAGCAGCGACAAGATATTTGTTGGAGTTGGTTCTGATGACGTGCTTGCCATGGCATTTCTGACGTTCTTTAATTCTGACAAGCCAATTCTTTTCCCGGATATCACTTACTCCTTTTATGACGTATGGGCGCAGCTTTACAGGATTCCCTACGAGCAGATTCCTCTAAATGAAGATTTCACCATTACTCCTTCTGATTATTTCAGGCCAAACGGAGGCGTTGTCATCGCAAATCCCAATGCTCCAACGGGAGTTGAACTTCCACTTTCTGATATAGAAGAAGTTGTTAAAAGAAATCCTGACGTCGTAGTGATTGTCGACGAAGCATACGTTGATTTTGGTGGACAGTCAGCGCTTCCTCTTATTGATAAATATGACAACCTCATGGTGGTTCAGACCTTCTCAAAATCCAGGTCCATGGCAGGTATGAGGATTGGCTTTGCATTTGGATGCCCCAAACTTATCAAATACCTTCAGGACGTGAAGTTCTCTTTTAACTCATACACAATGAATATTCCAACGCTGACACTTGGCGCACTGGCCATGGCTGACCGGGAGTACTTTGACAAAACAAGGCAGATGGTCATTACCACAAGAGAAAGAGTTTCAAAAAAGCTTCGGGAGCTGGGCTTTGAATTTGCAGATTCCAGCACCAATTTTGTATTTGCCAGGCATCCTGACAAGTCCGGAAAAGAGATATTTGACGAACTCCGGAAAAGAGGAATAATCGTAAGGCGCTGGGATTCTCCGAGAATCAAAGAGTACATGCGCATTTCCATAGGTACGGACGAGGAGATGGATGCCCTTGTGGCCGCCTTAAAGGAAATAATTTGATTTTATTTCAACTACCCATTATAATAACGGGGTTGTTGTTAATAGAGTTTTTTAAGGAGTTAATATGTTAGCATTTTTCAAAGAGTCACTGATTGGACAGTACATCACGGTTTTCATTGTTTCAATGGTTCCGCTTATCGAGCTTAGAGGAGCAATCCCTTTTGCTTATGCTTTTTCACATACTGGAACTGGTTTCAACCTGGTTGTGGGATACATTCTCATCGCAATCGGAAACATGATTCCCGTGCCCCTTATTTATTTCTTTGCAAGAAAGGTTCTTGAGTGGGGAAAAGACAAGCCGGTAATCGGCGGATTCTTCACCTTCTGCCTTACAAAAGGTGAAAAGGGCGGACAGAAACTTCAGGCAAAAGCAGGACAGGGACTTTTCGTAGCACTTATGCTCTTTGTAGGAATTCCGCTTCCCGGAACAGGCGCTTGGACAGGAACACTTGCAGCAAGTATTCTTGATATGGATTTCAAAAAGACTGTTTCCGCAGTAGTTTGTGGAATCGTTCTGGCAGCTGTAATCGTAAGTGTTGTTTGTGCTCTTGGCTTTGGAGCATGGTTTGGAATCACAGGCTGACGTTTTATAAATGGCAGGGGCGTTATGCCACATACAGGAGATTTTAAATGGAAGCATATACAGATTTTGCAGCAGTATATGACACATTCATGGATGAGACCCCATACGAAGTATGGGGTAATTTTATTGCAGGACTTATCGAGGAGTATGGCATTTCAAAGCCGGTACGTGACAGTGCCCAGGATACCAAAGAGCTTTCGGGAGAACCTGATGCATATGATACAGCAGAAGATTCAAGCGAAGCCCTTGCAGAAGAAAGAAATCTTGTAGTCGAGCTCGGCTGCGGTACAGGAAGCTTTACACAGGTTATGTACAGGCTTGGCTATGACATTATGGGAATTGATCTTTCCCCTGAGATGCTTAATCTTGCCAGGGTGAAATGCGCCTCTGAAGGTTACAACATCATGTATCTTGAGCAGGATATGAGAGAGCTTGATCTGTACTGCACTACTGGAACCATTGTAAGTGTCTGCGACAGCATCAACTATATTCTTGAAGATGATGAAGTGATTGAGACCTTTAAGCTTGTGAATAATTTCCTATATCCAGGCGGAGTCTTTATCTTTGATTTCAACACACTTCACAAGTACAGGGATGTGATCGGCGATGCAACAATTGCAGAGAACCGCGAGGACTGCAGCTTCATCTGGGACAACTATTATCATGAAGATGAGCATATCAATGAATATGACCTGACAGTCTTCGCAAGATGCAGCGAAGATGAAGAAATCTTCCGCCGCTCAGTGGAGACTCATTTCCAGAGGGGATATACATTGGATGAGATGAAGGCTTTCGTAGAAAAAGCTGGACTTACATTCGTCAAAGCGATTGATGTGGATACCCATGAAGATCCTGATGAAGACAGTGAGAGAATATATATTGTGGCACGTGAGTGCGGGAAGTAAGTTATAAAACCTGCCTGGAACAATGATCATTACAATCGCTGATCCTGGGCAGGTTTTTTGTGATGTATATTTAACGGCTCAATGTCACACCTCAATAGACCCCTCAAACACTGTAGTTGCCGGGCCCTCCATAATAACGGGAGATGAAGCATCACCGTCCCAGGAACAGGTGACGATGCCGCCAAGAACGTGGACGTTTACGCGGCTGTCGGTGTGGCCGTTAAGGATGCAGGCCACGGTGGTGGCGCAGCAACCTGTGCCACAGGCAAGGGTCTCGCCGGTTCCACGCTCCCAGACTCTCATGTGGACATTGCCACGGTCGTCAACCTTAACAAATTCAGTATTTGTGCGGTTGGGGAATAGCTCGTGATTCTCAAAGCATGGTCCGATCTTTTCTATATCAAATGTATCAAGATCCATATCATCAGGCAGGAACACTACTGCATGGGGATTGCCCATGGATACGCAGGTCATGTGCCATTGTCTGCCGGCAGCAGTAATTGGCGCATCTACGCATCTGTCCCCATCAAACACAACCGGTACATCAGATGGCTTTAATATTGGTGCGCCCATGTCCACGCGAACCATTGTCACAAGATCATCAGCCCCAACAGTTAGATCGATATATTTCTTTTTTCCGGCACTCACAATAGTAAGTTTCTTCTTATCAGTAAGTCTGTGGTCATAGACATACTTGGCAACGCACCTGATTCCGTTTCCGCACATCTCAGATCTTGAACCGTCGGCGTTGTACATTTCCATCTCAAAATCCACATCCGGATCATCAACAGGATTTATGAAAATCAGCCCGTCGGAGCCAATCCCGAAATGCCTGTCTGAAACCCTTATAGCAAGCTCGGATTTCTTATCTGAAGGAACATGCTCCCTGCCCCCGTCAATATAAACGTAGTCGTTGCCACAACCCTGCATCTTGGTGAAGTTTATTCTCATGCCAAATCCTCCCAAATTTATGTAGACTTTTCCTCGAACTAATGATAGTATATCATACGTTGCACTTTAATATGTCAGTTCGTGACCTTCCTGACACTAAACAAAACTAAAGGAGATTTTTATGCGTAACAAAAATGTACTTTTTATCACTCAGGCTGCTCTTATCGGGGCAATTTATGTAGTCCTCACACTTATTGCAAATGCGCTGGGACTTGCAAACTATGACATTCAGGTTCGTTTCTCAGAGGCACTTACAATCCTGCCTTACTTCACACCTGCAGCAATTCCGGGACTTTTCGTTGGATGTATCATCAGTAATATCCTTACAGGATGCCATCCTCTTGACGTAATATTCGGATCATTTGCCACACTTTTGGGAGCACTTGGTACCTATTTCATTGCTCACGGAATCAAAAAGCCAGGCAATGCTGATTTCTACAACACAAGCAATTTAAAGAGATGGCTTTGCCCAATTCCACCAATTGTAGCAAACGTGCTTATCGTTCCATTTGTTATCAGTTACTGCTACGGATCAGAGAATACAATACCGCTTCTTATGTTCTTTGTAGGTATGGGTGAGATCATCTCATGCTACGTGCTTGGAATGATACTTCTTCAGGCGCTGGAACCAAGAAAAGTTGCGATATTCGAGGGAAATAAGGCCTAAGGCAATTTGGGCGCCCTTGGTTTACATATCTTCCTAAATATAATAAAATATTTTGAGTATTATTTATTAGAAAGAAACAGAGGTGTTAAATATGGCATTATTAGAAAAATGGCGCACTATGGCGTATTCAGAGACTGCCAACAAGGGCGATCTCCAGAGACTTTGGACAGAATATTTCCAGAAAGAGAAGGACATCTATGCAGAGCTTCTTAAGAATCCCGATGAGGTTGTTAAGGGCACTGTAAAAGAGCTTGCTGAGAAATATGGTGTAGATGTAATGACCATGACAGGCTTCCTTGATGGAATCAACGACAGCCTTAAGGAGCAGAATCCTATCGAAGAGATGGAAGAGGATACAGAGGTTAATCTTGGCTTCGAGAAAGAGCTCCTTTACAAGAACATGGTAAATGCCGGTGCTGACTGGCTTTACAACCTTCCTGAGTGGGAGGCTATCTTTGATGAGGATAAGAGAAAGCAGCTCTACAAGGAAGAGAAGGCTTCTCACACAATCAGAAAAGAGAACAAGGTTTACCCTAACGATCCATGCCCTTGCGGAAGCGGCAAGAAATACAAGAAATGTCACGGCAGAAATGCCTGATCATTTAATAAATTAAATTGCACCATTACCCAGTAGGTATTGCGTGGAAAGGAACAACAATGACAAAAGAAGAGTTTAAAGAAGTTTACCGCCACTCGCTGGCACACATCCTTGCAAAGGCTGTTATCGAGCTCTACGGCAAGGAGGTTCAGTATGCTATCGGACCACAGATCGATGATGGATGCTACTATGACTTTGTACTTCCTAAGGCTGTGACCCAGGATGATTTTAAGACCATCGAAGACAAGATGCGTGAGATCATCAAGAGAAGAGAGGACTGGACCAGGAAGGAAGTTTCAAGAGCTGAGGCCCTTGAGCTTTTCAAAGACCAGAAGTTCAAAACAGAGCTCATCAATGATCTTCCCGAGGATGAAACTCTTACTATCTACTATACAGGTGAGGATTTTGTAGACCTCTGCAGAGGCCCTCACGTTGAGAATTCACAGGAACTTATGAATGTTTCCTACCAGCTTAAGAGCGTTTCGGGTGCTTAATGGAGAGGAGACGAGAAGAGAGACCAGCTCTCCAGAATTTATGTATATGCTTTCCAGACCAAGGATGAGCTCAAACAGCACATCAAGATGATCCAGGAAGCTTTGGAGAGAGACCACAAGAAGATCGGCGCACAGCTTGATCTGTTCATGTTCGATGAGACAGCTCCAGGAATGCCTTACTGGCTTCCAAGAGGATGGAAGATGTACCAGGCGCTCCTTAAGTACTCAAGAGAGGTACAGGAGAGACACGGCTACACTGAGATTGCAGCTCCTCTTATCAACAACAAGAAGCTCTGGCTCATCAGTGGACACTGGGCTCACTATGTAAACAACATGTTCATGGTTCCTGGTCTTGAGGGTATGATCAAGGCTGATGCTGATATTCCTGAAGTATACGAGAACTACAGGGATGCAGATGAGACACCAAAGCCCGTTAAGATCCAGGCCGGTTCAATGATCTACAACCGTGAGCTTGAGGACACAATGGCTGCTAAGCCTATGAACTGTCCTAACGCCATGATGACATACAGAAGAACCAATCACTCCTACAAGGAACTTCCTATCAGATACAGTGAGTACGACGTGCTTCACCGTAAGGAGAAGAGCGGACAGATGAACGGTCTTTTCCGTGTTCAGGAGTTCAGACAGGATGATGACCATACATTCGTAATGGAGTCCCAGATCAAAGAGGAGATTGCAGATGTTATAGCAATCGCTGACGAGATCTACTCAACATTCGGTGTTACATACCGCGCTGAGTTCTCCACAAGACCTGAAGATTTCATGGGTGATATCGAGGTATGGAACAGAGCTGAGGCTGCATTAAAAGAGATTTTGGATGAGAAGTACGGTGAGGGCGGCTACGAGATCAACGAAGGCGACGGCGCTTTCTATGGTCCAAAGATCGACCTTCAGATCAAGGATGCTCTTGGAAGAGAGTGGCAGTGCGGAACAGTACAGCTTGACTTCCAGCTTCCTCACAACTTTGGACTTACATACCAGGCACAGGACGGATCAATGCAGATGCCTGTTGTTATTCACAGAGCTATCTACGGATCACTTGAGAGATTCATTGGTATCATCATTGAGAACTTCAAGGGTGTATTCCCATTCTGGCTCAGCCCATATCAGGTAGGTATCGTTCCTATCAGAGTAGAGCACAATGAGTATGCCAAGAAGGTTGAGCAGGCTCTTATGAACGCCGGAATCCGTGTAGAAGCTGACTACTCCGACAACAACATGAAGGAGAAGATCAAGAAGTTCAAGAACTACAAGGATCCATACATTCTTGTAATCGGTGACAGAGAAGCTGCTGAGAATACAGTATCTATCAATGTTCGCGGATCCAACAAGCAGATCCAGAACGTACCACTTGATGAACTCGTAAAGATGTGCTGCACAATGAATAATGAGCACTCACTGGAGCTCATTGATACATACGAAGCATAAATAATTATTAAGGGGCTGAGAAAAAGAATTCATCTTCTCAGCCCCATTTAACTAATCAGTTAAGTCTTATTGAACAAATCCTTAATAACAGGGGTGCAGGGTTTTCATGACAAAATTAAAAAAGCAGACTGCTGCAAATTGGATCGGTCTTGTATTCTTTGTTGCGGCATTTATATGTCTTTTGTGGTCTGTTATTTTATCCTTTTCAATTGACATATGGTATGACGAACTCTTTACCATGGAGTTTGCAAAAAGACCTGTTGGCGAAATGCTGAAACTGGCGGCCAGAGATGTTCATCCGCCGCTCTATTACATAATAGTGCATTTGTTTCTGACTGCATTTAATGGGATAGGGCTACTTGGAGATGGAGCAGGGAAGATTGCTCCAGAGGTTTTGGCCAAGCTGGTTTCTGTATTTCCTTTCGTTATCATCATGGTCTATGCAGGGACAGTGGTAAGAAAGAGATTCGGACTTCTTGCGGCTGGTTTTTTTTCTTTTGCCATTGTATCTATGCCCCAGTTGCCTGAGTACACTACAGAGATCAGGATGTACAGCTGGGCACTTCTGTTTGTCACTGGCATGATGATCCATGGATTTTTGCTGTTTGAAAGCTTTAGGGCAGGAAACCAAAAGGGCTGGGATATAAGAAATGGCCTGGCGCTGTGGCTGTATGCTTCGGCTTCTGCATATACTCACTACTATGCTGCTTTGTCGGCAGAGATCATATTTGGCATGCTGTTTGTGGCAATGCTGGTGGCTTTTATTAAGGCCATGAAGTCTGGAGGAAAAGAGAGTGTCAGCTTCAAAGCCTTTGGAATGCTGATCATCTGCATGAATCTTACAGCTATAGCTTATGTTCCATGGCTTTCTGTATTTTTGTCCCAGGCTTCGGCAGTTAAGGCCAATTACTGGATACAGCCTGTTGGAATAAGGAGTATTGGAAGTGCCATTAAGCACCTGTTCAAGGGATATTATGTGAATGAGCTGTTGGCTGTAGTGGCTGCTGTAATATTCTTTATCATTATTGCAGCTCTTTTCATAAAGAGACTGGTGATCTATATAAAAGACAGACAGGACAGAGATCTGTTTGTGGTATTATCTTTCCTGGTACTGCCACTTCTGGTGGCCGGAGGACTTCTTGCTTCAGTGCTGCTTCGTCCGGTTTTTGTAAACAGATATATGCTGCCAGCTTATGGATGTTTTTGGCTGGCTGTGGCTATTATGGCTTCCGGAGAGGTGGAAGCTCTTTTCCAAAACGAAGCTCATACTGAAACAGAAAAGCGCACTATAGGTAAAAAAGTGTTTGCTGGCCTGGGGGCTGTGCTTACAGTACTTATACTGGTCACTGGAATAGTTGACTACAGAAGCTTTATTGGCAATGAGAAGTACAGGATCGTCAACATGGAAAAGACACTTTCTCTGTTTGAGGATATCAGTCCTGATACAGTGATCATCAGCAACTTTACCCATGTTCAGGGACTGTTGTCCTACTATCTTAACCGGGATTCGGAAGATTACAAGGTTCATCTATATCAGGAAGAGGCAGAGCCTTTGATAGGTGAGATGGTTCCTGGCCTAGAAACAATCGATGATCCGGTGGATATCGCCAATTATCTTGATGGCGGGAAAAAAGTTCTTTTCCTTGGAAGCTTTAACAGCAGAGAAGAGCTGGTAAGGCAGTGGGAAGAAGAGTTTGGAATAAAAAACGAGAACCAGGGCAGTTACCTTATGGAGAGATACTGGTTTGATGTTTTTGCATTAAGGAACTATTGATCTTGGGAGATGTTATGAAAAGATATTTTGACTTTCATAGATTATTACATGGGGCTGGATTTTTGCTGACGGTTGCATTTTTTGTGGCAGCAGGGGGCATTTTCCTTTTTGCCTCAAAGGCTTATGCAAGGGATGATCTTGGTGTGGCAAACTATTGCAGCTTTGTTATCCCGCCAGAATTTGTGCCGGCCCAGGAAAAGGGGCTTTTCATCAATCAGAATCACCCAATGGAGTCGTCTTCTATCAAATATGACGTCTATGACAACGGTCTTGACGTGATACTAACCAACAGGGAGAAAGCTGCCATGAAGGAAGCTGGCACTGAAACTGTTGTGGCAGATGAGTCCACTTCCCTTACAAAGCAGATTTATCAGGAGACTATGGCAGCAGCCTATAATAGTCAGTATGGCCAGGATGTGGGCTTTGCTGTTAGCTCTTTTGACAAGATAACTGTGGATGGCTATCCGGGATACAGGATCGTCTCATCTTATCAGGCGGCTGATGAGGAGAGGATACACCAGACAGTTTACATGCTCCTTAGCAGATACAGGACCTTTACTATCTCAATGCAAAGAGCTGAGGATGATGACTGTGAGGCGCTTTTTGAAGAGTGCGCATCCTCCATACATGTGCATTAAGTGCAAATAGTGTGATATGATATTGTATATAGTGATACACATTTGCGACAATAAACTATCGATGGATTGAGCATGTTTGAGAAGCTGACAGAACTGATTTCAACTGGTGATCATAAAGAGGCTTTGTACGAGTTTCAGGAGGAGTTTCTTCACATTGATGAAAGAACCCCTTTGGAAGCTTCGAGATTGTGCGTTCTGACGGCTACTCTCTGGGAGCAGCTTGAGGACAGCATCGCAGAGTTTGATACCATTGCAAAGGGGCTTTCGTACGATCCTACAAACTATGAGCTTTACTATATGCTTGGGCTTTACTACCTCGAGCTCAATGCTGACCAGGCTTATCTGTGCTTTAAGATGGCACTTATGTACTGCACAGATGATCAGGATAGAGAGGTGATCACGCAGGGGATACATACGCTTCTTGAAACCCGCCATGTGAGGGTGCGCAGAACAAGTGTTATGATCCTGTCCTATAATGATCTTGAGATCTTAAGAGACTGCATACAGTCTGTGGAGGAGAGCTTTCCTAAGGATGAGCTTGAGATCGTGGTTGTGGACAACGCTTCTTCACAAGAGGGACTTATAGAATATCTCAGGGAAAAGAAAAGTACAGCGGATTATCCTTTTAGGCTCATAGAAAATAGCGAAAATCTGGGATTTTCTAAGGGGTGTAACATTGGTGCTGCAGCCTGCGATCCCGATAATGATATATTCTTTTTGAACAACGATGCAGTTCTGATGCCGGGATCTTTCTTTTACCTGAAAATGGG
>JAEEGL012589580.1_pt1 | contig 16580 bp, 16 predicted proteins | sample 9134231 | NCBI WGS metagenome assembly JAEEGL01 (sample SAMN16246548, study PRJNA631951) | gut metagenome | biome: gut microbiome; feature: rumen; material: fiber-attached | host: Bos | place: Iran: Karaj | collected 2018-10 | reverse complement strand
ATCAGGTTCGGCGACCTTGTCGAGAACCCGGAGCCGTCACAGTACCCGAAATACACCGGAGAGCCGGAGAAGGTGAACCCTCACGGAATCATGTTCGCGCTGACGGGACTTTTCGCCGTCGCCCTTATTATCTGCGTGCTGACCGACGTTCTGATGACCAAAAAGATCACGTGGAGCGGCTTCGCAGCGGCCGGGCTCGCGTCGGGATATGTGACCTGGGTGCTGCCCTGGTGGTTCAAGAAGCCCACCCCGGTGATATTCTTCCCGGCGGCGATGGCATCGGTGCTGCTTGCGGCGCTCTACGTCTGCCTGAAAACCGGCGGGAACTGGTTCCTGCCCTTCGCGCTGCCGGTGGGGGCCGCGTTCACTGCGATAATCGAGACGGTCATCGTTCTTGTGCGGTACACGGTCAAAAAGGTGCGCCACAGGCTGCTGTTCATTTTCGGCGGCGCGCTGATCGCTCTCGGCGGGCTGTGCATGCTTATCGAGTTTCTGCTTCACGTGACGTTCGGAACGCCGATGGTCTGGTGGTCCGTGATCCCGCTCGTTTCGCTGTTCGTGCTGGGAATGATACTCATCGTGTCGGGAATCAGCCCGAAACTCAGGTTGTTTATCTATAAGAGGTCGTTCATCTAATTGTTGACAACCGCGTGCGCGAAAGAGTAAAATAAAATAAGTAGAGCGCTCCGGCGCGATATTTTAGATCAACAACAAATTTTATTTGGAGGAGAATATGAAAAAGTTATTTGCAGTCATCATCGCAGTCGCTATGATCGCTTCGCTGTTCGCTTTCAACGCGAGCGCGGCGGAAATCATCGACGCCGATGATCTGGACATTGTCGGTGCGAACATCGACGATTTCGTATGGACCTGCCAGGCCGGCAACACCCTGTCTGCGGCAGCCTCGGCAGTTACCGACTTCCCCGGCTGGCTCAACAACTTCAGAAACGGCAACGCTCTTGGCGTGAACGGATATCAGATGCTTGCGAGCTTCGAGTCCGTTATGTTCAGAGGCTGGATCGGATTCGATCAGGAAATCGAGACCTTCGGTTACCTGATTGAGGGTGAGGAGCCCGTTCTCGACCAGTACCAGGCGACTTACTGCCCCGCTACCGAAGATGGCGTTAAAGAGGCCGGAAACGGCGGTCAGTACGGCAGACGCTACGCGGTGACCATTCCGATCACAAAGGCGGGCCTTTACGATGTGTTTGTCGTGGCGAAACTTGCGGACGGCAGAATCGTCAAGCTGAACAGCGAAGCGGTTCCCACCGCCGACTGCCACATCACCATCAACGCGATCACTCCGGACACTTCCAAGACCCCCACGTCGATAGTTTCCCGTGAAGGCGCAGGCGACAACTGGGCAGGAATGGCCTTCGACAAGATTCTCTGGAACTACGCCAACATCACTGAGAGCGGCAAGACCGCAAGAGAGAGCATCGACCAGTACGCGGCTGCGGACGGTTCCTTCGACCTCGTGGGCTACAGCGGAATCTCTGTTTGCTACATCGGCTGGTTCGCCGCAACGCAGCCTATCGCCGCATTCGGCTACGTTATCAACGACCAGGCGGTTATCGGACCTGAGTTCGCTTCTCCGAACGAGGACGGACTGGTCGACATCATCCAGGGCTGGGGCGGCGCGTTCGCGAACAGCTACATTCAGCGTTTCTGCATCTACGTTCCGATTCACGACCTTAAGGGCACCAACACGGTCTGCGCGGCGGTTCAGCTCCAGGACGGCACCGTTGTCAAGATGGACGACGCCGGCAATGCGAACACCGTTCTTGTTCTCAAGGGGCCCGAAGAGGAGCAGCAGGGCGGCGAAGACCCGGTTCACGAAGGCGGACTCCGCGACTTCGACAAGAACAAGGGCGACCATATGTCCTACGACCAGATTCTCGTCAACGGCGCTGAAATCGCCAACGGCAATGACGCCGTTATCGCGAATAAGGCCCTCGTAGACGGTTCTGACGGACACATCACCAGTGTTGCTATGCACGGCTGGTACGGCAACGACAGCGCAAAGATCGTTTCCTACGGCTACATGATCGATGGCGGCGAGCCTGTTTACGGCGACTTTGCCGTTGATTGCGAGCCCGAGGTCATTAAGGCGGGCGGCGAGAGCAGATTCACGATCACCATTGATGTGACTGGTCTCAAGGACGGCAAGGAGCACAAAATCCAGGCTGTTGCGAAGATGGACAACGGCGACATCGTCAAGCTGAACAGATTCGAAGACGGCAAGGACAGAGATGCCTACGTCAACTACAAGGCGCAGCTGGTTGAAGAGCCTCACACGGATCCCGTTCCGCAGACCGGCGACGCGACCGTGGCGCTCATCTCGATCGTGGCGGTCATCTCCCTCGCAGCGGTAGTTATCTTCCGCAAGAGAGCGTTCTGAATTAGTTTAACTGAAAGCCGCCGCCCGCGACGTTCGCGGGCGGCAGGCTGAAACACACAGGGAAGAAGCGGTTTCAAAACGGGACTGCTTCTTCCCTGTGTATTTTTGCGGTCTTCGGGGCGGCATTCACGACCGTAGCGCGCGTTCACGAATGCGCCCGAAAGTGTTCACGAAAGAACACACGAAAGCGTTCCGGCAACAACCTGAGAAGTATTGAAAAAGGCTTAACGCGGCGGGGTTCAAGGTTGACACGGCGCCGCATATTTAATATAATAAAAACGTGCGTAAAATATACACAACAGGGAGATGAGATAAATGTTTGAACTGGATCAATACAGCGCACAGCTGCCTTCCATGCAAAAAAATTTATACGATTTGAGGGATTCACTTTGACACGGAGGGAATGACCAACAAAGTCGAGGAACTCGAAAACAAAGCAACGGAGCCGGATTTCTGGAACGACTCAAAGCGCTCGCAGGAGACTCTCAAGGAGATAAAGGTCCTGAAGGACAAACTCGAGAAGATTCACGCGCTTGAGGAACAGTACGACGAGATCCAGCTTTTGATTATGCTCGGAAATGAGGAAAACGACCCTGAGGCACCGGCTGCGGTGGCCGCGGCGGTCGATAAATTCAACGAGGAATTCAATATTCTAAAGCTCGAGACGCTGCTCACCGGCGAATACGACGCCAACAACGCGATTCTCTCCATTCACCCCGGAGCGGGCGGAACGGAGGCGCAGGACTGGGCGCAGATGCTCATGCGCATGTACATGCGTTGGGGCGAGGCCCACGGGTACGAGGTGAAGATTCTCGACCTTCTCGACGGCGACGAAGCGGGAATCAAGAGCGTGTCCATGCAGTTCAACGGGCTCAACGCCTACGGATTCCTGAAGAGCGAACACGGCGTGCACAGGCTGGTGAGAATTTCGCCCTTCAACGCGGCCGGGAAGCGGCAGACGTCGTTCACGTCCGTCGAGGTGATGCCGGAAATCGACGACACCATCGAAATCGACCTGAGGCCGGAGGATATGGAGATCAGCTACTTCAGAGCCAGCGGCGCCGGCGGCCAGCACATCAACAAGACCGACTCGGCCTGCCGCATCGTTCACAAGCCCACGGGAATCATGGTCTCGTGCCAGACTGAGCGCTCGCAGGTGCAGAACCGCGAATACGCGCTGAAGATGCTGACGTCCAAGCTTTTCGACATCAAGCGCCGCGAGAACGAGCAGCTGACGTCGGAACTCAAGGGCGAGCAGGGCGACATCGCGTTCGGCAACTCCATCCGCTCCTACGTTTTCTGCCCCTACACCCTTGTGAAGGACAGGCGCACCGAGTACGAGGAGACCGCCGTTCAGAAGGTGATGGACGGAGCCCTGGACGGGTTCATAAACGCGTACCTGGCGGACGAGTTCAACAAGCGCGCACAGGGTTCGAAGAATACGCAGTAATCAGTAATCAGGCCAAATCCGAGGCCGGACCGCGAGCCGCGAAAAAGGCCTTTAAGTTCCAAGTGAAAAAACCGGAGGAAAAACAATGAAAATAGGAATAATCAGCGTGCTGCTCGGCGACCTTTCCACCGCCGAAGCGATGAAATATCTTGCGGATGCCGGCGCCGAGTGCGTCGAGATCGGATGCGGCGGCTACCCGGGCAACGCCCACTGCAAGCCCGAGATCCTTCTTCACGACGAGAAGGCGTTCGGCGAGTTCAAGCAGGCGGTGTACGGGAACGGCCTGGAGATCAGCGCCCTCAGCTGCCACGGCAATCCGGTCCACCCGAACAAGGAAATCGCGAAAAAGTACCACGACGACTTCATCAACACGATCCTCATGTGCGAGAAGCTCGGCGTCGACACGATAATCGGCTTCTCCGGCTGCCCCGGCGACTGCCCCGATTCGCAGTACCCCAACTGGGTCACCTGCGCGTGGCCTGACGACTACCCGAAGATTCTCGACTGGCAGTGGAACGAGGTTCTGATTCCCTACTGGAAGAAGACCGCGGCCTTCGCGGCGGAGCACGGAATCAAGAAAATCGCCTTCGAGATGCACCCGGGCTTCTGCGTTTACAACCCGGAGACGCTTCTTAAGCTGCGCGCGGCGGTGGGCCCGATCATCGGCGCGAACCTCGACCCGAGCCACCTGGTCTGGCAGGGCATCGACGTTCCCGAGGCGATCAGGTACCTGGGCGAGGCGGTTTATTACGTCCACGGCAAGGACGTCCGCGTCGACAAAGCCAACGTGGCGAAGAACGGCGTTCTCGACACCAAGAGCTACGGCGACATTCTCAACCGTTCGTGGGTGTTCAGGACGCTTGGCTACGGCAACGATTACACATACTGGAAAGACATCGTCAGCATGCTGCGCACGGTGGGCTACGACGGCGTGATCTCGATCGAGCACGAAGACGGCCTCATGAGTCCGCAGGAAGGCCTCAGAAAGGCGATCGCGTTCCTGAAAGAGGTGCTCGTGAAGGAGCCGGCCGGCGAGATGTACTGGGCGTGAGGAGTTCAAAATGTACGACTTTTTCGCATTCATCAACAGAATGAAATATATCGAGCGGTGGGGCCTCATGCGCAACATCGTTTCCGACAACCTGCAGGAGCACTGCTTCCAGACGGCCATGCTGGCCCATGCGCTCTGCTTCATTGACTGCAAGTATTTCGGCGGGAAGCTCGTTCCCGAGAGGGCCGCTCTTTACGCGCTCTACCACGACGCCGCCGAGATCATCACGGGCGACATGCCTTCACCGGTCAAGTACTACAATTCCAGCATCCGCGGCACCTACCGCGAGATCGAGGAGAACGCGCAGAACCAGATCATCGGCATGCTTCCCGAGGACTTCAGGGAGGAGTACGGCCGCATCATCAACTACGAGAACGAGGACGCGCAGTACATTCCCATCGTGAAGGCCGCCGACAAGCTCACCGCCTACCTCAAGTGCGTGGAGGAGGAGCGCTGCGGCAACGTGGACTTTTCCAGCGCCCGCAAATCCCTCGGCAAGATCATCGCGGACATGAATATGCCCTGCGTGAACTACTTCATGGAACACTTCGCGGGCAGCTACGACAAGCCGCTCGACGAGCTCGGGAGAAACTGAAATGGGACTTTTTGAAAAGCTTTTCGGCACCTACAGCGAGAAATTCATAAAAAAAGTCAGACCGGTCGTCGATCAGATCAACGCGCTCGAGCCCGAAATGAAGGCAAAATCAGACCGCGAGCTTGCGGAGCTGACGCCGGCGTTTAAGAAGAGGCTGGCTGAGGGCGAGACCCTCGACGACCTGCTTCCCGAGGCGTTTGCGGCGGTGAGAGAGGCGGCGGTGCGCGTGCTCGGACAGAGGCACTACGACGTACAGCTCATAGGCGGCATCGTTCTTCACAACGCGAAGATAGCGGAAATGAAGACAGGCGAAGGAAAAACGCTCGTTTCCACGCTGCCGGCGTACCTCAACGCGCTGGAGGGGAAGGGCGTTCACATCGTCACCGTCAACGACTACCTGGCAAAAAGAGACAGCGAGTGGATGGGAAAGATTTTCCGCTTCATGGGGCTGACCGTGGGCGTGATCCTTCACGACATGAAGCCCGCGGAGCGCCGCGCCGCCTACAACTGCGACATCACCTACGCCACAAACAACGAGCTCGGCTTCGACTACCTGCGCGACAACATGGTCCTTTATAAAGAGTACCTCGTGCAGCGCGACCTTCACTACGCGATCGTGGACGAGGTCGACAGCATCCTGATCGACGAGGCGAGAACGCCGCTCATCATTTCCGGCGCCGGCGAGAAGTCGAGCGACATGTACGAGAAGGCGGACAAGTTCGCGGCAACTTTGAAGGCGCTCGTCGTGAAGGAGACCGACTCCAAGGACCTTCTCGAGGACGTCAAGGAAGACTACATCGTTGACGAAAAGGCGCACACCGCGTCCCTTACCGAGAACGGCGTCAAGAAGGCTGAAAAGTGGTTCGCGATCGACAACCTCGCCGACTCCGAACACGCGGAGCTGCGCCACCACATCAACCAGGCAATCAAGGCCCGCGGCATCATGAAGCGCGACATCGACTACGTTGTCAAGGACAACAGCGTCATTATTGTCGACGAGTTCACCGGCCGTCTGATGTTCGGCCGCCGCTACAACGAGGGTCTGCACCAGGCCATCGAGGCGAAAGAGGGCGTGAAGGTCGAGCAGGAGTCGATGACCCAGGCGACGATCACGTTCCAGAATTTCTTCAGGCTCTACTCGAAGCTGGCCGGCATGACCGGTACCGCGAGTACGGAGGCGGAAGAGTTCGAGGACATTTACAACCTCGGCGTCGTCGAGATTCCGACCAACAAGCCGGTCATCAGAATCGACTATCCGGACAGCGTCTACCGCACCGTCAACGGCAAGTACGAGGCGCTCATTCGCGACGCAATCGAGGCGCACGAAAAGGGTCAGCCGATCCTCATCGGTACGGTTTCGATCGAAAAATCCGAGTACATCAGCAAGCTTTTCGCGCGGAAGGGCATTCAGCACAACGTCCTGAACGCTAAAAACCACGAAAAAGAGGCGGAAATCGTCGCCCAGGCCGGTAAGTTCGGGGCGGTTACGATCGCGACGAACATGGCTGGCCGCGGTACCGACATCATGCCCGGCGGCAACAGCGAATTCCTGGCGAAGCAGGAGCTCAGAAGAATGGGTCTCTCGGAGGAGATGATTCTTCTCGCGGACAGCCACGCCGACACCGAGGATCCGGCCGTTCTGGAGGCGCGGAGAATCTACCGCGAGCTCGTAAACAAGTACAACGAGGAAATCGCCGAGGAGCGCAAGAAGGTGCTTGAGGCAGGCGGCCTGTTCATTATGGGCACCGAGCGGCACGAGTCGAGGCGTATCGACAACCAGCTGCGCGGCCGTTCCGGACGTCAGGGCGACCCCGGTATGTCGCGGTTCTATCTCTCGCTGGAGGACGATCTGATGCGTCTTTTCGGCGGCGAGAGGGTCGACAACATTTTCGGAATGATGAACATTCCCGAAGACCAGCCGATCGAGCACAAGATACTCTCCAACGTCATCGAGAGCGCGCAGCGCAAGATCGAGGCGAGAAACTTCGATATCCGCAAGAACGTTCTCAAATACGACGACGTAATGAACCAGCAGAGGGAGATAATCTACTCGCAGAGGCGTCGCGTTCTGAACGGCGAGAACCTCAGGGACTTCTACCTCGGGCTCATCAAATCGCGGGCCGCGGAGCTTGCGGAGACGGTGATTCCCGCGCACACTTCCGTTGAGGACAGGTCGGTGGCAGGCGCCCAGGACGCGCTTTCGGTCATTCTCAGGAGCAACGATTTTGAGGCGCTGAAAGCGGGGCTGGCGAAGTTCAAGAACAAGGACGCGCTGGCGCAGTTCATTGAGGAAAAGTGCACGGAATACTATTGCGCGCGCGAACAGATGTTCGGCGATAACGCCCGGGAGGCCGAGAGAGTCGCACTGCTTTACGCGGTCGACAAAAACTGGATGGAGCACATCGACACGCTGGACCAGCTTCGCAACAGTATCGGACTGCGCGCGTACGGCCAGCACGACCCGGTCATCGAGTACCAGAACGAGGCCTTCGAGCTGTTCGACATTATGAACGAGACGATCAAGCACGAGGCGCTGAGAATGCTCTTCAGCTTTGTGCTCAAGACCGGCGAACAGGTCGAGAGAAGGAAGGTCGCGTCTTCGAGCAAGGAGGGCGCTTCCGGCAGGAGAAACCAGGCGGCTTCGGCTTCTGCGCAGGGGCCGGTCGCATCTACAGCTTCCGGCAGGAGCACCGGGAATACCGTTTCTCGCACGGCTCAGGCGGCGCAGGCGAGAGCCCAGAACGACCGCTCCGGCAACAGCACGACCACGTACAGGCGCGAGAAGCCGAAGATCGACAGGAACGCCCCTTGCCCGTGCGGCAGCGGCAAGAAGTACAAGAACTGCTGCGGGAAGAACGAGGACTAAGGTTCCGTTTTTCATGTATTGCTTCACGGCGGACAGTTCTGTACACCACACAAATTACACTAATTTTAGGAGAAAGTGAGGTGAATCGCATTGACGCTTCAGGACATAGTAAGACGTTTCAGAAAGATCAACCTGCCAGAGGGCGGTGAAGAGACGCAGATGGATATCGCGTACCGGCTGTACAACAATGCGATTCTGCTCATCAAAGCCGGCCGCAACAACGAGGCCAGACGCGACCTGAAAGAGGCCGTCAGACGGTACCCGCGTTTCGACGACGCGTACATGCTGCTCGGACTGACGCATTTCGCGTGCGGCAACCGGATTGACAGCATCAAAACGATCAATATGATTTCCGACCCGCAGCGCCACAACGAAGCGATGCGCTACTACGACGCGCTCGCCAGCGGGGAAGACGTCACGATCGAAGGCGAGTTTTCGGAGGCGGGAGGCGAGACTGACGCCGAGAGGCGCAGAAGGCAGCTCGAACGCGAATACACGTACGGGAGGCAGGTAGGCGACCGCGAAAACAGAAGCAGCGGCGATGACCGCGACGAAGCGGTTTCAGACACGGTTTTCGTCATTGACGAAGAGGAACCCCGCGAAAAGCAGCCGCTCAGCGACTTCGAGAAAAGGTTCCGCGCGGCGCAGAAATCCGTCAACGGAGTCGACGCGTTTGACGCGGGAATGAAGGAAAACACGCCCGCGCCCCGCGAGCGCAAGAAGCCGTCCGTTCCCGTGGTGACGCCGGCGGGAAGCGCCTCGAGCGTCGCGTTCGGCACCGCAAGCGACAGCTACTACGATCAGGAGCAGGACGAAGAACCGGAGACAGCCGCCGAAAATTCCGGAAATGACGCTCAGCCCGTGAACGAACAGCCGTCAGGCGGCCGGGTATCGTTTGACAACGACGAGTTTGACGCGGTTATAATCCCGACCCAGGCAAGACCCGGCAGGTCCGAAAACAGGTATGAAAACAGGTCCGGCTCAATTCCGGGACCTTCCTCCGAAGTTACGGAGAACCCCCCCGGGACGGAACACGAAGAGTCCCGCACCCAAAGCGGAGAGGCGTCAAAACCTTCTTCATTTGAGGAGAGGGTCGCCGCGGCAAAAAAATCCGGAAGAAGCCGCGGCTCCGACGGCACCGAAACACCGCCTCAGTCCGGATTCGCAGGAAAGAAGACAGCCGTCATGGCCATAATAGTCGCGGCGTGCATTCTTGTGACTGCCGGAATCGCGGCGCTCGCTCTGAAGCTCCACCTGGGCCACATAAACAAAACCAACCCCGGAGGAAGCCCCGCGCCGTCCGCCACGGCCGGACAGGCCACTCCCGACACAGACGAAACTCCGGGACCGGAAGGGAACGGGACCGCGGCTCCGACTGCCGGCACTGACGCGACTCCCGGCGTAACCGGCGATCCCACCCAACAGCCCACCGAAGCGCCCACGCCCACGCCTCAGGGCAAGACCGAGGCCGAGCTGAGAGCCGAGGCTTCGCAGAAGCTCACCGAGCTGAAGAGCCTTTACGCGGCGAAGTCGTACCGCGAATGCGTCGAACAGATGAACGCTTTCGACTGGTCGCACCTCGATTCCTCGCTGACCGCCGAAAAGAACAGCCTCGCCGACCGTGCGCTCGCGTCATTCTCGAACGAGTACTACAACCTGATGTACTCGAACGTCGGCAAGGAGGACTGGAACGCGGTGCTCTACTACGCGCTTCCGCTCATTGAGTACAACCCCGAATACGAACGCGGCGCGCCGGTTTATTTCAGCGCCGGCAAGGCCTACGACTTCCTCGGGGACAAGGAAAAAGCCGAATTCTACTACCGCGAGACGATGGCGCGCTACCCGGGAACGAACGACGCGGAGTACGCAAGGTACCGGCTGTCACTTTTGACCGGCTGAAACCGCCCGCAAATACAGGCGCTTATTGAGTAATATAGGTAATTAAAAGCCGGGAAGCCGGTCGCGACCCGGAAAACGCCGGAAAACCCGGAAAACGCCGCGGGGAAGGCCCCGGTGGGAGATTTTCGGGAAATATCGGGAAATATCGACGAAAAAATAAAAAAAGTAGTTGACACGGCTAACCATTTTATGGTAGAATGCCCGTTGCCGCAATTTTTTGGAGGTGTAAAACGATGAGAGTAAAGGTAATAATGGCGTGCACAGAATGCAAGCGCAGAAATTACATAACGATGAAGAATAAGAAAACCACGACAGAAAGACTGGAACTCAGCAAGTTCTGCAAATTCTGCAACAAACACACCGTTCACAAAGAGACGAAGTGATAAAGGTTTATTCGGAGGATTATTATGGCGTCCGCAAATAACGCTACTAAAGCTAAAAAGAATCCCGGCAAGGTGAAGGCGTTTTTCCAGAAGATCGGAAAGGCCATTGCCGGCTTCTTCAAGGGCATATCCGGAGAGCTTAAGAAGGTCACCTGGCCTACCAAAAAGGAGCTTTTCAAGAGTACTGTTTCGGTGCTCGCAGTCTGCCTGGTAATCGGTGCCCTGATTTTCGGCATTGATTCACTGCTCAAATTCCTTGTCGAGTTTATTCGCGCATAAGGATATTTGACTGCGCTCTGAAATGTTGAAAATTTGTGCCGCACGCACATGAAAAGACGCGAATGCGATTTTTGAAGGAGGGGGGTTGCCTGTCATGAGTGCACTTGAATTTAAATTATCATCGAATGACGACGATCAGGAGAAGAAAACCCGCGAGCCGGAGATGAAGTGGTATGTTATCCACACGTATTCGACGTACGAAAACAAGGTCAAACAGTATCTCGAGAGCAAGATAGAGAACTCCGACCTGGGAAAGACCGTTTCCAAAATCGTCATCCCGATGGTCGAAGAGACCGTTTTCAAGGACGGCAAGGAGAAGACCGAACTCAAGAAGGCTTTTCCCGGTTATGTTCTTATTAAAATGATTTACACCAAGGAGACTTGGTATATCGTCAGAAATACGCCCGGAGTCACCGGCTTTGTAGGCCCTGACCCGATGAACCCCACGCCGCTCACCCCCGAAGAGGTAAGAGCGCTCAACGTGGACATCGACGACATTTCCGACGAGATCTACATTGATGCGTTTAAGGTCGGCGACCGCATTGCGATCATTTCGGGACCGCTTGCGGGCAACGAAGGCACGGTCGAGGCCGTTCTCAAGGAGAAAAAATGCATCAAGGCGATGGTTTCTATGTTCGGCAGGAAGCTTCCCGCCGAGCTGGAATACATACAGGTTGAGAAGATCGACGACTGATAAAGTTGTAATAACGGTCTTCGCGCGCCGCCGGTAAAGCCATTCCGGCACGTGCGCAAAACAGCCTGAATAAATTGGGAGGTGGAAAGTATGGCTAAGAAAATTACGGCGTTTGTAAAATTACAAATACCCGCAGGAAAAGCAACACCGACTCCACCGGTTGGACCAGCTTTGGGTCAGCATGGCTTAAACATCATGGGATTCTGCAAGGAATTCAATGAGAGAACGAAGAATGACGCGGGACTTATCATTCCTGTTGTCATCACCGTTTACGCTGATAAGACGTTTACGTTCATTACCAAAACTCCGCCGGCAGCCGTTTTGCTTAAGAAAGCCTGCAAAATCGACAGCGGATCCGGCAAGCCGAACCGCGAGAAGGTAGCGACCATTACGAAAGCTGAAGTTATGAAGATTGCGGAGCAGAAAATGCCCGATCTTAACGCGGCGGACGTAGAGGCGGCGGCCAGCATGATCGCGGGAACCGCGAGAAGCATGGGCATCGTGGTCGTGGATTGAGAGTAAGGAGAGTGAACGCGAATGTTTAGAGGAAAGAAGTATAAAGACAGCATCAAGGCTGTTGACACATCCAAGCTTTACGAACCCACAGAGGCGATCCAGAACGTTATCTCCTGCGCGAAAGCCAAATTCGACGAGACCGTTGAGCTCCACATGAGACTCGGCGTCGACTCCAGACAGGCCGACCAGCAGGTCAGAGGCAGCGTGGTGCTTCCTAACGGAACCGGTAAGACGAAGAGAGTGCTCGTTTTCGCGAAGGGCGACAAGGTCACCGAAGCCGAAGAGGCGGGTGCGGATTACGTCGGCGGCGAAGAGCTGGTCAACAAGATCAAGAACGAGAACTGGTTTGAGTTCGACATCGTTGTGGCGACCCCCGACATGATGGGCGTTGTCGGCCGCATCGGTAAGATCCTCGGACCCAAGGGCTTGATGCCTAACCCGAAGTCCGGAACGGTTTCGATGGACGTCAAGAAGGTCATCGCCGAGATCAAAGCCGGTAAGGTTGAGTACAGGCTCGACAAGACCAACATCATTCACTGCCCGATCGGCAAGGTTTCCTTCGGCGAGCAGAAGCTCCTTGAGAACTTCCAGGCGCTTTACGAAGCAATCCTCAAAGCCAAACCGGCAGCCGCCAAAGGCCAGTACGTGAGAAGCGCGGTTGTTTCTTCCACGATGGGCCCCGGCATCAAGATCAACCCGACCAAGATCTGATCCGCGAACGCTTCATTAAAGGCGCCGGATCGTTCCGCAAGGGCTTGACCAAGCAATTTTAACTTAACAACTATACTGCCTGAGACGTCGGTCCGGCGGCCTTCAACATGAGTCCGCCCGTAAATCCTGCCGAGGTAAGAAAAGCGCTTCCGGAAGAGGCGGCCTGTCATGCGCTGCCGTTCGTGAAGCTCCTTAAAACCTTCGGTGTGTCTTGGGACATGTCGAAGGTTTTTATTTGGAAGGAGGTGCAAGTTAGAAAATGCCAAGTAAAAAGATTTTAGAAGAGAAGAAGACTGTCGTTGCCGGCATCAAGGAGGATCTTGAGAACTCCAAGGGAACCGTCATCGTGGACAGCAGAGGTCTTACCGTTGAGGAAGACACAGCGCTCCGCGTCGCTCTCAGAAAGGCGGGTGTCAAGTACGTCGTTCACAAGAACACGCTCGTGACCAAAGCCGTCGAGGGTACGGCCATGGAAGGACTCACGAAGTACCTTAAAGGGCCTTCCGCAATTGCGACAGCTCCCGACTACACGTCCGCCGCGAAGATTCTCAGCGAATACGCCAAGAAGTACAAGCAGCTGAGCGTGAAGGGTGGCTTCTGCGACGGTGAGGTTCTCGACCCCGCGGGTGTCGAAAGGCTGGCGAACGTTCCTTCGAAAGAGGGTCTGCTCTCCATGTTGCTCAGCGCTCTCACGGGCAACATCAGAGGATTCGCGGTCGCCGTCAAGGCGGTTGCCGAGCAGAAAGAACAGCAGAGTGCGTAAGCTTTGTTTTGCACTGCTTTTAGGTAATTTTTGATATTGTTGCCGTCGGGAGGGCGAGGCACGCGCACCGGCGGATTTAAAGGGCGGAAACAGTTCCGCAACGACGTGCAAAACAAACTAAAAAATCAATTTGGAGGAAAATAAAATGACTGAAAAGATCCAACAGATCATCGACACTATCGACACGATGACCGTTCTTGAACTTTACGATCTCGTAAAGGCAATCGAAGAGAAATATGGCGTTACCGCTGCTGCAGCTGTTGCAGTTGCTCCCTCGGCCGGCGGCGAAGCTGCTCCTGCAGAAGCTGAGCAGACCGAATTCACCGTTGTGCTCAAGAGCCCCGGCGGAAACAAGATGAACGTTATCAAGGTCGTTAAGGACGCTTGCGGCGTTGCCCTTATGGACGCCAAGAAGCTCGTAGACGGCGCTCCCACCAACCTCAAAGAGAACATCTCCAAAGAGGATGCCGACGCTCTCGCAGCGAAGCTGAAGGAAGCCGGCGCAGAGGTCGAGATCAAGTAATCGAACGCTGATTAAATGCTCTTTACGCAAGCGTTCGAACGCCTTTTGAGTAAAAATGTTTCAGAGCCGGGGCGCTTCAAAAACCGGGGCGCCCCGGCGTTTTTATACCGCTATGATTGACATAAAGTATCCGGTTCTGCTGGTTCACGGAATGGGCTTCCGGGACAGAAAGAGAATATGCTACTGGGGCAGAATCCCGAAACGCCTGGAGCGCGAAGGCGTGCGCGTCTTCTTCGGCGGCCAGGACAGCAACGGGAGTCTTGACGGCAACGCCTCGTTCCTGGCGGAGCGGATAACCGCGCTCGCCGCCGAACACAAGATCGAAAAATTCAACGTCATCGCCCACTCCAAGGGCGGACTTGAGATGCGGAAGGCAATCGGCCATCTTGGAATCGCGCCCTACGTCGCCTCGCTTACGACGGTTTCAACGCCCCACAGAGGCTCCAAAACGGTGGACTTCTTCATGAAGATGCCGGCGTGGCTTATGAAGGCGGGCTGCGCCGTCGCGGACCTGTGGTTCAGAATCTTGGGCGACAAAAAGCCGCGCACCTTCGAGGCGGTCAAAGCGCTTACCACAAAGGCGGCGGAGGAATTCAACAAAGAGACGCCGGACGTTCCCGGAATCTACTACCAAAGCTTTGCGTTCACGTTCAAAACGAACCGGAGCGACATGACGATGTTCCTGCCGCACCTGGTCGTGAAGCATTTCGAGGGCGAAAACGACGGTTTGGTGACGCCCGAGTCGGCGGAGTGGGGCGACTTCAGGGGCACTTTCACGGGGAACTCCAACCGCGGCATTTCGCACTGCGACGAGGTCGACATGCGCAGGCACCGCCTCACGAAGCGGGAAGGCGACGGCATCTCGGACATTCCCGAGTTCTACGCGGGCATCGTGAAGGAGCTTGCGGAGCGGGGATTTTAATACAAGCTCAGGAATATGCTGCGGGCTTAAACATCCCGCTTTAACAAAAAGAAAAACGTTAGACCGTGTCGATGCGGCTAACGTTTTTTTAGTAAGACCGTCACAGCGCTTCAAGTGCGAAGCGGAAAAAGCAAAACTGTTTATTGATCGAACAGCTCATAAACGCTCTCAAACCCGGCGGAAGAAATTCTGTTAAGAACATTGGAAATATCTTGAATCGGCTCCGTACAGCCGTCCAGAATCCATTTCCGGAAGACGGCAATTCTTCCCCAAAAAAGAAAAGTATACAAAACAGAAGCTTCCAAATCCGGAATATTCGTGTTTTCGCTGATTACACTTTTGATGATGTCACTTAGTTCATTGTCGAGACGTTCCGCGAAGTGAAGGGTATTATTCGTTAAAAGGATGGACCTGTACTCATACAGTTCTTCGTTAAAAGCCGCGCCGATTTTATGCAGAAACTCCTGCCGTCCGGAAAGAAACTCCTTAAAATCAGTTTTCTTCAAAATGCTCGAGATGCGATCCAGCACAATTTCTTCGATTGCCAGTTCAATTTCTGTGATATTGCTGAAATGCCGGTACAAAGTCGATTTGTGAACGTTTGCGGCAAGCAGAATATCTTTGACGGATATGGTGTTGCGATTTTTTTGAGAGAGAAGCTTAAGGTATGCTTTGATAATTGATTTTTTTGTTGCTTCCGACCTGGGATCCGGCTTACTGATGTGCATGAAAAGAATTCCTCCGGGAGATTAGTATTGTTTATTACCGCGTAGTTTTGAGACTAAAACGCTTAATGTGGCAGTAGAACTCTTTTGCTAAGAGCATTATAATACTTTTAAACTGGGGGGTCAACCCAAAAGATTTTGCGGGTTCTACTCCCGTTTCCGTGGAGGCATCTCAAAGCATCGACGGACACTCGAGTTGCAACTTCCCAACCACAAGGTAAATCATCGCAATGAATCCTTCGATCGTATTGAACCCTCTGGCCTTTCTTTTTGCCTTTTTGGTAATAGAACTCGCCATTTTCTTGAATTATAGTATTTATGTATTTAAAACTAGCAACAGCGCCGGCACGGTTCTAAACCCTAGATTATTGGTTTGAGGTTTAAATGGAAAATGACAGCGGTCTTTTATCGGGCAGACGCAAAGAAAAGGAGGATAACAATGAACCAATCAGTCAAAAACACAGGTATCAAGGCAATCGCTATTCTGCTGATTGTCACAATGATTGCCACATTGCTACCAGCGAGAATTGTAGTTTGGGCAGAAGACGGTACTACTCCGCAAACCGTTGCGCCGGCAGATTATCCGGAGAGTCTTCCTATTGGCATTGTAGAAGAACCGATGGCAAAAGATCCAATCGACGCACTCTTCGAAGACGATTCGTTGCGTACTCCAAACTCCAAAACACTCCGCCTCAATGACGGATCCTACACTCTCGGTTCGTACGGTTTCAACATTCATTTTCAAACCTCCAACGGTTTCGTCGAATACGACAATACCCTTGTTCGCAAAGGAGATTCGTTT
>JAEEGL012299434.1_pt1 | contig 16580 bp, 5 predicted proteins | sample 9134231 | NCBI WGS metagenome assembly JAEEGL01 (sample SAMN16246548, study PRJNA631951) | gut metagenome | biome: gut microbiome; feature: rumen; material: fiber-attached | host: Bos | place: Iran: Karaj | collected 2018-10 | reverse complement strand
CTTCTTCTATGTCGTTCCCGAGCAGAATGGCCACCGTCTCTGGGCCACGTCGCTCGACGACTTGCATGCCTTCGACATCGACAGCACAGGCACGCTGCGGGCCATCGACCTCGCTCACGACCTGCGAGGCTACACGCTGGGCATGAAGATGATGAACGAACTCATTCGCACCCGCGACGGCAGCATCTGGATTGCTGGCTACGACCGTCAGAGCCAGGTCATCGACTTCGAGACCTTCAACCGCGAACGATACAGCGTGCCGCCCATTCAGGAGCGTTTCCATCGCTCGACCCTGCTCCTGTCGCTCAGTCACGATGCCGACGACCGCTACTGGATTTCGCAGGAGCGTGTGGGGCTGTGCCTTTACGACCTTCACACGGGAAAACTGGCGACCTATGCCGACAGCCCTTCTACAGCATCGTCCCATCTCGACTTTGTCCACGAACTGATGCCCTCGGCCCAGCCCCATCAAATCTGGACCGTGACGGCCACCGACTACGTCTATGGAGTCGTTTCCGATGGCATGCAGATGCGCATCACCCACACCGTACAACTACCTGACGGACAGCATGCCAAGACCGTGTTCGAAGACCACGACGGCAACCTTTGGATAGGTTCCTATGACGACATCTTTCACTACACAACAGCCACTCGTGAGTTGAAAACCGTCACCGACGAGGCTGGTCAGTCGCTGGGTCACACGACCAGTTTCACCCAGACTCAGGACGGCACCGTCTATGCCACTGTCACAGGCCGTGGCATCGCAGTCCTGCGGAGCGGCCGCCTACAGAAACTCCACTCGATGCCTACCGACCTCCTCTGCATCGCCTCGATGTCTGATGGTACGTTGTGGATTGGCACTGGCGACGGACGTCTGCTCAGCAGCAGCGGCGACCTGACACACTTTAACGACCTGTCCGAGGCGGCGGGCATGAACGGCGACATGGTCGAGAAGATCGTCTGCGACCCACATAATCACTTGTGGATTCTGACCAACAGCCGCCTGACCGAGTTCGACCCGCACAGCCGCGTCTATCGTGTTGTCAGCACGAACCAAACCCTCTCGCTGCCTCGTTTCATGCCACGCGCCCTCAGTCTCGACACGTCCGAGGGCACTGTGTTGGTGGGCGGTTTCGACGGTTACATCGTCTGCCATCCCTCGCTCCAACTCGAAGGCATGGCACAGCCTGTCCATGTCGTCGTCACCGACCTGCGTGTCGAAGGCCAGAGTGTTCCTGTCGGACAACCGTTGTCGGCCGATGCCCATGACATCGAAATCCACTTCTCGTCGCTCGACCACTTGCATGCCGCCAGCCAGCGCTATGCCTACCGACTCGACGACGGCCCTTGGACCACTCTGCGCATCGGTGCGAACGCTCTCTTTTTGCCCCGCATCGCCCGTGGCGAACACCAACTCCTGTTGCGCGGCACCGACCCCAACGGCCTGTGGAGCAGCGACGTGACGACGTTCCGCTTCAGCCGTCAGCCTCATTGGTACGAGACCACCCTCGCGTACCTTATATATATAATAGGTGCCGTACTGCTGCTGGTGCTCCTCGACCGTTACTTCATGCACCGTTCGCGCCGTGCCGAGGAAGCCATCTGGCACGATAGCGCCGAACTCGTTGCCATGCACGACTATGTGACCGCGCCGACGTCGCAGCCCGCCACGTCGGCCTATGCCGCCCTCGACCAGATGCTGCTTGACCGAGCCCGTACCATCGTCGGTCAGCATCTGAGCGAAACCGATTTTGGCGTCAACGACCTGGCCGACGGAATGAACATGTCGCGTTCGACGCTCGTACGCAAACTCAAGGCCATCACGGGACAGACGCCGCTCCAGTTTATCCGCGACATCAAGATGGAGACGGCCCGCGAAATGCTGCAGCAGCGCACAGCCACCGTCGCCGATGTGGCGCGCCGTCTCGGTTTCAGCGACCGTGAACACTTCGCCCATGTGTTCCGCGAAGTTACGGGTATGCTGCCCAGCGAGGTGCGTCGAAACGCCGAATAATTTCCTCTGAAAATCGGTTCAAAACAGTCGGACGAATCGTTCAAAACACCCTATGAACGGAACTTCCGACTGTTTTGAACGCGGATAATTAGGCCGTGTTGCCGTTTTTGTTGTTACTTTGCAGCGAAAATAAAAGTAACAATAGAAAATATTTTATGAGAATGAACAGAATTCTGGCAACGATGTTGCTGATGCTTGTCTCGACGACAAGCCTGTGGGCCGATGCAGTCATCGGTGTGCCCACTGTGACGCGCGAGGAGGTTTCGCTCCAGGTGCCGTTCACTTACAAGACGGACTCGAAAACCCTGCAGGTGGCTGTGCGCTATGTGCTGACTGCCAAGCAGAACCCCAACACGCTGTATGACCATACGGTGCTGCCCATTCCCTACAGCGACCTGTCGGCGATGCTGGGCACGACCGTGACGAAGTCGAACGTGAACAATATGCTCTACTTCCCGCTCGCAGGCGACGGAACCTATGGCCACAACAACGACAACTGGTATGACAAGAACGGCTACCGTTCGTCGTGGGGCGGTCAGAGTTGGTGGTTCATCCAGCCTGTGACCGACGACGACACGAATCTGATCATCTGGACAGGTCAGGCAGGTGTCTATAACAATGCCTACACCTCGAAAATTGGCGATACCTACCACACGGTTTTCTATGCCGTCAACGGCACCAACGCCGTCGAGATGGACCTGACGCTCAATGTGGTAGGATCTGACGAAGAAGCCCCCGAATGGGTGCATGTGGTCAGCGCCGACGGTTTGCAGAACATCCGCGACTTGGGCGGATGGACCACGGCAAGCGGCGAGACCGTTCAGTACGGCAAGTTGTTCCGCGGATGTGAGTTGCAGGGCGAAAAATACACGGCATCTGCTGCTGCCCTGCAGACGCTGCACGACGAAGTGGGCATCCGTGCCGAACTCGACTTGCGCACGCATGCGCAGGCGCTAAATATAAAGGTGTCGCCGCTGGGCAGCGACGTTGACTACCTGCGTGTGGTGAACGAACCTTACTATCTCGACGGCGTTCGTACGGCATGGGCCAACTATCGCAGCGACTTCGACTTCATCCTGAAGAACCTGCGTGTGGGCAATCCAGTCTATTTCCACTGCATCTGGGGTGCCGACCGCACAGGTACGCTGGCCCTCATGCTCGAAGGTCTGCTGGGCCTGTCCGAGGAAGACCTCTATCAAGAATATGAACTGACGGCGCTTTCGTTCCCAGAAGGTGAAACACGAACGAAAGCATTGGTAGAACCCATCGTGACGTATGTCAAGACGTTCGATGGTGAAACATTGCAACAAAAATTCATCAACTATTGGCACCAGCATGCTCATGTGGCGCTGGACGATTTGAATGAATTCATCCAAATCATGCTAGGCACGACGACCGACTATGTCGCCGACCTGCCCGAAGCACTGGACAACCTGGCCTACGACGCGACGGAACTGGAAGCCAGTTTCACCCACGCGACGACTTCGCTCTACACGGTGAACGACGGCATCATCGGCTTTGGCGAACTGCCCGAGAACAAGCATTGGAACACATGGGATCCGAACCGTACGCGTGACCACTGGTTGCGCTACGGCTGGAACAAGCCGCAGACGGTGGAGCGTGTGCGTGTGGCATGGTGGACGGACAGCGACGTGCCAGGCGACCATGTTGTCCTCCCTGCATCATGGAAGGTGCAGTACTGGGACGAAGAAAATAGTACATGGAAAGATGTGACCTTGCTCGCTGGAGAAGCCTATACACAGAGTCGCACCGAGGTGAGCAGCGTACGTTTCGAACCTGTGGAGACTAAGCAGTTGCGCCTTTTCATTCAGGCACAGGGCAACGGCTCGGCCTACAGCGGTGTGGGCGTGACCGAATGGGAAGCACTGGGTCATCGCACGGAAGTGGCAGTAACTTATGGCGACTATCCGATTCAGAACGTTGACTTTGCACGAGTACACCTGACCGACCAGTTCTGGCAGCCGCGTATGGAGCAGAACCAGACCGTAACGATTCCATTTGCCATCGAGCAGTGCTACAACTCCAACCGCGTGCTGAACTTCCAGAAGGCTGCTGCCATTCTGCGCGGTGAGAACATCGGTTATTTCGACACCGAGTGTACGTTCGACGATACGGACATCTACAAGATTCTCGAGGGTATGGCCTACAGCGTGCAGGTGAAGCCCAATGAACAGATTTCGGCAAAGATGGACGAACTCATCGCCATCGTCGGTGCTGCACAGGAGCCCGACGGCTACCTCTACACGCCGCGTACGGCTGGCAACCCTGCCGGCATGCATGGATGGGTGGGGCAGAACCGCTGGGAGAAAGACCCTGACCTGTCGCACGAACTCTACAACGCCGGTCACCTCTACGAGGCTGCCTACGCGCACTATGTTTCTACAGGAAAGACGTCGCTGCTCGACATCGCCACGAAGAATGCCGACCTGCTTGTCCATGACTTCCTCGAAGGAGGTTTGACTTACGAGCCTGGTCACCAGATTGTCGAGATGGGACTCGTGAAACTTTATCGCGCCACAGGCAAGGAAGACTACCTGCGTCTGGCGAAATATTTCCTCGACTTGCGTGGCGGTCGCGGCGTGATGCGCCAGGAGTACAGCCAGACCCACAAGCCCGTGGTGATGCAGGACGAGGCCGTGGGACATGCCGTGCGTGCCGCCTACATGTACAGCGGCATGGCCGATGTGGCAGCCATCATGGGCGACGAGGCCTATCTCTCGGCCATCGACAAGATTTGGAGCAATGTGGCTGAGAAGAAGTTCTACATCAACGGCGGCATCGGTGCGCGCCATGCTGGCGAGGCCTTCGGTGCCAACTACGAACTGCCCAACAAGGAGGCTTACTGCGAGACGTGTGCCGCCATTGCCAACGTCTATTGGAACTGGCGCATGTTCCTGCTGCACGGCGAGTCGAAGTACTACGATGTGCTCGAGCGTTCGCTCTACAACGGCGTGATCAGCGGCATCAATCTCGACGGCAACCGCTTCTTCTATCCCAATCCGCTGGCCAGCGACGGCAACGGTTACAACGGGCGTTCGGCCGAGCGCGAGCCGTGGTTCGGCTGTGCCTGCTGTCCGAGCAACCTCTGTCGCTTCATCGCCTCCGTGCCCGGTTATGTCTATGCCCACAAGGACGACAAGGTCTATGTGAACCTGTACATGCAGGGCACGGCCGACATCGACCTTGGTTCGCATGGCACGCTGCACCTCACACAGACGACCGACTATCCTTGGAATGGAGATATACGCTTAGGGTTTAATGTCGAGGACTTGACTGAGAAAAATTTAACGCTCATGCTCCGTCTGCCCGGTTGGGCAAAGGGTGAGCCTGTGCCCAGCGACCTCTACAGTTATGTCGATGGCACACACGCCGACATCGTTGTCAGTGTCAACGGCACGCCTGTCGAATACACGATGCAGGACGGCTACATGACCATCAATCGTACATGGAGCGAAGGCGACGAAGTGACCTTCAGCCTGCCGATGCCCGTGCAGCACGTCATTGCCAACGACGCTGTCGCTGCCGACCAGGGACTGGTTGCCCTCGAACGCGGACCGATCGTCTATTGCATGGAAGGCATTGACAATCCCGACAACTTCTCGGCCCTCATCTGCAACGACGAGGCTGAGGCCACCGTCACCGACGCCAGCATTTCCTCGTACACCTTCAAGGGCATCAACGTGGCAGGTCAGGTGAAACAAGGCCAGACCACGGCCGATGCCACGCTGACGCTCGTTCCTTACTATGCATGGAACAACCGCGGACGTGGCTACATGCAGGTCTGGATGCCACGCACCATCGACAAGGCCACCTTCGAGGCCTATCCCGTCGTGGTCCGCAAGAGCGACCTTGACATCGTCCACACCCAGGACATCAACATCGACTACTATCCTGTGAGCGACGGATGGGCCCAGCACAACGTCAGCGGCATGTCGGCCGGGGGCGACGTTCCTACGCTGCTCCAACTGCCCATCAGCCAGTTCTCGCTCGACATGATGTATGCTCCGCTCGACGACGAAAACATCAGTCGCACGAAGAATGCCAGCGACGCCAAAGGTTTCTGGTTCGAAAACGCTGACGGCACACCAGGCACCCTCTACAACCAACCCACCTGGAACGAAGCCACAGCCCGCATCTACCTCAACATCGAAGGTTTCTACATCGATGGCGGCACCTTGAAACTTGGTCACGGCCAGCGTCCGGGAGCCTGTCGGGCAGGTACCTACGTCTGCACCGTCTATATGCTCACACCGTCCGACGGCGAAGGCCATCACCGTGCCTGCCAGTTCAACTTCCACATCAACCTGCACCCCTCGACCCTCGACGAGAGTGCCGACTACAGCGTGGAACGCCCTAACATCACGGCTGCACGGCTCATCCGCACATTGAAGGCCGACAAGCACAACACCCTTGTCCTCCCCTTCGTCCTCACCGCCGCCCAGGCCGAGCAAGTGTTCGGTCCGGGCAGTGTGCTGGAACAGATTACCGACTACGACGGCGAGGCTGGTCTGCTCAACACCGAAACCCTCAGCAGCACCACCGCCCACGTGCCTTTTCTGCTCGTGCCCACGACCCTCAGCAGCGACAATACCTACGACTTCAGCGGCATCCTGACTACGAACGGCACCCCCGTGGCAGCCACCTTCACTGGCGGCACCATGACGGGTTCCTATGCGGCAGCCACCACCGTCAGCCGCAGCACCATGGCAGGGCGTGAGAACTACGTCATCAGCGATGGCGCTTTCTACCTCGTCGGCGACGAGTCGGGCACGATGAAGGGCACTCGTGCCTATCTCACCCTCGAAACTCCGTCAGGCAGCGAAGCCAAACCCGTTGTCCACTTCGAAGGTGAAGCCACGGGCATCCAGACAGTGACAACCGACGAGGCACAAGGCTTGATTTATGACCTCAGCGGCCGTCTCGTCAGCACACCTACGAAGGGAATGTACATTGTGAACGGCCAGAAAGTTCTCTGCAAATAATTGACTGAACGCGTTTTTACTGAAAGAAATTGGGATAAATTGATTTGAATAAGGACTGACGGATTGTTTTTGAAAACTCCTCCCCGGTCCGGGGGAGGAGTTTTTTCCACAGTTTTTATTCTTTAATCATATGTGCACGAAGTGCAAAATTTATAGCAATAATATCGGAATAAGTATTCTGTGCGTTGATATCATTAGCCTTACACTTCTTCTTTGCCTCAACAATGAATTATGCTGTTTGTTCGTCAAAAATAAATGATTTCATGTACTATCATAGGGTGTCCAATTTGTTGTACCGACAGTCTCAACATAAATGACATTTAACGCTATAAAAATCAACACTATAAATTGAAAATAGTTCACAAAAAACTTGCGTATGTCGTAAAAATGTCGTATCTTTATGGTCTAATAATCAAGTAGATAATCATGAATAAGGACATAAAGATTGCAAGGTTAGAGGAGCAGTTGGCAGAAGCCAAGAAACAGATAAAAGAAGCAAAGGCGGAAGCCAGGCAAGCCAAGAAAGAACTCAGTAAGGAACGTAAAAAAAAAGACGCCAAGACCATAGCTTTGACCAAAGAACAACGACAATTACTCTCGATGCTATTAAACGGTACACCTATTCAGGATTCCTAATCCAGATGTCCCTGTTGCTATGCATCTATGCTGGAGTCAGCCCGAGACAGGCGGCAAAGACGCTGGAGGTTGTTACATTCATGTTTAACGGTCTGCTGGGCAAGTCCCCTTGCCACACCACAATAAGGACTTGGCTTGCAAAGATGGGTGTTGACATGATGAGACATAAGAAGATAGACATGGCGGAAGCATATGCACTCATATTGGATGCCAGCATATCTGTCAATGACCAGCAGGTATTGCTTGCTCTGAAGGTACCGGCAGATCATACAAGAAAAGCCCTTACACATGCAGACGGGGAGGTTGTAGGGATGGCTGTCTCTAATAGCTGGCCTGCAGAAGAGGTCAAGTATTTCTGCAACGAGATTGCCTTGGAACAAAAGCATGCTCCAGAGTACTGCATTACAGATAATGGAAAGAATCTGAAGAAGGCAATGAGTCTCTTGAAGTTGCCACACCACAAGGACATAAGCCATACATTTGCGATGTATTTGAAGTGGATTTATGAGGAAGACGAGGAGTTTGCCAACTTTAAGAGCCTGGTTGGTAATACCAAGCATCTGGCCTTGACAAAGTTTGCCTATCTCATGCCTCCAAAACAAAGAAGTATGGCTCGCTTCATGAACATGTATTCAATCATTGACTGGGCAAAGAAGATACTGCTTAACTACCACAGGATGACAAAGGACGAAAAGCACTACTTCTCGTTTGTCTATAGGAACGCAGGATTTGTGGAGGAACTGGACGAAGTGCTTTCGACATATACTGACATAATGAAACTCTGTAAGCAGGAAGGATTCTCCCTGAAGACCATAGCCAAGTGCAAGGAGACCATGAGACAGAGGCTATTGGATGGCAACGAGAGAATGAGGCGCCTGAAGGACTACATGAGCGGGTATCTTGACACAGAGTGCAGGCTGTTAACAACGAAGCACCCCGTTCACAATATCTCTTCTGACATAATAGAGTCTGACTTTGGACTGTTTAAGGATAGGATGCCGATGAACAAGACAAACGGTTTTACAGAGTCTATACTCTTTATTCCTCTCAAGGCTAAGTTTCATGACATTGACAGTGTAAAGAGACTTGATATTAATAAAGCTATGGAAAGGACAACTATGGATCATGTAAAACTCTGGAAAACGTGTAATCTAAAGCCTAATCCTATAGTCAAGCGAAGAAACCTACTTTCTGCTTAAAAACATGTACAACAAATTGGACACCCTACTTGCGAAACTTAAAAAAACATTTGTTTTTTTGTGAATTTAGATGGATATATCCAAATATTTTGTATTTTTGCAGCAGAAACTTAACACGATACGGTTATGAAGTCAATCATCAACACATTCAGGTGCACGGTCGCGACGATGGCCCGTGCAATGGTCAGGCGGGCTGCATTGCTGCTTGCGTTGCTGTTCTTGACGACGGCGGCTTCGGCCACCACGTTCATCAAGGACATAAAGCTCATCGGCGGCACGAGGGCCGAGACGACCGAGCTGAAGAACTCGCTCACGGCGCAGGGCTGGACGTTCATCGACTACGACCTGAACAAGGGTTGCGGCGAGGAGAGTGACTTTATTTACTTGCTCTACAAGGCCGAGGAGAACACCGACGGCGTGAACTGGGGCTACATCACCGACTTCTACATCCGTGAGGGCAAGGAGCCGCCCTCCAGCCTCACCTACAATGGGCGACAGTACAACAAAGCCGGCTATGACGGCGGCGAGTGGTTCGTGTCGCACTACGGCGACCTGAACTCCAACGCCAGCGGCAACTACATCTACCTCTACTACACCAAGGCGCTCTTTCCCGACTACCGCGCCGTCACCTCCATCACCTTCAACGCCACATCAGACGGTGCAGTGGTATGGAACGGCAACGGTAATCCCGCCGACCTGAACAGCGGTTGCGGCTCCGGGTCTGCCTACATCTACATGCACATCACCACCGACCCCGCCCTGGCCGGCCACCAGCCGCAGTCCAGCCTCGAAGCCTGCACCGCCGGCAAGTACCAGATTGCCGTGAGCGGATGGGCCTACGACCCCGACGCCACCGCCCAAACCATCGGCGTGCAGGTCAAAATCTACCAGAGCGACGGAACCACGCTCTATGGGACTCAGAACCTGACCGCCAACCAGGCCAACGCCAACGCCGGAGTGAGCGGCAACCACGGCTTCGCGGCCACCATCACCAACATACCAGTCGGCACCTACAAAGTGAAACTCTATGCCATCGACTACAACGGCGACGGCGACACGCAGATTGGCGCGACGCAGACCGTCACCGTTACAGGCACCCAGCCCAGCGGGCGCATCGATGCCTGCAACGGAGGCGTGGGCCAATTCACCATCAGCGGATGGGCCTACGACCCCGACGCCACCACCGAGTCCATCGGCGTGCAGGTGAAAATCTATCAAAGCAACGGCACCACGCTCTACAAGACTGAGAACCTCACAGCCGACCGCCCGCGCAATGACGTGAACAACACGTTCAACATCACCGGCCAGCACGGCTACTCCGCCACCATCGCCATCGCCACAGGCGGCACATACAAGGTGAAGGTCTATGCCATCGACACCAACGGCGACGGCAACCCGCAGATAGGTGGGACGCTGACCGTCACCGTGAAGCCCGGTGTGACGTTGACTACCGAGACGGGCGAAGTGACATTGCAGAATGGCGACTGGCTCGCCGGCACAGGCGGCACCGACACCCACGTCACCATAGCCGCCGGTGCCACCGTCACCCTGAGCGGAACGACCATCACCGACATCACCAACGACAATAACCACAAGTGGGCAGGCATCACTTGCGCAGGCGATGCTACCCTCCTCCTGGCCGAAGGCACGACGAACAACTTGAAGGGTGGACACATATTCTTTCCCGGAGTTTTTATCCCGTCGGGCAGCACGCTCACTATCAGAGGCTCCGGCACTCTCAACGCCGGCAGCAACGGGTGGGCACCAGGTATTGGAGGTGGATTTCTTAAAAACTGTGGCAACATCGTCATCGACGGTGGCATCATCAACGCCACGGGCGGCTCTCACTCTGCGGGCATCGGGGGTGCTTATCAAGCCGCATGTGGCGACATCACCATCACTGCCAATGTCACCAGCGTCACCGCCAGTAAGGGTGGCGTTGCTCCCGGCCCCTACAGCATCGGTAGCGGCAACAACGGCTCCTGCGGCACTGTGACCATCGCTGGCATAGAAGTGGGCTGCATCGGGGACGACGTCTATACCATCACATCCTCCGACATTGTTTCCGTCAGCTTCGATGCCAACGGCGGCTCGGGCACCATGGATAGCCAGCCCTTCATCAAAGGTTTTCCACAAAGTCTGCACGCCTGCACCTTCACGCCTCCCGCCCCCACCAACGAGATGTTATTCAACGGCTGGAACACCGAGGCCGACGGTAGCGGCACCGCCTACACCGATGGACAGAACATCACTGTCAGTGGAAATACGACGCTCTATGCGCAATGGAAATCCAAGGTCATCGACATCTCGCAGGTAGGGCAACACAGCATCTATAATGTTCTTTCCGATATGTATGAAGTCCAGGTCGGCGATGGCGACATCATTACAGGCAGTAGCACGAAGTGTACAGTGCGCATTGCCGATGGTGCTACGGTGACGCTACGCAACGTGCAAATATTATTAAATGGTAGACCCCGTGCACCTATGGGCATTTTATGTGACGGCAGCGCCACCATCATCCTCGAAGGCTATAACTATGTGGAGGGCGGTCCTGGTCAACCGGGTATAGACATCACGAAATATAATACGCTCACCATCAGCGGTAATGGCTCGCTCGAAGCCAAGGGCGACGTGGCTGCAGGTATCGGAGAGGTGTTAAATCAGACATCGGGCAACATCATCATCGAGGGTAGCGTAACCAGCATCGTGGCATCAGGCATCCCTGTTGCCATCGGCAACCCCACCAGCAACTCAGGGGTGACTATCGACGGCAGTTTAATCAAGATAGGTAACACAGACGGTTATTCCATCACCATCCTGAACCGCAACATGCCGCAGACCGATGCCGCCGACAACGGCTATCTGCTCGGCCTCTACAACGGGCAGAGCGGCATCAACGTCACCCTCAACGGCCGCACGCTCTACAAGGACGGCGCGTGGAACACCCTCTGCCTCCCCTTCAGCCTCAGCGCCCAGCAAGTGGCCTCGCAGCTCGCACCCACGAAGCTGATGACGCTCAGCTCCACGTCGTTCAGCGGCGGCACCCTTACCCTCAACTTCACCGACGCCACCGAGATTGAGGCCGGCCGGCCCTACATCATCCGCTGGGCCAGCGGCGCGAACATCGTCAATCCTGTCTTCAACGGCGTCACTGTCAGCAACGCCACCGCCAACGTCGAGACCCAGTACGTGGACTTCATCGGCACCACGTCGCCCACGGACATCTACGAGAGCGGCACCGACAAGCACAACCTCTTCCTCGGCTCGGCCAACACCCTCTACTATCCCACCGCCGAGGGCTACAAGGTCAACTCCTGCCGCGCCTACTTCCGCCTGAAACAGGGCAAGGACGTGAACAACGACGGAGCGGTGACGATGGGCGACGTGTCGGCCTTGGTCAGCCAGATACTCTCGGGTAGCACGGACACGGTGGGCGACATCAACGGCGACGGTCGTGCGTCCATTGCCGACGTGACGGCCCTTGCGAACATCGTCAGACTTCAGAATACCCCCATCACCCACATTCAGAGCAATGTGAACTTGGACTTCGGCGGTACTGGAATCAATGCCTCGCGGTAACTAATCACTAATCAGGGGGACTGGTTTTTGATTGAATTGAAATTCAAGTCAAACAACCAGTCCCCGCGATTACGAAAAGCAAGAAATAATAACGAATAACATACAGGTATCAGATCTATGAGACACAACAATTTTTTCAGCGATTTTGTCAGACGCGCAGCCGTGGTGCTGGGTGTGATGTTGACGACCACTGCCACGGCGTGGGCAGAGGATCATGTCGAATCAAGTATTGATGTCTGCAAGGGCGGCTTAGGTGAAGTCTGCATCACGGGCTGGGTCTATGACACGCAGAGGAAGTCGTATGAGACGGCCGAGAACTACGGAATTTCGGTGCGAGCCGTCGTTTCCACAGCGCCTAATAATAACTATGACAATTATGATGAGTCTGAGTCAGAAAGCTATGATATGGAATACGTGGAGCGACCCGACGTGAACAGCACGTTCGGCCTCACCGGCAAACACGGGTTCACGACGAAGATTCCTGTCTTTGGTCATTGGTTCGAGGAAACCAGCGAGATGACCGTCTATGTGAAGATTTATGCCACAATAGGTGTGGGGTATTACGCGAATCCTGAAGAAGTCCTGCTGACGAGCACCAGCACCACCGTGAGAAATAACATTGGCTATGGCACGGAAGAGTTCCCATACGTCCTCAGCAATGCCGCCGACTGGAATCTGATGGCCGACCCTGACCTGGCTCCTTTCTATGCGGACAGTTACATCCGCTTGGCCAACGCCGAAGATGGCGGCTACGATTACGACAACTCAACCGCCGTCACCAAGGCGTTCGGCACGAGTGCCAACCCCTTCACAGGCCATTTCGACGGCAAGGGACAGACGCTGAATGTAAACATCAGCGGCACTGGGCAGTATGTGGCTCCTTTTGCCTACGTCAATGGAGCATCGATTCACGACCTCACCGTATCGGGTTCGATTAGCGGCTCGCAGTATGCGGGCGGTATCGTGGGGCATGGCGGCTCCAGCACGCTAAATCTTAAAAACTGCGCTTGCAGTGCCACCATTAGCGGTTTCACCCATTATGCGGGCGGCATCTTAGGCTGGTGCGACGACCTGACGCTGAAATTATTTAACTGCCTGTTCAAGGGGTCGTTCTCGCCCGGCAGTGGCGGCAAGTATCACCCCATTGCACTCAAGTATGCCTCCGCGACGGTCAAGGCTCCTGCTGCCCGTGGAGTCTATTACCTGAACACCGCCGCCCCGTCGGATGGTCTGGACGACAACCGCGTCATCGGAGCAGAGGGAACGCCAGTGAGCGAGACACGCGTAGAAAACGAGTGGGACGACACTATCAGAGCTGTTGACGGCAAGGACTATTATGGGATTCATTTTTCAGGAAAAAGTCTGCCTTACGAATATAATTTCCCAAAGGATTATTTGGAGGATGGATGGAGCATAGTGAATAAATTACATGATAAGACGGGCTTGGATAAGTTTCGTAAAACTGAAAATTGGTTTGTCGTTCTCCGCAGTTATGAAACTGAAGGAAGTCAATACTTAGTATCTCCTGAGTTCAGCGGTCGTTCAGGCCTGATGGTACACTTCGACTATGCCTATCTAACCATGTCGGATTATGCTGCTCTTCAAATGGGCTATTCTACCACAACGCCAGACATCGCCGCTTTCGATTTTGATGAAGTCACGACCATCGACAACGGCTTGGAATGCTGGTTTCAATACGAGAGAGTGTTTCCTGAAGGAACGAAATATATAGCAGTCAAATTACCTCCCAGCGAGGATTGTTATCTGGAGTTAGACAATTTCCGCTTCACGGCCTGCGACTCCCCTTCCCCTACGCATCTCACAGCAGTTCATATCATTGATAATATGGCATCGCTGACATGGGAGGCTCCCGAAACCGACAAAACCATCATGGGCTATGCCTACCAATACAAGAAAACCAGTGATACGGACTGGTCGAACGAAGTAACGGTGACCACCACTTCCGCCGAGCTCACCAACCTTTTACCCAAAACAGGCTACCAGTTTCGCGTAAAAGCTCTTTACAGTGAGGACGAAGCAAGCATCTATTTACCCATCTGTTTCACCACCTCCTTGGAGCTGCCCTACGAGTACGGCTTTGAGAAAAACATGAATGGTTGGAAGCGCAAAGACAAAGCATGGGGATATACGGGAATCAGTGACGTTGCCGCCCATGAGGGTGAGTATGGCTATTTTTTCCGTTCTGTGGAGTACTCCTCCCCTCAATATCTGATTTCACCCCAGTTCCCGGATGACAGCCCCTTGGTCGTGTCGTTCTATTACAAGGATTGTAATCCGGGCAGCGGTATGTGGGAAACGTTATATGTGGGTTATTCCACCACGACCAACGTCCCCTATGCCTTTACGTGGGACGAAGCGTTAATTGCCACCAACATTCCTTGGACAAGATACGAAAACATTTTCCCTGAGGGTACCAGGTTTATTGCCTTCAAATACACCTCTTCCTACGCAGCGGGCTTATACATTGACGACATTTCCGTGGCCAGGTATTCTGTAACCCCGAAGCCGGCAAGCCTGACCGTGAGCAACCTGACCGACACTGGGGCCACGCTCTCGTGGACGGCACCCAATGAAGACGTAACAGGGTATGCCTACCAATACCGAAAGATTACTGATGTCGATTGGTCCACCGAGACCACGGTGCAGGCCACTACCGTCACCTTGAACGGTCTGACGGAGAACACCACCTACAATTTCCGCGTAAAAGCTCTCGGTAGCGATGGCACGGCCAGCAATTATGCCATCACCAGTTTCCTCACAGATGGCAGTGTGGTGGATCTGCCCTATGCCGACAGCTTCGAAAACGGAATGGGCGGCTGGCGTTTGAAAAGTAATGACCAAGAGACAGGCATCGAGGATAACAAAAAACGTACTGGCGATCATTGCTTCTATTTTCACAATACGGGCAGAAGTGCCGAGTTTCTCTATTCTCCTCACTTTGCCGGCAGAACGCCCATGAAGGTGTCGTTCTATTATAGCTGTGCCAGCTCCAGTTTTCCCGGGTCATTGGCGGTGGGCTATGCCACCAGCAGGTCATCTATCATCTTCACGAAAGATGAAATAACAGTTAACAGCGGCGACTGGACGCTGTATGAGAAAATCTTCCCAGCTGAGGCTCAATATATTGTCATATACATGTACGAAACGGGCTACCCAATCTATTTGGACGATTTCAGCTTCACGGCGGCTTCGGCGATGGCTCTTGTTGACAATGCGGACAACACTTCGACCATTGCCAGTCACTGTGGCGAGGAAGTGGCTGCGACCCTCCAAGGCCGCACACTTTACAAGGGCGGCGCGTGGAACACCCTCTGCCTCCCCTTAGCCCTCAGCGCCCAGCAAGTGGCCTCGCAGCTCGCACCGACGAAACTGATGACCCTCGACTCCTCGTCGTTCAGCGGCGGCACCCTTACCCTCAACTTCACCGACGCCACCGAGATTGAGGCCGGCAAACCCTACATCATCAAGTGGGCGAGCGGTGAAAACCTCGTCAATCCTGTTTTCACAGGCATCGTCAGCAATGCCACCGCCAACGTCGAGACCCAGTACGTGGACTTCGTCGGCAACACCTCGCCCGTGACCCTCACGGCCAACGACCCATCCGTGCTCTACCTCGACAACGACACTATCCAAAACCCATCGTCCAATATGACGCTCGGCTCCTGTCGTGCCTACTTCCACATCACTGACCCCACCCTCAATGTCCAAAACTATGTGCTGAACTTCGATGAAAAGGGCGACATGAACGGTGACGGACAACTGACTGTCACCGACGTACCAGCGTTGGTAAACTTGATTCTCAATGGAAGCACCGACCCCGTAGCCGATGTCAACGGCGACGGCCATGTCACCCTCGCCGACGTGACGGCGCTCGTGAACATTGTCTCAGGGAAGTAAAAGCTTCAGTAAATCAGGGGGACTGGTTTTTGATTGAATTGGATTCAAGTCAAACAACCAGTCCCCCCGATTATTCGTACCTTTGAATTACTTTATTTTTGTAAATATCTTCCGCAGACGTTCGGTGTCGAACTTCGGCGTGCGGTCGTAGCGATAGATGCCGTTCTTCTCCTGCTCTACGTCGGTGATTTGCGTGTAGCAGTAGCCGACGATGCGCGGACAGGCTATGAT
>JAEEGL011987084.1_pt1 | contig 16580 bp, 11 predicted proteins | sample 9134231 | NCBI WGS metagenome assembly JAEEGL01 (sample SAMN16246548, study PRJNA631951) | gut metagenome | biome: gut microbiome; feature: rumen; material: fiber-attached | host: Bos | place: Iran: Karaj | collected 2018-10 | reverse complement strand
TCATGACGCTGTCAAGCAGGGAGGTAAGATATATGGATGCCACTGTCAGGTCACCCACAAGCTTTAAATTGTCCGTAAATTCATCCAAAAGCCTGTAGCAGGTTCCCTTATCCAGAGACTTGAGGGCATCACAGATGTCTTTCTCATATCTTTTAAGGTTGACCTCCTGACCTGCAGAAGGGGAGGGCTTAATATAGAAACGGCAGTCTCCGTCAGCTATTCTGTCGTCGCCGTGGCTGTCAGTATCCATTTCCCGGGTATCCATCGTAAGGGCATAGACACATTCATGGTAGGCCCTTCCCAGGTGATTGCGCCTTGTATGGGCTTCGCTCACACCCATCTGAATGCCAAAACCGCTGCTTTCTGATACGTAGTTCCTTATCTGTTCATAGTAGGAGGATATCTTTTCCATAAGCTCCTCCTCCGATCCTGCAGCAAAGATACAGGTAAGCGTGCAGGAGTCATAGATCAGAGGCAGCCATGGTACAGCCTTAAGCTCATCCGGAAGATTCTCACAAAGCTGCAGGCATATTGCATCCTCGTTGATCTCTTCCTCCATATTCTCCTCATCCTTAAGGTTCAGAACTATGGCGATCACCGCATAGTGGTCATATTCCGTGAGATTGAGTACTTTGATATACTCAGCCCATTCCTCATCTGTGGAAACTGCGCTTCTTATGATACGCATTTCAAAGAGCTCCTGCAGCTTTTCCTTGTTCTCAATGATTGCGCTGTTAAGAAGCTCCCTGTCGGTTTTAAGATCCTTAAACTGTCCTGCCAAGTATTGGAGCTCATTGCCCCTGACACCTGAATCATCGCTTCCGGTCACCTCTTTTATAAGTCTTTCCACCGGCTGGTACAGCACATATCTGAAGAGGACAAAGAACAGGAGGCCCAAAATTATGATGGCAAAAAGAAACTCCACCAGAAGCTTCGAGGTAGCTCCAAGGATCGTATCATAGTCGTAGGCCACATAATATCGCCAGCCAAAGATTGAGGAGGTACAGTCAGCCACTATAAAGCTCTTGCCGTTTATCTCCTCCCTGCGGGCTTTGGAGACGGCCTCAATTGAAGCTCTTTTCATGCAGCTGTCGCAGAAAGATGAATTGGTCGAGTATATCATATTGTTGTCTTCATCAAGGACCACAACATACTTTCCTGAAATATTTATCTCATCCAGTATCCACTTTTTCCACTCATCCATGTTCAGGTTGACCTGGATAAAGCCCTTGGTGGTGTAGCTGCCAATAGGGAGATTTAAAAGGAAATTGATCCCCGCCGTATCAGCAGTGAGCCTGTAGCCGGGACTTAGGGAATCTGTGCCGGTACCGTAGGGAATATAGATCCAGTTCCCCTTATTGATCCTGGAAGAGTTGTCCTCATAGAGTTTTGCTATCTCCTCCTTATTGATCATATCATCCAGATCATAGATACCCCTGGAGCTGATCACCCTTCCGTTTTCATTATTTACAATGATGTAGCTGTTAAGATAATTCGGAAACATTGAATCATTGCCAAGAGCCGCAGAGATCTGCTTGTACCTGATGTAATCCGAATAATCAAGCCTGTTGTCCAGAAACCACTCAATATCCTCGTCCATGGCGGAATAAAGATAATACTGATGGAGACTGTCCAGTTTTTCTTCTATCTCTGAAACCATATGGTCGGTAGTAAGCTGGGCCTCTCTCTCCGACATTTCAAGACTGTATGACCTGATGGCCAGCGCAGAGTTCGCAACTGCTATAAGTACAAAAAAGCTTACCAGCAGACTGATACATATGGTCACAAAGAGCTTGTAAGATAATCGCTCAGGTATAAATGACCTTCGCTTTGTATTAAATACATGAAAGCTCATAGTAATATCCTCGCTTACTGATCAGTTCCTCATGACTTCCCGACTCCAGAATGCCCTTGTTGCCGATATACAGTATCTGATCCGCATTCTTAATTGTAGAAAGTCTGTGGGCTACAATAAAAGTAGTCTTTTGACTGGTGATCTCATCAAGTGCCCTCTTTATCAGCATCTCGGTGTCGGTATCAATGGCACTTGTGGCCTCATCCATAATAATTATGGAAGGGTCTTTGAGGACAATCCTGGCAAAGCTTATAAGCTGCCTCTCCCCAGCTGAAAGATCTGCTCCCCTCTCCTCCAGCTCATGGTAATATCCTCCCTGAAACCGCTGTATGAACCTGTCCGCATGGATCAGCTTAGCACTTTCGATACACTCCTCGTCTGTAGCATCCCATTTTCCATATCTGATGTTGTCAATAATGGTGCCCTTAAAGATAAAGGGGTCCTGCATGAGAACACCAACTTCATTTCTCAGGGATCTGAGCGTCACATCCCTGACATCGATACCGTCTATACGAACAGCACCCTCTTTGACATCGTAAAATCTCGTGAGCATATTAATTATTGTAGTCTTGCCTGCCCCCGTATGCCCAACCAGGGCAATGGTCTTGCCGGGAGAGACCTTGAGATTAAGATTCTCCAGGATAGGTGTACCTTCCTCATACTCAAAGGTCACATTGTCAAATTCCACCTCGCCCCTGACATTCTTAAGCTCTTTGGCGCCCTCTCTGTCACAGATTTCCACCGGATAGTCTATTGTATCAAAAACCTGCTCCAGATTGGAACTTACCTGGGCAAATTCCTGAATGATATTGGCGATCTGAGAAATAGGCTCCCTGAAAGCAGCCATATAACTGGTAAAAGTAATAACTGTTCCCGCGGTAACTGCGCTGTTACCCGACAGGATCATAGAAATGGCTATTCCGAAGATAGCCAGTGTACCCACGTTCCAAAAGCCTATAACTATTGGAGAATTGAGCCTTGAGAGGATGACGATCTTCCACCAGCTCTTTACTGCCTCATCATGGATGTCGGCATATACAGCCTTATTCTTTTCAATGCGGCTGTAATTCTTTATGATCTGCTCTCCCATTATGGATTCCACCAGAAAAGCCGATCTGTTGGAATTCTTGGTCCTGAGGATCTTGTATCTCTTTTCAAGAACCTTTTTCAGTACAGTGATGGCTGTTATCATCGGTACGACAGTAACAAAGACGATCAGCGTAAGAATCGGGCTAAGAGACAGCATGAATACGCTGACTGCTATAACCTTTACGATATAAACCGCGAACATCAGCACATAATTGGAAAAAAAAGTAGCAAGTCCGTTGATATATTCCGTGACCCTGACCACGATCTTGCCATCGGGTCTGTTGTCATAATAATCAAAGGACAGCTCCTGCAGGTGGTCAAATATGTCCGACCTGATCCTGGCAATGATTGAAAAGCCTGCCTTGCCCATCTCTCTGGTCTGGATATATGTAACAGTTATCTCAACCACAGCAAGAAAAAACATGCTGCCACACATAAGCGCCAGCTGCCTGTAATCCTGATCCACCACCACTTTGTCAACAATGACCTTTAAAAGTCTCGGCGGTATCAGTGAGGTAACAGAGGACACCAGAAGAAGTATGCCCACCATGATAAGTGACTTCTTATAAGGCAGGACATATTTAAGGGTTCTGGCAAACTGTCTGAAATCTATTTTCTTCTCAATTATCTCATCCTGGAAAAAGGTATTTCTCTTAGCCATCTTAGTTTTCTTTCTGCTCCATCTGGATCCTGTAGACCCTGGCAAAACTGCCGTTCTCAGCCATCAGCTCCTCAAAGGTACCCCTCTCTTCAATGCGCCCTTCCTTCATATAGAGGATCTCGTCACAGTCCTTTACAGATGAAAACCTGTGCGCCGTAATGATAAGGGTCTTTTCGGAAAACTTTCCATATATCTCCTCTAAGAGTATTCTCTCAGTGTTCACATCAAGGGCACTGGTGGAGTCATCAAGCACAAATACCGGAGCATTCTTGAGGAAGCATCTTGCTATGGATATCCTCTGCTTCTGCCCGCCGGAGATACCTATTCCCCTCTCACCTATGATGGTCTGATACCTTTCCTCAAGCTCATTGATAAAGCTCTCAGCCTGGGCGTGTACCGCCGCTTCCCTGATCAGCTTCTGATCCGCATAGGGCTTGGAGAATGCAATATTTGATTCTATGGTATTTGAAAATAAAAAGACATCCTGGAAGACATAGGAGAACATGTCCCTTAAGCTTTCAAGTCTGTACTCCTTTATATCGCGCCCGTCAATAGTGATGGTGCCCTCCGTTATCTCCTTCATCCTTATGAGGGTCTTTAAAAGTACGCTTTTGCCCGAGCCCGTCTCTCCGACTATTCCCACCTTTTTCCCGTAGGGGATAGACAGGGAGATATCATCCAATATCCTCTGACCGTCAATGTCAAGGCTTACGTTTCTAAGCTCTATATCCGGAGTGTCCGTGTGAAGATCCGGATAAGCCCCCTCCGGTGTACGGCTTTTCTTTTCCATGAATTTCTTGAGAGAAAGCCCTGAGACAGTCTGCTGCTGCATATTGAGGATATTGTTGTTGACACTGTTGATGTCAGACATAAGGCGGACAACGTAGGTTGACGAGGACAGGATATAGCCAACAGTCAGAGCCCCCTTCATCACAAGAACAGCGCCAATGGCAATGGTACTCACATAGGCGATCTGCTTGATTATGTTCAGAGTCATCTCAAAATTTGCTGTCAGCTCAACCTGTTCGATATTGGTATTGCTGAAATCCATATTGACCTTATTGAATTTTTCTTTTTCCAGGTCCTCATTCACATAGGATCTGACAATCCTTACTCCGCTGATATTCTCCTGGGTCGTGAGGTTTAAGGCCGAGCTGCTGCTTCGTATCCTGGTGAAGTTGACTCTTGCTTTCTTCTTGAAGACAAGAACCGAATGGATCAGCACCGGAGCCAGTATCAGTGGGATTATGATAAAAGAGACATCTATCGAAGCGATAAGAATGACCGTAGTGGTCAGCATAAAAACAGAATCCCCGAAGTAGGGAATCCTGTGGCAGAAAAGTTCTTTAAATAAAATGGTGTCGCTGTTTAAAATCTGCAGAAGCTCGCCTGAGTTGTATTCACTTATGGTATCAGAATCAAGCTCCATCAGCTTGTTATACGAAGCATGCCTGAGCGTGGTCTCAAGATCAAGTCCCACCTTCTCCTGGATAAGGTCACGAATATAGATAAGCCCTATCCTGAGCAGCACCATGATAAGAAAAAAGCATGCTACTGCAAAAAAGAGCTCAATTGAATGGATCTGCCCGAATCTCCCCGTAATCAGAAAATGAAATATGCCACCGCTGCCCGCTTGGGCAGGAGTGTCCTTTATGACATAATCTATAAGGATTCCCGACAGAAGCGGCAATAGCAGTTCAGCAAATATCCCCAAAAAGCTCAGTATTTCAGCAAGAATTGAGATTGCAAGATCCTTTTTAAAGTATCTGTAACCAAATTTCAGCGTTTCCACGACAAGCTTCCCTCAAACAAAACTTATTTACCGTCAAGTTCAACTACCCACAGATCCCCGGGACCGATCTTCATGTCAAATCTTTCCACACCGGGATATTCCCTCTCCTCACAGGTATATGGATTTAAAACCTTATGAGCCCTGTATCCGTTTCCAAGCTCACAGGTAAATACTATCTTCGTCTCTCCTTCATTACTGAGGATCATATAATCATCCTCTTCCTTCTTAAGATGCGTAAAACGAAGGTCATAGATATCACCGGAAAAGACAATATCCCTGGCAACAGCTCTCTCTACCTCTGCAAGATATCCTAAAGCCTCATCTTCTGACTCCCCAACAGAAAGACCATCTGCAATTATAACTTTTCCTCCCCCGCTGCGGAAGTTGTCAATTATGCCTTTCTGTAACATTTCAAGCTCAGCGGCATCTTTTTTATCTATAATGAGCGTGTTGTATTCCTGCTTCTCTATGAAAAGCTTTCCCTCCCTTACACTGCACTTCTCAAGCAGAGCCCTCTCCAGATAATTGAACTCGATCTGATTGGTGAAAAGAGGCTTTGCCAGCTGCCAACTCAGCTCATCCTCACTACATAGTATTGCCAGGTTCGTCTGATTGACAGCATCCGTATTCAGGTAGCACATTCTTTTGATAAAATCGCTCATCCGGCGATATTCCGGCCAGAAGGGGTTTCCAAGCCCGACCTCAGGCGGCCGTTCATCGCCTCTGCCGTCTCTTACCGAATAGTAAAAGGCGTGAGGATACACCAGATTGACTCCCCTGACAAAGAGCCAGTTCAGGTACCAGCGCATGTCCTCCTCTGTAAAAAGATAAGGATCCTGTCTCTCTCCGCAGCATCCGAAGCACTCGTTGCCGTTTCGCCTTTTGCCTCTGTGCCTGGCGCTGTCTGATGAGCACTTCCCCATTGTTGAATGCTCACCCTCTATGGCATGGCCATCTTCCGGCTCCACAAATCTCCAGACAATATCCTGACAGGGTATGTGAAAGAACTTAAGATACCCTATGTCGGTGCTCTTCTCCGGATGTCCCGTAAGTGCAATATCATGGGCGCTGCACCAGTCGGAGAGCTGTCTGTAGTAGCTTTCCGAGAGCCTTTTGTATATAACCTTTTTATATATAGCCAGGGCTTTTTTTCCTTCAACGGTATCGGAAGCATTATCGTCACTTTTTTCCTGAGAGTTTTCAAACAGGTATTTAAGATCCTCTATGCCCGCGCCTTCAGCCAGAAACTCCTCCAATATCCCCTCACTCCAGGGAATGATCCCCTCTGCAGAATTGCGGCCAAGAATATTAGGTTCATCTGTAAAAAAGCCGATTATGGTATCGCCAAAATATTCCTTAAGCTCTCTGTAATAAACCTCATGGGTAAGCTCAATAAAAGCTGCAACAGCCCCGGGATTTAACAGGTCTGCACTTGCCGGAGCATTTTCTTCTCCGTCGTCCTCCCCGGGATGAACACCTCGTATGGTCCCGTGGCTTGGTACCATTACATATCCTGCATCATCGCAGCTGGCAACCAAAGTGCCGGCAGGGTCCTCTTCTTTGCTGCATTTCATAAGACCTTTTGAGGCAAAGTCAGGGTTTGATCTTACTACCGCGCCATGGCAGGAGCCTGAAGGGTACATGGCTTCATCATAGAGCACCACCTTCATGTCCATCTCTTTTGCCTTGCTGACAGCATATCTTACAAAGTGAAAATACTCCTCTGACAGGTACTCGATTTTCTTTGGAAGCCCCTTTCTGGGATGAATCACAAAGCCTTCAACCCCCTTGTCCTTCATCTCCTTCATCTGTCTCAGTATCTCTTCCTCAGTCAGATAATCATTCCAGAACCAGAAGGGGATCGGTGTAAATTCTTTCAATACCTTGATGTCCATAGTCTGCTCTGCCTCTCAAATGTAAATTACAGTCACCCTGCGTGGTCCACTCTGTCCACTGTGAATATGCAGGGAATAACAAGGAAATTGCTGCCCTCTGCCTTGATCCTGTCAAAGTGCGACTCAGGATCTGCCAGGAGCCAGTCGTTTATCACCCGGGACTCTTCGCCTGAGTCCTTGATATTTACATTGTTTCTGGGCTCCTCATAGTACGAAAACAACAGGTTTTCATGCATGGAGATAAAGGCATATTTGTCTCCCTTCAAAAGGCCCTCCTGTACTATCGCGTTGTGATACATTACATATGAGGGAAGCTTATCCGGGAATACAAAGGCAACTCTTCCTATGCGCTGCTTGTCTGAAGTGGTTCTCTCGTGCTCCCAGCTGTCAATATCATCTCCCGGTACATGGTGGTAATAGACATTGATCATAGGAACAAAGAACCTGTCCCCATCCTCCTCCGGCCATGGCCTCAGACATGGAACAAGCTCTGACATAAGCCCGTCAACATCAAGCCCCGGGCTGTTCACATCCTCCACATTCTCTTCCACATATAAAAAGCCCATGGACTCATATCTGTAAAAGGATGCATTTATGACGCTTCCCGAATTAATAAGTGAAACAAACCTTTCCCTGCAGCTTTCAGCCATGGCCTCAGTCCCGCTCAAATCAGGTTTAAAGCTGCATCTGTACTGCATTCTTCTGATCATACTCCACCTCTTTTTGTTTGATAAAAAAAGTATATTCTATGCATTCCTCAAAAAAATAGTTCAGGATTGAACAGAATATAGATTATTGAATATCCCCAGATATTCAATAATCTATGAAAAAAAGCTTTCTGTATGATATCATGATGTCAGGGATTCACCTTATGACCTTTGAAAGAGGAAAACAACATGATAAAAACACAAGAGGAAATAACGGCACCGGTAAAGAGCGAGATTGAACTCCTCTGCAGCTCCATCTCCTGCAATCCGGAAGACATCGTTTTTATTGATATTGAGACCACCGGCCTCTCTCCCAAAACCTCCGATATCTATCTCATAGGCTTTGCCTACTTAAGACAGGATATCTGGTATCTGGGACAGTTTTTTGCAGAATCCCCCCATGAGGAGGAGGCGATCCTCTCAGCCTTTTCGGATTTTCTTTTGCCCTTCAAAAAGATAGTTCATTACAATGGAGACAGATTTGACATTCCTTTTCTGAGGACCAAATATGAAAAGCATCTGCTCTCTGATCCCTTTACAGACAAGGATTCAGTGGATCTCTACAAGATGATAAAGCCCTACAAGAACATATTGGGACTCCCGGACGGCAAGCAGAAAAGCGTCGAGTTATTCCTTGGTATAAACAGAGAGGATCAGTATGACGGCGGCAGGCTGATATCAGTCTACAAGCAGTACACCACAGACAAGGACAGGCAGGCTCTGGACCTTTTGCTTCTTCACAACGCAGACGATGTGAGAGGTATGACGGGGCTCCTTCCCATCATGTACTACCACGCCTTCTTTGAGATGTTTAATAATCTCCCGGCAGTATCCGTAAGGACCGATGAGGAGGTAGACGAAGCTGCCTATATGACAGGCTCTGACGGATCCGGTCGCCGTCTTCCACTGCGGGCAGTCAAGGTTCAGGCCAACAGGTTCAAAGACTTTGATGGCAAGGAAAAGCAGGAAGTATTCATGAAGCTGCGTCTCCCCTTTGCTCTTCCCACTTCCCTTGCGGGAAATATCGACGGGTGCTTCTTTAAGACCCACGGCGACGAGGCCTCCTTAAGAGTCCCACTGTATGAAGAGGAGCTTAAGTACTACTACTCCAACTACAAAGACTACTATTATCTGCCCCAGGAGGATATGGCCATTCACAAATCCCTGGCAGAATTTGTAGACAAAAACTACAGGCAGAAAGCCACTCCCGAGACCTGCTACACCAAAAAGAGCGGTCAGTATCTCATCGAATGGGACCTGGTCTTTGCACCATTCTTTAAGAGGGACTATCAGGACAGGAACTTCTTTTTTGATCTCAATGAGAACATGAAAAAAAGCCGTTTCGCCATGAGCCTCTACGCCTGTCACGTAATAGAACATATTCTCTCATAAAAAAAGCGGCAACCTTAGATCAATCAAACGGTTGCCGCATTTATTATCTTTAATTATCCCTTGGGCTTCTCATAGTAGAAGGAGTTCTTTCTCACAAAGCCGATGTCCTTGTAGTTGATGATCTGCTCTGTACTTCCGATAAAGAGGATTCCTCCGGGCTGCAGTGTTGCAAAGTACTTTCTGAAAATATCGTCCTTGGCTTCCTCTGTGAAGTAGATAAGAACATTCCTGCAGACGATCAGGTGATAGTCCTTTGGATAGGGGTCCCTCAACAGGTCTGCCTGCTTGAAGGTAACTCTGGACTTGATCTCATCCGCAACCTTCATCTTGCCGTCAGGAGTCTCTGAAAAGTATTTCTTTTTGAACTCATCAGGAACACCTGCAACTTCCTTTTTGTCATAGATGCCGGCCTTGGCCTTGGCCAGAACAACAGCATCAAGATCAGTTGCCAATACGCTTATCTGATTAAGCGGAACATGCTTACTTAGCATCATTACGATGGTGTAGGGCTCATCACCTGTGGAGCAGGCTGCGCTCCAGATCTTTAAGTTCTTGCCGAACTTGCTCATAAGCTCAGGAACCATCTCCTTGTCCATGAGCTCCCACTGCTCTTTGTTCCTGAAGAACTCCGAAACATTGATGGTCAGATATGATACAAAGGCATCCAGCGCCTCTCTGTCTTTCTTTATCAGGTCAAGGAATCCGTCATAGCCTTTTACATCATACTTGCCGATAAGGGTATCGATCCTTCTCTTCATCTGCTTCTCTTTGTAAGCATTGAGGTCTATCTTGGTAAGATCGTAAACGCCTTTTTTGAACCACTCATAATCAACTGCCATAATGCCGCTATTCCTCCTAAGTATTAAATAGTAAACGCCACTGAATTAATTTTATCTTAGTTGGAATTGTATGTAAAATTAAAAATATATAAATAATATTTCGTAAGTTATTCCGGATATCAGAAATCACTATCGATCCTGTAAGTCTTATCGCCTATTGTCACCTGGTCAATTCCCGGAACACAGCTGAACATTTTCTCATCAACATAGTTGAATTTATCAGGAGTCTGGCCGTGGTCGATCATCTCGATCAGTGCTCTGACTCTTGGCCCGTGAAGAGGATTGCATTCGGCGATACAGGATATCTTGCCGCTTCTGCAATATTCCAGAGCTGTTTCATTGACACCGTCAAAGGAAACCACCATTATGTCCCCGTTCCTGATATCCGGTCCCACCTTTTTGCCGGCGCTTTCAAGGGCATCAATGGCTCCGATGGCCATATTGTCATTCTCACAGTAGACAATATTGATATTGTCGAAACGCTTAAGAAGCGCAGCCATAACTTCCCTGCCCTTGGTCTCCGTAAAATCTCCGCTTATCTCTGCACACAGATCCCAGCCGTTGTCCCTGGCCGCGTTGGCAAGTCCTCTGGACCTGCCTATCTGAGCCGTGGAGCCGATGCTCCCCTGAATGTTCACAATATGCAGGTCCTCCGGCAAAAGACCTTTCTGCTCCGAGTATGCCCTGATCCAGGCCGCCATTTTTCTGCCCTCAAGCTCAAAATCCGAGCCCACCCAGCAGGAATAAAGATTCTTGTCCGAGGTATTGACCCTTCTGTCCACCAGGATCACAGGAATCTGCGCTTCCCTGGCTTCCTCAAGCACACTCTCCCAGCCATCCTCTGTGGCAGGGGCCAGTACTATGTAGTCCACCTCCTGCTGGATGAAGGTTCTTATGGCTGTTATCTGATTGGCCTGCTTCTGCTGTCCGTTTTTGTAGATCAGGGAGTATCCCTCTTCCTCCGTAAAGGCAGACAGCATGGACTCAGTATTGGCACTTCTCCAGTCTGACTCTGCCCCCAACTGAGAAAAGCCGACGGTAATATACTCGTCGGCCTGACTTACATTTTCATCAGAAAAGTTTTCAGCATCAGCTGCAAGCTTACCCCTTCCGCAGCCGCACATAAGCACGGCTGCAAGAAGGAAAGCAGAAATTCTTGTTATCCTGTGATTCATTGTCCGTATGTCCTCAGCTCTTAAGCGCTTTCTTTTTCTGAGCCATGACAACACTCTGGATGAGGAGGAAGATGCAGAGCATAGCCGCTATGGTAATGCCCGTCCACCAGGCCTGATCAAGTCCCGCAGATGCCACAATATTCTGGATAGTGGACAGGGACAGAACTCCGAACAAGGTTCCTATGATATTGCCCACACCGCCTGTCAGCATGGTTCCGCCTATGATGGATGATGCAATGGCATTCATCTCCATACCCATGGCATGGCTGGCTGAGCCTGAACCAACATGGAGGAAATATACATATCCTCCGATACCTGCCAGTGTGCTGCAGATAAGGTGCGAAAGGAACTTGGTCTTCTGGACATTGATTCCCATCATCAGTGCACTCTGTTTGTTGCCGCCCACAGCGTAAAAGCTTCTTCCCAGTCTGGTCCATCTCAACACTACAAACAATAATACCACAATAAGAAGGGCAACGATAACTCCTATTTCCACATAGGCAGGCACATAAATCCCCTTTTTGTTGACACTTCCCATGAAGGGAACATTGATACGGGTCAGCTTAAGGACATTGAACTCCTCATCTGCCACATTGAAGGGTGCAGTGTTGACTATTGTCGTCATGCCTCTTGCAAAGAACATTCCGGCCAGGGATACGATAAACGGCTGAATATCCAGATAAGCCACAAGGAAACCCTGAACCAGCCCATAGGCGATGCCTATTCCCAGTGCAATGAATATTGATCCTACTATGCTGCCGTTGTGATAATCCAGGTAGACCGCACAGCACATGGACACCAGTGCCACAACACCACCAACTGAGATATCGATGCCTCCGGAGATCATTACAATGCTCATTCCCACAGCAGTGATGATAAGAGCTGCATTGGCATTGAGGATATTAAAGAACATCTGAGGTTTGGTAAAGCCTCCTCCCTGTATCACCACAGCTCCGATGTACATAACAAAGAAGATGACAATGGTAATGGTAAGCAAAAGGTTCGTGTCATTCATCCTTGCAAAAATGCTCTCTTTTTTATTTTCCTTCATATCAAGCCGCCTCCTTTCTCTGAGGAGACAGCTTCTTAAAGAGCTGTCCCAAGTACTCTCTCACCTTGGGTGCGGAGAATACCACAAGCAGTATAACCACAACAGCCTTGTAGGCCGCAAGAGCATCAGACTGTACGTTGAACTTGTAGAGCGTGGTTGTAAGGAACTGGATAACATAGGCTCCAAGGATGGAGGCCCACATGTTGAACTTACCACCTGAAAGTGCATTGCCTCCCAGAGCTACCGCAAGGATAGCATCCATCTCAATGTCCTTGGCGATGACCGAATAGTTGATGGTTGAAAGACGGCTCACCTTGATCAGGGCAGCTACTGCCACGCACAGGCCCAGGATCACAAAGGCCAGGAACTTGATAAAGGTGGGATTGATGCCGTTGAGCCTTGAAGAGCTCTCATTGATGCCCACTGCCTGGGTGTACAGACCCAGATTGGTAAACTTAAGCGCCAGTGCTATGAGAATAATACAGATGATCACTATAAACACCGTGGTGGGAATGGGAATCCCCGGAATAAAGCCTCCAAAGTATGAGAACCTGGGGTCAGGAACGATGGGCAGCTCATTGTTGTTGATCCAGGCAGCGATGGACCTGCCCGCTGTGAAAAGAATCAGCGTTGCGATCATTGGCTGGATCCTGAACACTGCCACCAGCATTCCGTTAAAGGCGCCGCAGAGCATTCCCACTATACATGCCACTATAAATGCCACAATGATGGGAGCCTGTATGGTCTCCGGCCTTGAGTTTCCTCCGCAGAGGATCCTGAGCATGGCAGATCCTGCTATGGCTATTGTTGCTCCCACGGAGATATCCTGTCCGCCGGAGGCTGCAGTGACCAGAGTCATTCCTATGGCCAGGATTCCCAGCTCTGAGCCGTAGTCCAGGATTGTGATCAGATAACCGGACAGAACCGGATATCCTGCATTATTGGTTCCAAGTGTGACCCTGAAAAATCCCGGATCATTGATCAGATTTATCACCGCCAGCAGTATAAGGGCTATAATCGGGATAAAGAGCTGATTAGATGCCAGCTTTTTCAGGAAGCCTCCTTCTTTTTTCTTTAATGTATCAGACATACCTTACTCTCCTCCTGCGATAGTACTCATGATCTTGTTCTGGGTTAAGTCTTCCCCTGACAGTTCACCCACTACTTTTCTATCGCGCATTACCACAAGTCTTGAACATGTTCTGAGCATCTCATCCGTCTCAGAAGAGATGAAGGTCACGCTCATTCCCTCGCCTGCCAGCTCCAGCACCAGCTTCTGGATATCTACCTTGGTTCCCACATCAATTCCTCTTGTGGGCTCGTCCAGGATAAGATATTCAGGATGCATCAAAAGCCACCTGGCAAGTATAACCTTTTGCTGATTGCCGCCCGAGAGAGACTTGATAGGGGTGTCTGCAGAAGCTGTCTTGATGTTGAGCTTCTTAATGTACTCCCTGGCAAACTCATTGGCCTTTGCCTTACTGAAGGGTTTAAAGAAACCGGTAAGAACCTGATATGCCAGGATGATATTGTCCCTGACTGACAGATCTCCTATTATGCCGTCAATCTTGCGGTCCTCCGGAAGATAAGCGATTCCGTTCTTCATGGCATCTAAAGGCTTATTTATCTTAACCTCCCTGCCATGCATGTGAACCTTTCCTCCAAGTATCCTGTCTGCCCCGAAGATTGCTCTTACACACTCACTTCGGCCGGATCCCAGAAGACCTGTAAAGCCGTTTACCTCACCTTTTTTGATGTGGAAGTCGAAAGGCTTGATCCCTGCATCGGACCACAGGCCCTTAGCTTCAAATACAACGTCCTTCGCATCAGCTCCGCTGTAGCTCTCCTGCTCGCCCTTTATGTCTGAAAGATCATCCATCTCTTTGCCCAGCATCTTTGCCACCAGCTGAACTCTTGGAAGATCCTTGATCTCATATTCACCAACCAGCTGTCCGTCCCGAAGAACAGTGATCTTGTCACAGACTTCATATACCTGATCCAGGAAGTGTGTTACAAAGATAATCCCAACGCCCATGGCCTTAAGGTCCCTCATGAGGCCAAAGAGCTTCTCAACCTCCTGCTCGTCCAGTGAGGAAGTGGGCTCATCCAGGATTAGGACCTTACAGTCCATATCCACCGCCCTGGCAATCGCCACCATCTGCTGAACCGCTATGGAGCAGTTGGAAAGCTGAGAAGTTGCCTTGGCGGGTATATCAAGCTTTTTAAGAAGCTTGTCCGCATCCTCATTCATTTTTTTCCAATTGGTAATCTTCTCCTCACCTCTGCCTATGAACATATTCTCAGCAACCGTAAGGTTGGGACAGAGGGTAATTTCCTGATAAACTGTGCTTATTCCAAATCTCTGGGCATCCTGAGGGGAATGTATCGCAACTTCACCCATGCCCTCAAGTTCTATGGTACCTCCGTCCTTGGAATAAACTCCGGTAAGCACCTTTATAAGTGTTGACTTTCCCGCTCCGTTCTCCCCCATCAGCGCATGGATCTCGCCCTTGTTTAGAGAAAAGTCCACGTTCTGGAGAGCTTTTACACCGGGAAAGGTTTTATTGATGCCTCGCATCTTCAGCACTGTATTTTCACTCATGTGTGTTCCTCTCAATTCTTTAAAAAAAGCGCAGCAGTGTGAGCCGCTGCGCTCTGGTGGGTCTAAAAAACTAATCTACATACATTCGGAATCCGCACTACCGTGCTACTTCCTCATGTATGTTCGCATCCCGAGGTCACAAGGACAAATGTGCAAGCACATGTCCTTGCGACTTCTGTCTGCTATATCACTCAGATCCCATAATTATCTACATCATCCTGGGTAATAGTTGTAGCGTCGAAGCCCTTCTCGTCCATGATGATTGTCTTCTGGGAAAGGGTCTCACCTTTTTCAAGCTTCTTGATGATATCGTCGATGTAGCTGGCCTGGAAAGGATTGCACTGTCCGTCGTAGTTCCAGTTCTGTGCAAGGAGCTCTTCAAGTGCCCACTTGTTGCAGTCAAAGCCCATAACTACTACGTCCTTGCCAACACCGTGTGAGATGCCTGCTGCGTCAAGAGCTGCAACAGCGCCCTTAGCCATATCGTCGTTCTCTGCATAGATTACGTTGAAAGGTGTTCCTGCGTCGATAACGGACTGAACGATCTGCTGAGCCTTCTCTGCGTTCCACTCAGCTGTCTGCTGTACAACGATGTTCCAGTTGGACTCTGCAGCAACCTTGGTATCAAGGGCGCCTGATCTGCCCTGCTGAGCTGCTGATCCCATAACACCCTGGATGTGGATCACGTTGTACTCTGAGAGGTTCTGGCCTGCAAGCCAGTCAACTGCTGTCTGTCCCTCTTTGGCCATATCAGATACGATGGAAGCCTCATAGAGTGATGAATCAGCATCAATGGTACGGTCGAAAAGGATTACCTTTACGCCTGCATCCTGCGCATCCTTGAGGACTGAATCCCAGCCTGCTGTATCAGCTGCTGAAAGAAGAAGATAATCAACTTCGTCCTGAATGAAGTTCTGAGCTGCCTGGATCTGCTCGTCGTTCTTTAAACTGTAAGCAAAGGAAGCATCATAGCCGTTTGCCTCTGTGAACTTTGCCTTGAGATCTGCGTCGTTGGCTGTACGATAGCCGGACTCGTTGGGATCGTTGTTGATGATACCAACCTTGATCTTGCCGCCTGAAGAAGCAGGTGCTGAACCTGAAGATGCAGGTGCTGAGCTTCCGCATGCTGCAAGTGAGAGTGTCATCACAGATGCCATAAGAACTGCCAATACTCTTTTCATCATAACTTTTCCTCCTGAAGTTAAAAAAGACTAAAGGGACCATTCCCTTTAGTCTTAATTTAATAGAAAAACTCTAAAATCTCCATTAAATAAAAAAAGAAAAGAAGTTGAAATTTTTATTCTTTTTTTACCGTGTTTGGATTTTTTACGATTTCGGTTGATTTTTTCGGAAGTCGGATGGTAACAGTCGTTCCAGCCTCATATTCAGAAGCTATACTGATCCCGTACTCATCTCCGTAATCAAGCCTTATCCTCTCATTAACATTGTATAGTCCGTAGATCTTTTTGGAGTCCGGGTTGCTGTCCGTAAGTCCAAGACGGACCTCATTGAGTCTTTCCCT
>JAEEGL017047957.1_pt1 | contig 16581 bp, 14 predicted proteins | sample 9134231 | NCBI WGS metagenome assembly JAEEGL01 (sample SAMN16246548, study PRJNA631951) | gut metagenome | biome: gut microbiome; feature: rumen; material: fiber-attached | host: Bos | place: Iran: Karaj | collected 2018-10 | reverse complement strand
GCGCATGGGAACGACTCAAAGAACGCACCAAAGACAAGGTAAAAGATATCGCGCGGGACTTGATCAAACTCTACGCGACGCGCAAGCAACAGAAGGGTTTTGCCTACTCGCCCGACGGATACATGCAGCATGAGTTGGAGGCGTCGTTCCTCTACGAAGACACGCCCGACCAGGCGAAAGCGACGGCCGATGTGAAGCGCGACTTGGAGAGTCCGATGCCGATGGACCGACTGGTGTGCGGCGATGTGGGATTCGGCAAGACCGAAGTGGCGATGCGCGCGGCGTTTAAGGTGGCGACCGACGGCAAACAAGTGGCGGTACTCGTGCCGACAACCGTCTTGGCGCTGCAACACTATAACACCTTCACCGAGCGTATGAAAAACCTGCCGGTGCGGATAGAGTTTTTAAGCCGGCTCAAGAGTGAGAAAGAGACGAAGGCGCTGTTGGCGGACCTCGAAGCCGGCAAGATAGACATCCTCATCGGCACGCATAAGATCATCGGCAAAACGGTCAAATGGCACGACTTGGGACTGCTGATCATCGACGAGGAACAGAAATTCGGTGTGGCTGCCAAAGAGCGACTGAAAAGTCTGCGCACGAACATTGATGTACTGACGCTTACGGCTACGCCAATACCAAGAACCTTGCAGTTCTCGCTGTTGGGCGCCCGCGACCTGAGCGTGATGACCACGCCGCCGCAGAACAGATACCCCGTACAGACGGAACTGATCACCATCGACGACGAAGACCTCATCAAAGAGGCGATTGAGTTGGAGATGGCGCGAAACGGACAGGTATTCATCGTCAACAACCGCATCGAGATGTTGCCGCGCATCGAGCACCGGATTCAGAAACTCGTTCCGGAAGCCCGCATCGTCGTGGCGCACGGACAACTGCCGGCGAACGAGATGGAAGAGCGGCTCGAAGCGTTCATCAACTACGACTACGATATCCTGCTCTCGACGACTATCATCGAGTCGGGTGTGGATATCCCGAATGTGAACACGATCCTCATCTTCAGCGCCGACAAGTACGGTTTGGCCGACTTGCACCAACTGCGCGGGCGCGTAGGACGCTCGAACCGCAAAGCCTACTGCTACCTCATCGCGCCGGACAAAGAGTTGTTGACCGAAGACGCGAGACGACGACTCGAGGCACTGAGTACGTTCGCGGAGTTAGGCGCAGGATTCAGTTTGGCGATGCAAGACCTCGATATCCGCGGCGCAGGAAACATGTTAGGTTCTGAACAGTCAGGCTTCATCGCAGACCTGGGCTACGAGACCTACCAGCGGATATTGAACGAAGCGGTGGAGGAACTGAAAGAGGAAGAAGGATTAAACAGCGGCGAAGCCGCGTTGAACAGCTCCGAAGGAGCGTTTAACAGTGCCGGTGGCACGTTTAACGGCGCGCAGCGCCTGTGGTGTCAAGATAGCCAGTTGGAGACGGATTTGCCGGTTTGCTTCCCGACGGATTATATCGAGAACATATCCGAGCGCATCACGCTCTATCGGGAACTGGACAGTCTGCGGAGCGAAGAGCAGTTGTTAGATTTCCGCAAACGACTCATCGACCGCTTCGGAGCACTACCGGAAGCCGCGGAAGAACTATTGGATGTCGTGCGCCTGCGTTGGATATGCTGCCGCTTGGGTATCGAGAAGATCCTGCTCAAAGGCGAACGGATGACGATGTACTTAGTGCAACACAAAGATGCATACTGGCAGTCGGAAGTGTTCGGCAATATGATTCAGTATGCCGCGACACGACCTGAACGATGTATGCTGAACGAAGAACGCGACAAGAAAGGTGTTCCGACCGGTCGGCGATACATCACGATCATGCATGTCAAGACGATTAACGGAGCAATGAACTTGCTCTCGAAAATAGAAAAAGGAGAATTATAAATGAAATATATAGGAATCATCCCTGCCCGCTACGGTTCGACCCGTTTCCCCGGAAAACCGTTGGCAGAGATCTGTAACAGGACGGTGATCCACCGCGTGTACGAACAGGCGAGCAGAGCCTTGGATACCGTCGTGGTTGCAACCGACGACGAACGCATCTATGATGCGGTGGAGTCGTTCGACGGCAAAGTGGTGATGACGCGCGCCGACCACAAATGCGGCACAGACCGGTGCTTAGAAGCCTACGAAGCGATCACTACCCCATCCTGGCGTGCGCAGAACGATGCGGACACGGTGATCATCAACATCCAGGGCGATGAACCTTTCATCCAACCCGAGCAGATCGAGACGCTGATGGCGTGCTTTGATGCGCCGGACACGCAGATAGCGACGCTCGTGCGGCCGTTCACAGACAAGGATAGTCAGGAAGCGCTGGAGAATGTGAACACGCCGAAAGTGGCATGGGACAAAACGACCGGCATCGCGCAGAACTTCTCAAGGAAGGTCATCGCGTGCGCCGACGGCAGCCACTACCGCCATATCGGCATCTACGCCTACCGCGCCGATGTGTTGGCTCAGATCACCAAGTTGGCGCAGAGCAAGCGCGAGATAGAGGAACGGCTGGAGCAGTTACGCTGGCTCGACAACGGCTACACGATTCGCGTAGGCGTGACCGACCAAGAGACGATAGGCATTGACACGCCCGAGGACCTGGAACGAGCTATCGAGTGGTACAAATTCAATGGTTGAGAGTTTAAAGAAAAAAATATAAAATAACCTTTTAAAAAAAACACAATTATGGCAAAAGAAAATTGCCCGACTCCGCACATCGGTGCGCAGTATGGAGAAATCGCAAAGACGATGATTATGGCAGGTGACCCGCTTCGCGTGAAGCTGATGGCAGAGCGCTATCTGGAGAATCCTGTATTGGTAAACAATGTACGCGGCATGTTAGCATACACGGGTACATACAAAGGCAAGAAAGTGACAGTCATGGGTCACGGAATGGGTATTCCGTCGATCGGTATCTACTCGTATGAGTTGTTCAATTTCTACGATGTAGAGACCATCATTCGCGTAGGTTCGTGCGGTGCGCGCCAGACCTATGTAGGTCTCGGTGACCTCGTGATTGCACAAGGCAGCTGTACGGACAGCAACTACGGCGCACAATATGACCTGCCGGGTCATTTCGCTCCGCTGGCGAACTTCGAGTTATGCCGCAAAGCTGTGGACGCTGCGCAGAAACGCGGTTACAAGTACCATGTAGGCAATGTGCTGGCATGTGACATCTTCTATTCCGAAGACCCGCGCAGAGGTAACTGGACGAAGATGGGTGTGCTGGCTGATGAGATGGAAGCTCCGTCGCTGTACATGAACGCCGCACGCGCAGGAAAGAAAGCGCTGGTGATCTGCACCGTAAGCGATCATATCCTGACCGGCGAAGCACTGTCTGCGGAAGCACGTCAGAACACGTTCACCAACATGATGGATGTTGCATTTGATATGATTTCCGAATGAAAAAACAACTCTTTTTAATAGCATTGGCCCTCCTCCCCCTGTGTCTGAAGGCACAGGAGGGAGAATTGGGCGCATTTGAATCACTCAACTCTGCACGCGAGTCTATACGCGATGCTGCTACTGGTCAGATATTCACCGGTCTTTCCGGTGGAATGATGTTGCACATCGGCTATATGTTCTCCGACGACCCGCGTAAGATTTTCAGCAACGCCGGTTTGGGAAGTGAGGAGTATATAGCCAGCCTGCCAAAAGACGGTGTAGGCCTGGGTTTGGGTGGTACCTTTCGCGTGCACCTGCTCGACATGATCCATGTAGGCGCAGAAGGCGGTATGTCTATCATGCCCCTCGGTAAAATCGGTAACATCCGCATGGGCTGGGGCGGCGCAATGTGCGATGTCTATACGCAATGGGGAAAAGTGCGCCCGTTAATCGGTCTCTCCCTCGGTGGCGGCGCGATGAAACGATTGTATCTGCCGCAGAACGAACCAATACCCTACTCTCCGGACGGGGTTGACACGACCCTCTACAATGCTTCGTACTCGAAGACGCCGTTCTTCTATCTGGATCCCTATGTAGGTCTGGAAGTAGATCTGGCAAGTAACATAGCTTTATTGATACGAATAGATTATATGCTCCCCTTCGGTCGTTCGGGTAGTAGTCTGACCGAAATGACCAAACTTAGAAACGGGGTTAATTGGAGCAGCTTTATGACGCCGACCGGTCCGAGATTATATGTCGGTTTCATGTTCGGCAGACTGAAACGAGAATAAACATACACACTATACATAAATGGATAAAAATACATGGATCGGCTTTCTGTTGATAGCCGCAATTATCGTTGGGTTCACGCTGCTCAACCGTCCTTCCAAGGAAGAGTTGGCGGAGCGCCAACGCGTACAAGACTCTATCAGTGTGGCTCGCCAGGCGATGGAGGAAGCACAACGCATCTCCGACTCTATCACCCTGAGTATGGACGCAGCGAAGGCGACCGCGCAGGAGCAAGTGGAGGAGTCCAAGCCCGAAGAACAATGGATCACGCTGCAGAACGAGCATCTTAAGTTGACGCTCTCTTCCTACGGTGGCGCTATCCAGCGAGCCGAGTTACTCGACTACCGCGCTTCCGGAGACACGGTGAACCCGCTCTGTCTGTTCCGCGCCGACGAGTCATCCTTCGGCTTCACCCTCATTACCATCAACAACCGCATCCTGCACACCTCAAACCTGATCTTCACGCCCGTGGAGACCGGTGACCCGCGCAAGGCCATCATGCGCCTGCCGGGCACAAGCGAGGATGCATGGCTCGACTTCGTCTATGAGTTGTCAGACGACTATATGGTGCACTTGGCACTCGTGCCGCATAACATGCAGAACGAACTGGCGCAGAACGTGAACTCCCTGGAGCTCCATTGGCGTCAACTGATCCCGCAACACGAGCAGGGACGTAAGTTCGAGGAGCGCTACGCACAGTTACAGTACATGGTAACCGGCGGCGAGATGGAGAAACTGAGCGAGAACAAAGACGATAGCGAGAAAGAGTCCGCACGCGTGAAATGGATCGGTTACAAAGACCAGTTCTTCTCGTCCGTACTCATCGCCGACGATGCGTTCTCTTCGTCCGTCTTTACCTCTACCGTACAGAGCCCGCACAGCGGATACATCAAGGAATATACGACCCAGACCTCTGTACCTTTTGACCTGAACGGCCGCACCGAGACGGGTTTCCGCTTCTATCTCGGTCCGAACCATTACCACACCCTCAAGGCATACGACGACGGTGTAGCGCGCGACGAGCGTCTGAGACTGAACAAACTCGTGCCGCTGGGATGGAAAATCGTCAGTTGGATCAACACCGCGCTGGTCATTCCTATGTTCGACCTGTTCACCGGTTGGGGCTTGCATATCGGTATCGTCATCCTGCTGATGACCATCGTCATCAAACTTATCATCTTGCCGTTTGTGTTCGTATCCTATAAGTCGAGCGCGAAGATGCGCGCGCTGCGTCCGCAGATCGAAGAGATCAACGCGAAGTTCCCCGCCGAGAAGATGCAGGAGCGTCAGCAAGCAACGATGCAGCTCTATCAGCAGGCGGGTGTGAACCCCATGAGCGGATGTCTGCCGATGCTGTTCCAGTTCCCGGTATTGATGGCTATGTTCTGGTTCCTGCCGACGGCTATTGAGTTACGCGGCAAGTCCTTATGGTGGGCCGACGACCTCTCCACCTACGACGCCGTCTTCCATTGGGGCTTTAACATCCCGCTGTTAGGCGACCACCTGTCGTTGTTCTGTCTCTTGATGACGATTGCGAACTTCGGCTACACCTTCATCACGATGCAGTCGCAAGCGACCGACCCGAACATGAAGTTCATGAAGTACATGATGTACGCGATGCCGCTCATGTTCCTCTTTATCTTCAACGACTATGCAGCGGGTCTGAGTTACTACTACCTCCTCTCGCTCTTTATCACCATCCTGCAGACGATGATCTTCCGTTGGGCACTGGATGACGAGAAGATGCTCAAGGAGATGGAAGAGAATAAAAAGAAGAAAGCCGGAAAGAAGAAATCCGGCTTCATGGAGCGACTGGAAGCTATGCAACGCGAGCAGCAGAAATTGGCTCGTGAGCGCGCAAAGGCAGCACAGCGCAGATAAAAAAATACACGAGGCTGCTTAAGCGGCAGTCTCGTGTACTTGAACCTTCATCATCTCGGCGTTCACCAGTGACTCACCGGCCTCGGAAAGCGTCACGCCGTCCTGCTCGAGTAACTCGCAGTAGTTAGGGGTAGCCAACATAGGGCTCGTGATGTCGATGATGTGCACACATTGAGTAGCCGCCAGGCGGAAGAGTGCCAAGTTATACAACTCATGGATGTTACGCAGACGCTCAGTCTTGCCTCCTAACCAGTACAGCAAGTTCTTACGCTCCTGCATACTCATGCCGCGAGTGATGAAAGCGAAGTAACGGTTCTCGTCCATAACAGGAAGGCTAACCAGTACAGGCTCCAAACCGCGCGCACGCGCCTGAGCGATTTTATTAATATAGAGTGCTTTATACGCTACCAAATCGAAGTTGGACTCATGACGACCACTCGGATCTGCAGCTATTTCACGCCAGTTGAATTGCAAACCGCTCTCGGGTTGAATAATAATAGTCTTGTCCATAATTGATACATTTGAGTGTTAAACAACAAATTTTTAATTTGACGGTGCAAAATTACTGCAATTTGCTCAGCTGCACAAGAAATTGTGATTAGTGACGAAAGAAAGTGACTAAAACCACCAATTTGATGACTAAAACGCAAATATAGGGACGAAATTTTCAAACTTTGCATTTTGTCACACCATAATAGTATATGAAAAAACTACCAAAAATACCTGCATCTTTGACTTCGCCGACGGCGATGGTGATGCATATTCTGGCGTTGCCGGTTTTCTTTCTGGGTTTTGTGCTGATTTATCAGAGCATGTGGATGAATGTCTTTCTGGGCATCAATCCCGGTCCGACCATCAACACACTGTTGTTGACCTGTATCATGATTGGCGTGATGATCCTCTCGCGCGTACCTATGACGATATTATGCGCGCGCATACACCTGAGTTGGTGGCAATACATTATCTGGACATTAGTCGAACTGTTCGTCTTCTCCTGCTTCGCGGCTTTGTACATCGCCTTACTGTACGGCGATTACGGTTATTTCCCTGCGTTAGGAGAATGTCTGCGTCTCTCGTTTGCGACGATCTCCTATCCATATATCATCTTCGCGATGCTCTTGGCGCTGGTACGCCCGGATGAAGTGGATGTGAACGAAGAAGACCTGGTGCGTTTTGCCGACAGTACGGGTCGGCTCAAGTTAGTCATCGCGCATGATGTGATACTTTATATCGAGGCGCAGGAGAACTATGTCTCCATCCATTATATGGAGGGTGAGCATCGCAAAGAATATTCGTTGCGGCAATCCATGCGGGGTATTGAAGACCTGATGGAGCGTCACGGCATCGTCCGTTGCCAACGCTCGTATTTCGTCAATCCGCGTCACGTGAAAGTGCTGCGCCGCGACAAAGAAGGCATGATACAAGCCGAACTCGATATCCGCGATATCAAGCCCGTTCCGGTATCACCGAGATACTACGAAGAGTTGAGTAAACTATTGTAAAGAATTAACGAGCATGCCGCAGGCGGCAAGGATATCTTCGCCGCGGGAACGACGGATGGTGGTAGTCAATCCGTGTTCGGTCAGGTAATCCCGCAGAAACTCCATTTGCTTCTCATCGGACGCCGGAAAACGGCGTTCGTTTTTTATGTCCTCTACGCCGGCATGGAAACGGATGAGGTTGATGCGGCAGTTCAGTCCTTTGAGCAGACGCAGCAGTTCTTTGGCATGCCGCATGGTATCGTTCTGTCTCGCCCAGCAGATATATTCGAAACTCACGCGCCGCTGATGGGAGAAGTCATACTGCTTGAGAAGGTTGACTACCTCCGTGATGGAGAACAGTTTCTCGGCCGGCATGATCTGCACGCGCTCTACGGCAAAAGGATTGTGCATCGACACCGCTACATGGCATTCGCTCTCGTCCAGGAACCGCTTCATAGCAGGAATACCTACCGTCGAGACCGTGATTCGCTTCGGAGACCAGGCAGGTCCGTACGGCGCAGTCATGATCTCCAGCGCCCGCAGAACATTATCGAGATTATCCATCGGCTCGCCTTCTCCCATAAAGACGAGGTTGCTCAAGTCGTCAAAATAGAAGATCTGGTTGAGGATATCCGCCGCAGAGAGGTTGCCGTGAAAACCAAGTGTACCGGTCATGCAGAACTTACAGCCCATCTTACATCCCGCCTGCGTGGATACACAGAGCGTAGTTCTGTCTTCCTCGGGAATATAGACCGTTTCTACGAACTGCTCGCCTGTTTGAAACAGATATTTCCGTGTTCCGTCAATGCTAACGGCTTCTTTGACCGGAGCATGGCGACCGATGGTATAGTTCGCTTTGAGGGCTTCGCGGCCTTTGAGGGAGATATTGGTCATCTCATCGAAGGACGTGACACGACGTACATAGAGCCACGCCGCGAGTTGTTTGCCCGCGAACTTCTGCAGCCCGACGCTCAGCGCCACGTCCTGTAGTTCCGTCAATGTTTTTCCCAAGAGGACGTCCACGATTAACTCTTATCCTTCAGCACAATATGCGGGTAAGCAAATCCGAAGCCTCGTTTAGGCAGTTCGGTATAGAACTGTTCCTGCAGGTCGAAGAACACACCCCAGTAGTCGTCGCCGCGCACCCATGCGCGCACCACGAAGGTGATATCACTCGGATTGAGGGATTTCATGGCCACAAACGGTGCAGGAATAGCCTCTAAGCGGTAACTGACCGTAGAGAGTTGGTAGTTCTTGATTTGCAGTTCTTTATATAGTTGCTCAAGGTCAGTATCCTCCTTCAGCACCCGCGAATCAGCGTTCACCAGTTCGAGGATAGCCGCCTTACAAGCTTGCGCATCTACGCCGTACTCTACGCTCACAAGCCATTCGGCACGACGCAACGGACGACCGTTATAGTTGATGATTGTTCCGTTCGACAGCGCGCCGTTCGGCAGGATAACCACCCTATTATCCGGTGTGAGCACTTTCGTGGCGGTGATATTCACTTCAACGACCTTTGCCAGAATACCCTGCGCCTCTATCAGATCACCGGCCTTGAAGGGTTTGAAGGCCAGCAGCATCAGTCCTCCGGCGAAGTTCTGCACGGTGCCGGACAGTGCCATACCGATCGCCAAACCGCCTGCCGCCAACAGCGCCGCCAGAGATGTGGTATCCACACCGAGCGTGCTTATGGAAATAACAACGGTAAGGATCGTCAGCGTGATGGAAGTAAACGAAGTGACGAAGGAAGCAATGGTCGGTTCGGTATTCCGGCGATCGAACAGCTTCTTCAGCCCATGCTTTATCGCACGAATGAGGAACAGACCGACGATAAAAATCGCCAAAGCCGCCAAGACCTTCAGACCGAACATGAGCGTCTTGTCTTTGAACACTTCCCAGAACCCGTTGGGGTCCGTGCGGGCGTACTCAATCATCTGCCGCGCGCCTTCGCGTACCGAATCACGGTGCTGCTGGATCTGCTCCGCCGTCGGAGTAGCTACTTGCAATAAGATAGTCAGAAGATTCATTCTCAACGTATTCTATCGGCTGCGCGCACCAATGCCTCGTCTTTGAGAATACGGCGCGTAGCCATGAGGGTTAAAACAAAACATACCAGCGGAAACGATGCCCACGGAAGGATATGCCAATCCACGCCCAGCGCCAACTTCGCCTGCCAGATATAAATCGCCAGCACACCGTAATAACCCAGGCAAAGCAGTGCCAGGAAGATATTGAGACGCGCTTGCAGCAGGCGTTTCTTATAGAGGAAGATATCCACTAAGGCCAAGAGCGGGATCAGGGCAGTGGTGACCAGCAGTCCCCATAGACCTTGCAAAGGCGCACCGCCGATAGCACTCAGTTCCCACACGTGCAGTTCAGACGCCTCTTCGGGTGTCACCAGTTGCAGCACCGGCAACCAGATAAGCGCGATGCCCAATGCCACTATCAGCAATAAATAAACCGTTTGTATTCGCTGTATCATAGGAAGTATTCAGTTATCAGTTATCAGTCTTTCATCGCTTCTTCCAACGAAGCGCATTTATCACCGTGCGCGTTGACCCATCCTATTTGGCGGGCGGGATTGCCAACCATCAGGGCGTACGCCGGCACATCTTTGGTCACCACCGAGCCCGCGCCTATCAGGCAGTATTCGCCTAACTCATGTCCGCAGACAATCGTCGCATTCGCGCCTACCGACGCACCGCGATGAATAATCGTAGGCTTGTATTCGTCTTTGCGCGAAACGGCTGCACGGGGATTGATGACATTGGTGAATACCATCGACGGACCCAAGAACACATCGTCCTCGCACCGCACGCCCGTATAGACCGACACGTTATTCTGGATCTTACAATTGCGACCCAACACCACATCCGGAGAGATAACGACGTTCTGACCGATGTTGCAGTTCTCGCCGATGACACATCCGGACATGATATGACTGAAATGCCATATCTTCGTGCCTTTGCCTATTTGGCAACCTTCGTCCACATAGGACGACTCGTGTACAAAATAATTCGTATCCATTAGAAGAAGATTTTCAAAATATCGTTTCCGTTCGCTAAGACGAGCAAGGCGATGAGGATCCAGAAGCCCACTTCGTTAGCTATCTCCAGGAACTTGTCACTCGGTTTGCGACGCGTGATGATCTCCACCAGCAGGAAGAGGATATATCCGCCGTCGAGCGCAGGTATCGGCAGGAAATTCATGAAGGCTAAGATGATACTCAAAAAGGCCGTCATATTCCAGAATAACTGCCAACTCCAGAAATCGGGGAACATCGATCCAATTGCTCCGAAGCCGCCAAGCGACTGTGCGCCTTCCTTCGTAAAGACAAGTCGGAACTGCTTGACATACATCGCGAGGATATCCCATCCGTATTGGATGCCGGCAGGAATAGCCTGCCAGAAACTATAATCGGTGTGTTCCAGTTCAAAATAGTCCAGTTGGTTCTTCGGTCCTACGCCGATCTTGCCTTGGTCGCCGATAAACAGGTGCGCCGTTTGCAACTCGCCTGCACGGTAATAATCCAAGGTGATCGAGTCACACGGATGTTTCTGCAGTTCCAAGGTCACCTGTACCGCACAAGGTGTCGGCACACCGTCAACAGCCACTATCGAGTCGCCTTTCTCGATGCCCGCAAGGGCGGCGGCATTGTTCGGAAGGACGGTGTCCACTACGAACGGGATCCATTCCGCCACCAGCACATAACGGCGCTTGGTGTAACTTTTGTCCGCACGCGCTTTCTCACGCTCGGCCTTGTCGAAAGCATTCTGCACAGCCAGGTAGCGCGGTCCCAGATCTTCGCTCATCGTCAGTTGTACAGTATCTTCTCCACGCAGCACCACGACTTCGCGCTGGCCCTCAATGATGATGGCTTGTACCGCGTCCGTCAGTGTCTCGGGTTCTTCGCCGTTGACCGTCAGGATCTTGTCCTGTTGCTCAAAACCTTCCGCCTGCAGGATCTCCGAATAGTAGAGACCGGTGTTGATATTCTTCAGCGGCAGCGTGTCCGAACCCCAATGCCAGAAAAGCATGGCGAAGATGACGAGCGCACCGATGAAATTGACCAATATACCGCCCAAGATGATGAGCAGTCTTTGCCACGCGGGTTTGGAGCGAAACTCCCACTCTTGCGGTTCGGACGCCAGGTCGTCGGTCGAATGCGTCTCATCGACCATGCCGGCTATCGCGCAGTATCCGCCGAAAGGCAGCCAGCCGATACCCCACTCCGTGTTTTCGGGGTGCTTGGTCCACTCCTCATCGTTGTTCGGCGCAAAGAACTTCACATGCCATTTGCCGTCGAATTTCTTGAACCGCACGATGCTGATCCAAGGGTTGAAGAACAGATAGAATTTCTCTACCCGCACATGAAAGATCTTCGCGAAGGTAAAATGCCCCAACTCGTGTATCAACACGAGAAAGGACAATGCCAATATTAACTGTATTGCTTGAATCATAATAAACTCTCTGCTATTTGTCTTGCTTCTTTGTCTGTTTCTACGTAATTTTCATAAGTAGGCTTCGAAATAAACGCCGCCTTGTTCATCGTCTCGCTTATCACATCGCTCATCTGCAGGAAGCCGCAGCGTCCTTCGCGGAAAGCGAGGTTCGCCACTTCATTCGCGGCATTGAGGACGCACGGGATGTTACCTCCGCGACGCATCGCTTCGTACGCGAGTCCCAAGTTCGGGAAGCGCGCCAGGTCTGGCTCTTCGAACGTCAAATCTTTGAGTGCGAACAGGTCGGCACGGGGGAATTCGCTCGCCAGACGCTCGGGGAAAGACAGAGCGTATTGGATAGGCAGGCGCATGTCCGGTGCTCCGAGTTGCGCTTTGATGGCGCCATCCGTAAATTGTACCGCCGAATGCACGATGGACTGAGGATGAACGAGCACTTGGATCTTCTCTACCGGCACGCCGAACAACCACTTGGCCTCGATGACCTCAAAGCCTTTGTTCATCATACTCGCGGAGTCGATGGTGATCTTCGCGCCCATATCCCAGTTGGGATGTTTGAGTGCGTCCGCGGCCGTCACAGTCTTCATCTGTTCCAGGCTGAAGGTGCGGAACGGACCACCGCTGGCTGTTAACAGGATTTTCTCTATCTCGCTGCGGTCTTCGCCCACCAGGCTCTGGAAAATAGCGCTGTGCTCGCTATCGACCGGCAGAATCGGCGTGTGGTGCTTAACGGCCAAGTCACAGATGATCTCGCCGGCTACGACCAGCGTCTCTTTGTTGGCGAGGGCAATCGTCTTTCCGGCTTTGATGGCTTCGATCGTCGGACGCAAACCGGCATAGCCCACCATCGCCGCCACCACGATGTCTATCGACGGCATCGTCACCACTTCGGCTATCGCATCCGCTCCCGCCCAGATTTTAGGAGATGAATACTGACCACTGAATACTGATAACTTCTCTTTCAGTTGTTCATAGAGCGACTCGTCGGCGATGCACACCACTTCCGGATGAAACTCCTTCGCCTGTTGCACCAGTAAGTCGATGCTGCGGTGCGCACACAGCGCATAGACGCGGTAACGGTCCGGATAGGCGCGCACGACATCCAGAGTCTGCGTACCGATACTACCTGTGCTACCTAAAATCGCTAACTCTTTCATTCCCTCATTCACTCATTCATTACCTACCACGCAATCACTTCTTCTATATTCACGAACTTACCGCCATCCCACAACTCAATCTCCACATTATGTTCGCCGTTCATCACGCCGATTGCTTCTCCGGCCTCTACATTCGCGCCTTGCGCCTTCAGCGCTTTGGATACACCGCGGTAGATGGTCAGGTATTGCGCTTGTTGCAGCACGAGGGTGAAGGTGTTATCCTCCGCACGCTGCACATGCACGATGCGCCCGCGCATCACAGCCAGTACGCTCTCGTTCTTCGCGGTAGCGATGGAAGTAGCATACAGATGCAAGTCCGGACGGGCGGACACCATCACCGCACCGCGCACAGGGCGGTAGAGTTGTTGCATCGTCTGGCCCGAAGGAGCCTCAAAGAGCAACAAACGGTCCCGCTCTTTCTGCTCATACTGCGTCATGAACGCTTCCGTCACTTCGTGTCGTCCCTCTTCGAGGATGCGCGCCTGTTCTACGCGTTGCAGGGAGTCCAGACTCTGCACGCTGTCCGATTGGATATCGCCCGCCGTGAGTTGTTTGATGACATCCAGATACTGGCGTTGGATCGTCAGACTGCCCTGCAGACTGTCCACACGCGCGGACTCTTGAATGAGCTGCTGACGCAGACTCTCGCTGTATCCCGGAAGGATGTTTCGTATCGGCGTATAGACGATGAGTACGGAGAGCAGGACTATCAGGGCGAGCAGGGTGATCGTGATCACACTCACTGCGCCTAACCAACTCACGCGTATATGGAAGACCTCACGCAACGTGACGTCATCCAGCATCGCCAAACGGTATTTATGTCTTTTATCAGCCATAACACTTTACACCGTACACCTTACACCAATATGGTGCAACCCGCGCAGGGTTTGAGTTGTTTAAAGAAATCGTTACCTTTGTCGTCCACGAGAATGAAGGCCGGGAAGTTCTCCACTTCGATCTTCCAGATTGCCTCCATACCCAGTTCCGGATACTCGACGCACTCAATGGACTTGATATTGTTCTGCGCCAGGATGGCTGCCGGACCACCGATCGAACCGAGGTAGAAGCCGCCATGTTTCTGGCACGCGTTCGTCACATCGATGGAGCGGTTACCCTTCGCGAGCATGATCATCGAACCACCGTGATCCTGGAACTCATCTACGTACGGATCCATGCGACCGGCTGTCGTCGGACCCATCGAACCGCATGCCATGCCTGCCGGAGTCTTCGCCGGACCGGCATAGTAGATCGGATGGTTCTTGAGGTATTCGGGCATCGGCTCGCCGGCATCCAGACGCGCTTTGATCTTCGCATGGGCGATGTCGCGACCGACGATGATCGTGCCGTTGAGACTCAGACGCGTACCGATCGGATATTTCGTCAGGATAGCGCATACATCCTTCATCGGCTGGTTGAGGTCGATACGTACGGCATCGCCTTCGCCCGCCTGACGCAACTCTTCGGGAATCAACGAAGCGGGGTTGTTGTCGAGTTTCTCAATCCATATACCGTCTTTGTTGATCTTGCACTTGATATTTCGGTCCGCCGAGCAGCTCACGCCCAGACCAATCGGACAGCTGGCGCCGTGGCGCGGCAGACGAACGACACGTACATCGTGCGCCATGTATTTTCCGCCAAACTGTGCTCCCAGACCGATCTTATAGGCCTCTTGCAGCAGTTGTTTCTCGAGTTCGATATCGCGGAACGCACGGCCCGTCTCGTCACCCGTCGTAGGCAGGTTGTCGTAGAAATGCGTGCTCGCCAACTTCACCGTCAGCAGGTTCTTCTCAGCACTCGTACCACCAATCACGATAGCGATATGATACGGCGGACAAGCGGCGGTACCAAGCGATTTCATCTTCTCTACGAGGAACGGGATAAGCGTACCCGGATTCTGGATGCGAGCCTTGGTCTCCTGATAGAGGTAGGTCTTGTTGGCCGAACCGCCACCCTTCGTCACGCAGAGGAAACGGTACTCGTTTCCTTCCGTAGCCTCGAGGTCAATCTGCGCCGGCAGGTTACATTTGGTGTTCACCTCGTCGTACATGTTGAGCGGCGCATTCTGGCTATAACGCAGGTTGCACTCGGTGTAGGTATTGAACACACCTTTGCTCAGCGCTTCTTCGTCGCAGAAACCCGTCCACACTTCCTGACCTTTCTCGCCGTGGATGATGGCCGTACCGGTATCCTGGCAGAGCGGCAACTGACCTTTGCAAGCCACCTCGGCATTGCGCAAGAAGGTCAGCGCTACATATTTGTCGTTAGCCGAAGCCTCCGGATCGCGCAATATCTTCGCTACCTGCTCGTTATGCGAGCGACGCAGCATAAAACTCACATCGTGAAAAGCCTGTTGTGCCATCAGCGTCAAGGCCTCCGGCTGAACTTTCAGGATCTCGTGCCCTTCGAACTCGCCAACCGACACATAGTCCTTGGTCAGCAGATAATACTCCGTTTCATCTTTTCCGAGTTGAAACATCGGTGCGTACTTAAATTCCATAGTATTTATGTGTATTAATTTTTTGCCTGTTTGGTTAGCCCATAAATTGCGCTGCAAAATTACTACAAAAATTGCATATATGCAAGTTTTTAAGAAAAAAAGATGGAAAGCACTTGTACAATTGATTATTTTGTTGTACCCTTGCAGCCGATTTAACTTGTTCCTTTTGACGCTCAAAAAGGAACAAGCTATAGATGAGTATTACAGACAAGTCGGCGGAAGCTGGTTTTTTTGTGGCATTTTCGCGGCAATATAAACTTTCTACCCCGAAACTTGCATATGTCAGAATTTTTGTGTAACTTTGCACGCAATTTTTGCGTGCGATGTATAAAATAGACGATTATGACAGAATCCAATCGCATTGAATTCAAACGCGAACTGACTCGCGAACTTGACATAGAAAAAGAGGTTGTGGCTTTCCTCAATTACCGCGAGGGTGGTATTATCTACATCGGTGTAGATGATGCAGGTGAGCCTGTCGGCGTGCAGGATATAGATGGCGACATGCTCGCTATCAAGAATCGATTAAGGGACAATATTCTCCCTTCACCTATGGGGCTATTTGATGTGACAGTCGAGCGCATAGAAGGAGTGCCTGTCATTAGGGTGTTTGTTTCGTCCGGTTCAGAGAAACCATATTACAAAAAGCAATATGGTCTTTCTCCAAGAGGTTGCTTTACCCGTGTTGTGATTCCTTACGCATGGCTTCCGGGAGAAGAAAACCACCCGGAAAAAACGATTTCCACCCAGAAAACTATCCAAAAAACTATCCAGAAGAAATTAACCACTGTTCAGAAAACTATCCTCGAATATTTGGCAGCGCATCCCTATGCAACTCAGCAGAATATGGCTCATGATATCACAATCGTTAGTCTTGGAGGAGTCAAATATAACTTACAAGTATTGCAAAAGAAT
>JAEEGL016238361.1_pt1 | contig 16581 bp, 12 predicted proteins | sample 9134231 | NCBI WGS metagenome assembly JAEEGL01 (sample SAMN16246548, study PRJNA631951) | gut metagenome | biome: gut microbiome; feature: rumen; material: fiber-attached | host: Bos | place: Iran: Karaj | collected 2018-10 | reverse complement strand
GATATCATCCCGTCGCAGGTGTTCTTCCGGTACATTTCCGCGCCTGCTTCCGCATCAGCGAGGTCCGGGTTTGGATGATAACCGGAATATACCGGAGCAGTAAGCAGCGCCGGAACTTTCCGCAGCAGTTTGGATGTCAGGGTACTTCCGCCGATAATCAACGGATGCTGAATTCCCAGTTTTCCGGCCAGGTCCATAATTCCTGATAGGCTGCCACGGCCTCGTAAAACCCGCTGAATCTCTGCCATGTTTCTGTCCTTTCTATTTCCCGACGCAGAATGTGGAAAATACACGGTCAAGCAGTTTCTCGTCTGCCCGGTCTCCTGTAATCTCTGCCAGTGCTGCCTGGGCCGCCTGCAGATCCGTTGAAGCCATGTCCGGTGTCATGGTTTCCAGTGTTTTTCCGGCTGATTTCAGCGATGTGATGGCACGCCGTACCGCGTCAAGATGCCTGGGCTGGGAAATGGCCATCCGGTCGGATACGCGTGCCTGTTCCTTCAGTCTTTCCTTCAGCGGCTTCAGTGTATCAGCGTCCAGCGCGGATACTGTCAGGCATACGATATCCGGATTGATTTTCCGGACATCTTCCTCTTCTGTGATCTGCGTCATGTCTGATTTATTGATCAGGACGGTGCACCGGTCTGTTTCTGTTTGGATTCTTTCCCTTTCCTCATCCGTCATGTTCCGGGACCCGTCCAGCACCAGCAGGGTCATGTCTGCGTTTCTGACAGCCTGTTCGGATCGTTCCACTCCGATTTTTTCGATCGGATCCTCAGTCTCCCTCAGTCCGGCAGTGTCGGTAAAATGGACCCGGATCCCGTCGATCATGATCTCCCCTTCCACCGTGTCACGGGTAGTCCCGGGAATATCTGTCACAATCGCCTTGTCCTGGCCCAGCAGGGCGTTCAGGAGACTGCTTTTACCGGCGTTCGGGGTTCCGTACAGGGTCACCTGCAGCCCGTCATGGATCAGTCGGGCTGATTTTTCATCCATGGCTTCTTCCAGGCTTTTGATCAGATGTTCCAGGCCGGGCTTCAGTGTGTTCGTTCCTTCTTCGTCCGAAACCTCTTCCGGGTAATCTATACAGGCGGCAAGGCCTGCCTGAAGCCGGTAAAGTTCATCGGATGCTTTCCGGATGAAGTCGGCTGTTCCGCCTTCCATCTGGCGGACCGCATCCCGGTATTCCTGTTCCCCCCGTGCGGAAATCATCCCCATGACAGCTTCCGCACGGCTCAGGTCGATCCGTCCGTTCAGGAACGCGCGTTTGGTAAATTCTCCGGGGCCTGCAAGTCTTGCTCCGTATTTCAGGCATACCTCCAGTACCGTATTCATCACCCGCATGCCGCCGTGCGTCTGCAGTTCGGCCACATCCTCCCGGGTATAGCTGCCCGGAGCGCGCATGATAACGGCCATGCATTCATCAAGAACGATACCTTCCTCGACAATATGCCCGTATGTCAGCTTTCGGTTTTCAAGGGGCAGGGCTGTACCGTGCGGGCGGAATATCCGGTTCAGGATTGTTTCTGCTTCCGGTCCGCTCATCCGGATGATGCCGATGCCGCCGGTACCCGGAGGCGTCGCAATGGCAGCTATGGTATCATGGTTCATCTTTCTGTGGTCTCCGATCATATGTTCGTCGGTTTCATCCGATGGATTCGCTGAATTGTTTCCGCCATTTCCGCTGAGCGAAAGAGAGCGGTTCCCATCACGGCAACATCCAGACCGCTGTCGATCAGGTCCTGCAGGTTGTCTTCCTTCAGTCCGCCGTCTGCCTCAATCAGACCCCGGTATCCGGCGTTCCGGATTTCGCGCATCTTGGCCAGCACGCTGCGGTCCAGTTTCTGGCCGCCGAATCCGGGTTCAACCGTCATGGTCAGAATCAGGTCTGCGATACCGAAATACGGCTTTACAGCCTCTGCAGGTGTACCGGGTTTGATCGAAACTCCGGCAAGAATACCGGCTTCCCGGATTCTTCTGAGCAGCTTCGCCACGTCTGTATCCGCTTCGGCGTGAATTGTCAGGGTATCGGCCCCCGCCCTGATAAATTCATTGGAAAGACATTCCGGATGATCCATCATCAGGTGCACATCCAGATGAACGTCAAATACTTCGTTCAGCCGGCGGACAGTGTCCGGAGCATATGCCAGGTTGGGCACAAAATGTGCGTCCATCACGTCAATATGCAGCCAGTCGCATCCGGCTTTCACCGCCCTGGCGACATCCCGTTCCAGATTGATCGGATCAGCTGCCAGGATACTCGGTGCCACTTTAATCATAGCGTGCCCTCCATACTTCTCTTGTTTCACCAAGAAGCTGCCTGTACCGTTCCACCCGCCGGGCATTCAGCATTCCCTGGTTAACGGCATTCGTTACGGCACATCCCGGCTCCCGGTCATGCAGGCATTCCCGGAAACGGCATTTTCCTTCATATTGCCGGAATTCCGGATACCGGTCTTTCAGTTTCTCGGGTTCAAGCTGCTTCTCGGGTTCAAGAAGATTGAATCCGGCTGTATCCATCACCCGGATACCGCCTTTCTCAATCATCTCAGACATTCTCGTGGTGTTCTTTCCCCGCGAAATCCTGCGGGAAATATCGCCGGTCTCCAGTTCCAGCCCGAGCAGCGCGTTCAGCAATGTGCTTTTGCCGGCCCCGCTCTGCCCCGTCATACAGCACAGCGAACCGGTCATGGCTTCCTTCAGCTTATCCAGCCCGGTCTTTTCCAGAGCGCTCACTTCGTATACCGGAATTCCCGCCTCTGAATACTGCTCCCGGATCTGTCCGGCCAGGCAGGGATCCAGGTCGCACTTGTTGACGGCAATGATCACTTCCATTCCCTGTGCGAATGCTCTGGAAATCTGCCGGTCTGCCAGCAGCATATCCGGTTCGGGTACCGGTGAGATCACAAGAACGAGACGTTCGACATTGGCCACCGGCGGACGCAGGCATACGGTTTTCCGTGGCAGGATTTCTTCAATCCAGCCATGGTTGTCCCCTTCGCCTTTGGTAAAAAGCACCTCGTCCCCGGTCATCGGGCTCATACCCTGGCGCCTGAATTTCTTCTTGCAGCGGAGGATGTATTCTTTTCCCTCCGGATCCCGCGCCGTATAAAAGCTCCCGATTCCGCGGACAAGCGTTCCGCGGCTGACTTCTTCTCTGTTTTCACTCATTTCAGTTTGTGCCGGTTCCTTCCGTGGAGGAAATCACTTTCTGATCGTACAGCACTTCATTGATATAGATAAAAGTACTGTAGATCCGGTCATCGGGAATAGTCACCGTATACTGGATCTCCCGCGGATCATCAGGTCCCAGTGTGCTGATCCTGGAATCAATCTCCACCGTGGATCCGGATGCCTGGACGGTCATACGTACCACCAGTGACTGCTCACTTTCCGGAACCGTAAATGTGATGGTCTTTGAATCGATCCTGTTTTCATACTGATAAATCGTCAGCGTAACCGCGGTTTTCTGGGCTACCCTGGTTTCCGCTTCCGGAATCTGGGAGGCCACTGTTCCGTGCAGTTCTGCAATGGACGTGGTTGTATACTTCAGCGCCGGATGCAGGTTCAGGTTCTGGTTCAGCAGGCTGATTTCAGCCTCTTCAAGTGTCTGGCCTGCCAGGTTCGGAATAACCGTAACGCCGCCGCTGATTGTCAGCGTAACCGGTGTGTCGATTGTCACCATTTCATCGGCAGCCGGGGTTTGCCGCATGACATAATCCACAGCCACGTCGCTGCTTGCCTCACGGTCGCGTGTGACGCGCATTCCGCGGCTTTCGAGCAAATCCGTTGCTTCGGTTGCCGGCATATTGATCACATTCGGCATCGAAAAAGCGGTCGGTCCGTCGGAAACCATCAGGATCACAGTATCATCCACATGTGCCGGGGAATCCGCAACGGGATTCTGCATGTAAACAATTCCTTTTGCGTATGTGTCATTGGTCACATAGGTGACGGAGGATTTCAGGTTGTTTCGGGTCAGTTCAACCTGTGCCTCGGTAAGCTCCATGCCGACAAGGTCCGGCACGGTCCGGGTAGTGAATACCTGCCGGAAAATGGTAACCGTCCCGAAAATCATCAGTCCGGCTACGGCAATAGTCCCGAGGGCGATCAGGAAACCCCGCAGCCTTCCGCTTCCCGGATTGTCCTGTACCTTATGCCTCGGTCCGGTATTGGATACTCCGCGTTCTCCGGGAGTCACCTGCGGTTTCGGCATTTTGACTTCCAGTTCATTTTCCGGAATATTGATCCGCTCTCCCCGTTCCTCCAGGGCGGCCCTGAGGTCTGTCGCCATTTCCCTTGCCGTCTGGTAACGGGCAGCCGGATTTTTCTCCATGGCCTTCATGCACACGCGGACGACAGCCGGTGGAACGTCCGGCGCAAGGTTCTGAATCGGTGTCGGCGCATTATGCAGATGCTGCATGGCCACGGCGACTGGATTGTCCCCGTCGAACGGAACGCGGCCTGTCAGCATCTCATAAAGCACGACACCGGTGGAATAGATATCGCTTGCTGCAGTGGCCCCTCCGCCGCGTGCCTGTTCCGGCGAAAAATAGTGTACCGAGCCCATCACGTTGTCGCCTTTCGTCAGCGTGGTGCTGTCGGCGATCCGGGCAATACCGAAGTCGGCCACCTTGATATGCCCGTCCGCATGTACCAGGATGTTCTGCGGTTTGATGTCCCGGTGAACAATTCCGTTCCGGTGAGCGTGTTCCAGCGCGCTCAGGATCCTTATTGTAATCTGGCAGGCCAGGGGTGCACTCAGTTTTCCGCGTTCCTGGATCACTTCCTTCAGGGTTTTCCCCTGGACGTATTCCATGACCAGGTATCGGTTCTCGCCGTCCATGCCGACGTCAAGCAGGTTGACGATATTGTGGTGCGTCATCTTGCTGGCGGCTTCAGCTTCCCGCTGGAACCGGCCGATAAATTCCCGGTCCTCGTTGAATTCCGGCCTCAGCACCTTTACGGCCACATTATGCCCGGTCCGCAGATCCACAGCGCGGTATACGATTGCCATACCGCCCATACCGATCTGTTCCGTCAGGCGGTAACGGTTGGCAAGGATCTTCTGCTCACTCATTTTCCGTTACCTCCTGTGTATTCTTCGCACAGGATTCCCCTGCCTCGGCAGCCGCTCCGGTATCATCCATCAGCAGAACCATGGAAATATTGTCCCGTCCTCCGTTATCCAGCGCAGTCTGCATGAGCCGGTCCGCAGCTTCATCCGGATCCTCGATTGCGGAAAGCTCTTCCAGAACGCTCCGGCTCATCAGTCCGTACAAACCGTCAGAGCATACCAGCCACCGGTCTCCGGCCCGGCGTTTTTCGCGGAAAATATCCACGTCAACGTCCTCATCTGTACCTACCGCGCGGGTAATATAATTGCGCATCGGGTGCGTTGCTGCCTGTTCTTCGGTCAGTACCCCGCGCCGTACCATATCCGCCACCATGGAATGATCCTCAGTGATCTGCTGCATAGCGCCGTCGCGGATCAGGTAGGCCCGGCTGTCACCGACCTGTGCAATAATCATATTCGTTTTTCCGGGCCAGAGCACCGTCAGCGTCGTTCCCATTCCGCGAAGGGAGCTGTCGTTTTCCTGCTTTGTGTAAAGGACGTGGTTCACCGTTTTGATGGCTTCTGTCAGCGTGCCCTCGTCCGGTTCCTGTCCGACAGTTTCGGCAATGAGTCCGTCGCGCAGTCCGCAGGAAGCCACTTCTCCCGCATTATGCCCGCCCATTCCGTCAGCAACACCTGCCAGTCCGCTGCCGATAATCACGGCATCCTGGTTGTTCTGCCGGATTCGTCCGATGTCCGTCCTCCAGACAATCCGAATGCCTTCAGCGATGCCGGTATCCGGGGTCTGTTCCTCCGGAATACCGGCATAGGCTGCTTTCTCGCTCAGTCCTGCCTTCTGCATCCCGATCATCCGTTTTGCCGCGTTTTCTTTCAGGTTGAACTTTCGCATGGAAGATCCTCGCCCTTTCCAATGATCTTTCTGCGCAGCTGTCCGCATGCGCCCTCAATATCGTCTCCCATTTCCCGCCTCCGGGTAACGGATATGCGGCGCTTTTCAAGCACCTGCATAAAGCGTTTCACCGTGTCCTCACTGACTCCCCGCATATTCCGTTCCTTTACTTCGTTCAGCGGAATCAGGTTTACGTGGCACTGCATTCCCCGAAGCAGTTCTGCCAGTTCCCCGGCGTCAGCCTCCCCGGCGTTTACTCCCTCGGCAAGCGCATATTCGAATATCACGCGCCGGCCTGTTTTCCGAATATAGTTCCGGCATGCCTCCAGGATTTCGCTGATGGACCATCTTTCTGCAACAGGCATCGTTTTCTTCCGGATTTCATCGTTGGGCGCATGCAGCGATACGCACAGCGTGACCGGCAGGTTTTCCTCCGCCAGGTCATACATCCTCGGAACGATGCCGCAGGTCGACAGTGAGACATTCCGAAGGCTGATCGTCAGCCCGCCTTCTTCTCGAAGCAGATGCAGGAACCGGATGACCTGCTCATAGTTATCAAGCGGTTCTCCGCTCCCCATCAGAACAATGTGGCTGACTTTCTTCCCTTCCGCCTCAAGGAATCTGTTTGCCGCCAGCACTTCACCGAGCATCTCGCCGGCCGTCAGGTCCCGTATCCGTCCTTCCAGCGTGGATGCGCAGAACCTGCATCCCATCCGGCATCCGACCTGGGTGGAAATGCAGAGGCTCACCCCATACCTGTAACGCATCAGCACGCCTTCAACGCAGTTGCCGTCCCGCATCTCGTACAGGAATTTAACCGTTCCGTCCAGCTTGCTGATCCGATGCGTCCGGATACTCACACCCTGCGCGACGGCTGTTTTTTTCAGGTCTTCGCGCATGGCTGCAGGCAGGTTCGTCATCCCGTCAAAGTCAACGCCCCGGTGAATCCACTCAAACACCTGTTTTCCGCGGAAAGCGGGAAATCCGTGTTCAGTCATCCATCCGGTGATTTCCTCCCGGGTCATCCCGGCCAGCTCTGTCATCCTGTTAATCCTTTCTTCTCATCCTGCACAGGTAGAACCCCTCGACGCCGTCCCGGTGTTCCAGCAGCTGAAGTCCGGCTTTCCGGTATTTCCGGAAACGTTCCGGAATTGTTTCAGGCAGTTCGCAGGCTTCAAACTCAGGGTGTCTTTCCAGGAAATCCGTAACCTGGTTCTCATCCTCTTCCGGCAGTACGGAGCAGGTTGAATAAACCAGGGTGCCACCGGGTTTCACATATTCGCAGACGGTATCCAGCAGTTTTTTCTGGATTCCGGTCAGTTCCCTCACACTGTCCTCACTGACCCGCAGCTTGATGTCCGGTTTTTCCGCCAGCACGCCGAGTCCGCTGCACGGAGCGTCCAGCAGCACGGCATCCATTGTATGGTACAGGTCTTCGCGCTTTTTCCCGGCGTCACGTACCATCGGCCGGATGTTTTCCAGTCCCAGCCGTTTCATCTGCGCTTCAATCAGGGCCACACGGTGTTCATGGATGTCCCATGCCTGTACACGTCCGGTGCCATCCATCAGTTCCGCCAGGAAGCATGCCTTCCCCCCCGGTGCGGCACAGCAGTCCAGCACCTGTTTTCCGCGGCCTGTATCCATCGCAAGGCACGCCATCATACTGCTTCCGCTCATAATGGAGAACATGCCTCCGGTAAAATCCGCATCCCTTGCAATATCGACCGCACCCCGGACCTTCCATGCATGCGGAATATCGGTTTTTTCCTTCTCCCAGACCTTCTTCTCCAGCATGTGCCCGAATCCGGCGTCATCGGTCTTTGTCAGGTTGGGCCGTACTGTCCATCCGTCTTCCGGCATCCGGAACGTCGCGATCTTCTCGGCTTCTTCCTCACCGTAGCTTTCGCGCAGTCTGATCCACAGCCATTCCGGAATGCTGTACCGGACGGAGGCGGCTTTGTCCGGTTCCGTTTCAGGGTCCGGAAACACCAGTTCATCCTTTTTCCGGATCAGGTTCCGGAGTATTCCGTTGCAGACGCCTTTCAGCCCTTCCATGCCGGCTTCCGTACACAGTTGTACAGACGTATTCGTGGCAGCGCTTTCGGGAATCCGGTCCTCCAGAAGGATCTGGCAGGCACCCAGTCGCAGGATGTTCCGCAGTTTGATATCGGTATCTTCCCTGGCCATCACCTGTCCGAGCACCCAGTCCAGCCAGATCAGGTGATCCAGGGTATCGTATACCAGCCTTGAAACAAGCCGCCGGTCTGCGGCAATCAGCCCGCAGTTCTCAAGGGCGGCATTCAGGCTCAGGGATGCATATGCTCCCTGTTCCGTTACCTGGCGGATAACCCTGAGCGCAAGCCTTCTCGCAGGCATTCCTTCATCAGAGGTCTTTTGCGGTTTGGCCTGCCTTTTCATCGGTGTGCTTTCCCTGCGCGTGTCTTTTCCATGCATGGAATGTGTTCCGTATGCCGGACGGCCGCCGCCCGGTTTTCCTCCGTATGGTTTCCCGCTGCCCGCCGGTTTCCGTCCGGTGAGCGCTTTACTGCCGTCCGCAGTTCTGCTTCCGGTCAAAGCCTTTTTTCCGTCCGGGTTATGATTTCCGCCGGACGTCTGTCTTCCGGTGAATCCGTTCCGCCGGTTTCCGTTTCCCTGCTGCGTTCTTCCTTCTGCCATTTCTGTTCTTTCCTCATCCGTTATTCTGAAAAGCTGGTTCCTTCGGGGATCCCGTGTCCACGAAGATAATCTTCAGCACGCATCCGTTTCCCACCGGGTGCCTGCACTTCAATAATCCGGACGGCACCGCTTCCGCATGCAATCAGAAGTCCGTTCTTCGGATCGGCCTGCAGCACCGTTCCGGCTGTTCCGTTTCCTTCGGCGGAATCTGCCCGCAGCAGTTTCATACGTTCTCCGCCCAGCGGTACCGATACGCACGGCCAGGGATTCAGTCCGTTGATCAGTCCCCTGACCGTTTCTGCATCAGCGGAAAAATCCGCAATGCCCATTTCCTTTTTCAGCATCGGATCATAAGTCATTTCATCTTCATTCTGGGGAATCCTTTGAAGCGTCCCGGCTTCCAGCGCATCCAGCGTTTTCATCAGCAGTGCTGCTCCGATCCGGCTCAGCCGTTCCGTCAGTTCGCCGCATGTTTCCTGCCGGCCGATTTCCGTGGATTCAGACAGCAGCATATCGCCGGTGTCAATTCCTTCGTCCATCATCATGGTGGTTACACCGGCCGTTTTGTCGCCCGCCATGATCGCATGGGCGATCGGTGCCGACCCGCGGTGCTTCGGCAGCAGGGAGGCGTGCACATTGATATTGCCCATCGACGGAACGTCCAGGACTTCCCGGCTGAGGATTTGTCCGAACGCAGCCGTAATGCACAGATCAGGTTTCAGTGCCTGCAGATCGGAAATTCCGGTTCTGCGGATCCTTTCAGGCTGGAATACCGGGATACCCGCCTTCACCGCAGTTTCCTTCACAGGGCTGGCTGCCAGCCTGTTGCCGCGTCCTTTCGGCCGGTCCGGCTGGGTAAATACACCGACCACTTCGGCACCTTCCCGTTTGATCAGCGCTTCCAGGCACGGAACCGCGAATTCCGGTGTTCCCATGAATACGATTCTCACTGGTTGTCATCCTCCGGTATATGTCCTTCAATCTCTTCCTGGGTCAGCTCACGGTCCATAACGTCGATGTACAGTTTTCCGTCCAGATGGTCCAGTTCATGGCAGATTGCGCGGGCTTCAAAACCTTCTGTCTCATATTCTTTCCACTGCCCCTTCCGGTTCTGGAAACGGACCTTTACTTTCATGGGGCGTGTCACGACGCCCTGCCTTCCCGGAACGCTCAGGCATCCCTCCCGTCCGGTCTGGCTGCCGTCTGTCTCTGTAATCTCCGGATTCACCAGTTCCAGCAGTCCGCTGTGATCCTCGGTAACATCCACCACCGCGATCCGCCGCAGAATGCCCACCTGCGGAGCGGCAAGACCGACCCCTTCGGCTTTGTACATGGTATCCGCCATATCTTTCAGCAGGACAGCCAGGCGCAGGTCAAACTTCTCCTGTTTCCGGCATGTTTTCCGCAGGGTTTCGTCTCCGATCGTAACAATCTTTCTGGTTGCCATTTTTTCTTATCTGTCCTTTCGTACTGAGCTTCCGTTCATGGTTCAGATCATGGTGGTCGGGTTTATTTCCAGGTATATTTCCGTTCCGTCCCGATATCTGTCGGTAATCTCTGTCAGCGCTTCGAAAAACTCTTCTGTTTCCCTGCTGACAAGCGTTTTCATCAGCACCTGCCGCCTGTGCTTTCCGCGAAGAAACTGTACGGACGGAGGTTCACTCACGACGTTCAGCACTTTTCTCTGCCATTCCGGGTGCGCTGCCAGCAGGTTCCGCACCTCCCGGTCAGCTTCCCGGACCGTCCGGTCGGCAGTTTCCTCATCTGCGCTTTCAATCAGAATGCGCGCAAGATTGGTAAACGGCGGGTACAGGCTGTTCCGGCGGCGTCTGAATTCACTCTCGAAAAACGCCCGGTAATCCTGCCTTGCCGCAAACCCGATCACCGGATCATCCGGCTTGTATGTCTGGATGATCACACGTCCGGGGATTGCTCCCCGGCCGGCACGGCCGGCAACCTGCGTGAAAAGCTGGAATGCGCGTTCACGGCTCCGGTAGTCCGGCAGGTTGAGCGCCAGGTCCGCCGCAACGACTCCCACCAGTGTTACCTGCGGAAAATCAAGGCCTTTCGCAATCATCTGCGTGCCGATCAGGATCCTCGCGCGTCCGCTGCGGAATTCCTCCAGGATCTTGCCGTGGCCGTCCTTGCCGGAGGTGGTATCGTAGTCCATCCGCACGGTCGACACGCCGGGAAGCAGTTTCTGTACCTCTTCCTCCACCTTCTGCGTACCGGCACCGAAAAACCGGATATAATGTCCGCCGCAGTTCGGGCATTCATTCGGCGGAGGCATTGCGTTACCGCAGTAATGACAGCGCAGCATCCCGTCCCGGCTTCCGATATGGTAGGTCATGCTGATATCACAGTTGGGGCACTTCACCACATACCCGCAGCTGCGGCAGGACACAAATGAATTGTATCCCCTCCGGTTCATCAGCAGGATCGCCTGTTCTCCGCGCGCAGCACATTCCTTCAGCGCTTTCTTCAGGATGCCGCTGAGCACTGACCGGTTCCCGCCTTCCAGTTCGCTGCGCATATCGGCGATTTCCACTTCGGGCAGCGGCCGTTCATTCACACGGAACGGCATCTCCAGCAGCATGTAATCCCCTCTCCGTGCTTTTGCAAAGCTGAGGATGCTGGGTGTTGCGCTCGCCAGGATCAGCACAGCGCCTTCGCGCCCGCATCGGCTGGCAGCCACATTGCGGGTGTCATACCGTGGGTGGCGGTCGTTCAGGTATGTGCTTTCGTGCTCTTCGTCAATCACAATCATACCCAGGTTCTGTACCGGTGAGAAAACGGCACTCCGGGCGCCGATCACCACCCGGGCTTCACCCCGGCGGATCCTGCGCCATTCATCGTACCGTTCCCCGGCGCTCAGTCTGGAATGGATGACAGCCGCCACCGGGCCGAACCGCCCCCTGAACCATGATACCATCTGGGGGGTCAGCGCAATTTCAGGCACCAGGATGATCGCGCTTTTCCCTTCTGACAGAGCGCTCCGGACAGCAGTCATGAACACTTCTGTCTTTCCGCTTCCCGTCACGCCGTGAAGCAGGAACTGTCCCTTGCCCATTCGCAGGGCAGGCAGGATTTCTTCCAGCGCTTCCCGCTGGCCTGCAGTCAGGGAATAGCCGGGATCGGCAGCCGGCGGAATACTCGCGCCGGGAGTCCGGAGCGTTTCGGCATCCGTCAGTTCAATCAGCCCGTCCTGCTCCAGCCTGTTCAGTGTTTCCCGCGGATCCTTAACGATTCCGGAAAGCTCTTTTACGGTTCGCTCCTGCCCGTCCAGCAGGACAGTCAGAAGGGCTGCGCGTTTCCGGCTGCGCCGTTCGGCCGCAATCGCGGCCTCGGCTGTTTCCCGGCTCACTTTCAGCCGGGCCGTTTTTTCCGTCTTCGGATGTACGCGTCCTCCCCGCATCTGTGCGGGAAGCATCAGGCGAAGCGTTTCCGCCAGGGGGCAGTGGCTTTCCTTTGCCATCTCCGCCGCAAGTTCCATCAGTTCGGAAGGAACCGCGGCATAGTCTTCCAGCGGCCGGATGACTTTCCGCAGCTTTTCCGCAGGAATATCCGTTTCATGCGTCAGCGCGGTGACAATGCCTTCCTTCTCTGTATGGCCGAAAGGAACAGCCACCCGCTGTCCTGTTTCCAGCTTCATGCCTTCCGGAATCAGATAGGTAAAAGGTTTCGCCACGTTTTCATGAACGATGTCCACAATCACCTGACAGAACACCTTTCCATCCTCCTCCCCGGGCATAAATAACCATCTTTTATTATATCTTTTTATGTCAGTCCTGACAAGGAAAATCGTCCTTCCGCCAGGTTGATTTCATTGTCGCTTTTCGCTATAATCCGATTCGGAATTCATGCCTTTTTTCGGAGGATGCCATATGTCCGTTTTTGTATCCGGAGAACACAGATCATTCTATCTCAGCGGTGGAAACACATCGTATGTCCTGCATATTGACGATGACGGCCGCCTTGTGAATCTTCACTGGGGCGCCCGTGTGGCGGACGGTTCCCTGACCTACCGTCCCGGGGATTATATGGCCGGAGCCAGTTTTGACCTTCCGTTGTCCCGTATTCCGCTGGATCTTCCCTGCTGCGGCACCGGCTGGTACGGTTCACCGTCTGTCGGCGTGCGAAATGTTCACGGAGATGACGTGACTGACCTGCGGGTGGTTTCTTTCCGTGTTGAGCCGGGTAAGCCCTGTCTTGGGATCCTTCCCTCAACCTATGTGGAAGCATCCTCCGAAGCGGATACGCTCATCATTGAACTGGAGGACCGTCTCACCGGACTGCAGGTTGACGCGCTCTATACGGTATTCTCTGCGTCCGGTGTAATTGCCCGAAGCCTGAATATCCGGAACGGTGGGAATGAGCCCCTGGTCCTTACGTCCGTACTGTCCGCTTCCGTACTGCTTTGGGAATCAAATCAGGATTTCATCCATCTCAAGGGCGCCTGGGCACGGGAACGCGCTGTCGTACGTACTCCTGCCGGTGAAGCGGAACAGCGCATTTCTTCATCACGGGGTGCTTCCGGCCATGAGGAAAATCCGTTCATCGCCCTTTGTGATCATCATGCGGATGAGTTTTCCGGCCGTGTCTGGGCCATGAATCTTGTTTACAGCGGCAGTTTTCAGGCCTTCTGCAAAACGGATAACGGGGGGCGTCCCCGCATGGGCATCGGTCTGAATCCCGAGGTCTTCTCCTGGAAACTGGAGCCCGGAGAAACATTTCAGTCGCCGGAAGCGGTTCTTGTCTTTTCAGACCGCGGTCTGAACGGTATGTCCCAGGCATATCATGCGCTGTACCGAACCCGTCTGGTCCGCGGTGCCTGGCGTGACCGAAGCCGGCCCGTCCTCATCAACAACTGGGAAGGCACTTATTTCAGCTTTACGGAAAAGCGCCTTCTCAGCATCGCCAAAAAGGCAAAGGAAATCGGGGTTGAACTGTTTGTCCTCGACGACGGCTGGTTCGGAAAACGAAACCTGGATAACTGTTCGCTTGGAGACTGGACCGTAAATCGCCGAAAGCTTCCTTCCGGTCTTTCCGGTCTCTCGGACAGGCTGCATGAAATGGGGCTTCATTTTGGACTCTGGTTTGAACCGGAAATGGTTTCTCCGGACAGCAATCTCTACCGGTCCCATCCGGACTGGTGCCTGCATGTGCCCGGCCGTCCGCGCACGGAGGCGCGCAATCAGCTGATTCTGGACCTTGCCCGTACGGAAGTACAGGATTATATCATCCGCGCTGTTTCGGATGTTCTCTCATCTGCACGGATTGACTATGTAAAATGGGATATGAACCGGAATATGACAGAGGCTTTTTCCGAGTCTCTTCCCGCAGATCGCCGCATGGAAACGCAGCACCGGTACATGCTCGGCCTGTACCGCATACTGGAGTCTGTTACTTCCGCCTTTCCGGATGTGCTTTTTGAATCCTGTTCCGGCGGCGGCGGACGGTTTGATCCGGGGATGCTCCACTATATGCCCCAGACATGGACCAGCGACGACACGGACGCTGTGGAACGTCTGAAGCTCCAGTACGGGACCTCATTCGTATATCCGGCATCCGCCATGGGGGCGCATGTCAGTGCCGTTCCGAACCACCAGACCGGTCGTGTCACCCCGATGCGGACACGCGGTGAAGTTGCTCTGGCCGGTAATTTTGGATTTGAACTTGATCTGGCCCGGCTGTCGGATGAGGATCTCGCCGAGGCGGCCGAACTCGTCCGGCGCGTAAAGGAGATCCGGGATCTGACTCGTACAGGAACATTCTGGAGGCTTCTTTCTCCTTTTGACGGCATGTACACTTCCTGGGCTTTCGTCTCGGAAGACAGGCATGACGTTCTTCTCTGCGTCTACCGGGTGCTTTCGTCTCCCAACTCTTCACCGATCCGCATACGCCTTGCCGGACTGGATCCGTCCCTTTCATACGAAAACAAAGAGGACGGAACCGTTATCCACGGAACCGCCCTGATGAACGTCGGTCTGCCTGTCCGCCTGAACAGTGATTTTTCCAGCAAAGTCTTCCGTTTCTCTGCAGTCTGACGTCATTTTGTAATGGTCTTGATATCGTACGGTGTGGTCTGATACACCATATAGTTCAGCCAGTTGGCATACAGCAGGTTTGCATGGCTGCGCCATGTCACCATGGGTTCCTTTGTATCATCGTCATCCGGATAGTAATTCTTCGGGATTTCAATCGGCAGTCCTGCATTCTTGTCCCGGAGGTATTCCTTCTCCAGCGTCCTCGGATCATATTCGCTGTGGCCGGTAATAAACACCTGCCGTCCGTTGTCTGTGCAGCACGCATAAACGCCTGCTTCTTCGGAGGCCGCCAGGATCTTCAGCGCGCTGCAGGCCTCGATATCTTCCCTGCGTATCGTTGTATGACGGCTGTGAGGCACCATGAACACGTCGTCAAACCCGCGCAGCAGGATATAGTTCTTCCGTTCAGCCCGATGGGGAAAAACGCCGAACAGTTTTTTCTCCAGCGGGTATTTTTTGATGCCGAAATGATAGTACAGGGCTGCCTGCGCCCCCCAGCAGATATGGAATGTGGAATGGACATGTTCCTTGCTCCATTCCATGATTTCACAGAGCTCATCCCAGTATTCCACTTCTTCAAACGGAAGATGTTCCACAGGAGCGCCGGTGATGATCATTCCGTCGAATTTCCGTTCCTTGATCTCGCTGAAACTCTTGTAAAAGGCAGTCAGGTGTTCTGGCGCAGTATTCTTCGGAACATGGGAATCCATCTTGATCAGTTCTGTCTCGACCTGCAGGGCCGTGTTTCCCAGCAGCCGCAGCAGCTGGGTTTCCGTATCGATTTTCGTAGGCATCAGGTTGACGATGGCAATCTGCAGGGGGCGGATATCCTGGGTACGGGCCCGGGTTTCCGTCATCACGAATATATTCTCGTCCGTCAGCGTCCGGTACGCCGGAAGCTCGTTCGGAATCTTAATCGGCAATTCAGGTCATTCCTTTCGATGGGATTCTTTGTTCCGCAGTGTAGCACAGCTCATCCTATTTCACAAGCGCTGAACCGGAAAAGAACATCCATGCAAACAAAAAGGACAGGCGGCATTCGGCCGTCTGTCCGGAAAATATTCCTGGGATTAATACATGCCGCCCATTCCGCCGCCGGCAGGAGCTGCAGGTTCCGGTTCCGGAATATCCGCAACCAGGGATTCCGTGGTCAGGACCATCGCGGCAATGGAAGCTGCGTTCTGCAGCGCGCTGCGGGTGACCTTGGTCGGGTCGATGATGCCGCGTTCCACCATGTCCACATATTCACCCTTCAGGGCATCATAGCCGTAACCGGGCTTCTTCGCATTCTTGATATGGTCCACAATCACGCTGCCGTCAATACCGGCATTCAGGGCAATCTGACGGATCGGCTCTTCCAGTGCGCGCAGGATGATCTGTACACCGGTCTTGGCGTCACCGGCAAAGTTGTCCATCAGCGCAGCCACCTTCGGGATCACGTTCAGGAGGGCAATGCCGCCTCCGGGTACGATGCCTTCTTCGGCTGCGGCACGGGTCGCGCTCAGAGCGTCTTCAATCCGCATCTTGCGCTCCTTCATTTCAACTTCGGTAGCAGCGCCGACCTGGATCACGGCGACGCCGCCGGCCAGCTTGGCAAGGCGTTCCTGCAGCTTTTCCTTATCGTAATCGCTCTTGGTTTCAGCGATCTGCGCCTTGATCTGGGCAACACGGGCCTTGATGGCTTCCTTGTCGCCGGCACCGTCAATAATGGTGGTGTTTTCCTTGTTGACCTTGACCTGGCGGGCTTTGCCGAGCATATCCACGGTGGCTTCCTTCAGTTCCATACCGGTCTCGGAGGAAATCACGGTGCCGCCGGTCAGGATAGCGATATCCTGCAGCATTTCCTTGCGGCGGTCGCCGAATCCGGGCGCCTTGACGGAAACGCAGGTGAAGGT
>JAEEGL015941556.1_pt1 | contig 16581 bp, 9 predicted proteins | sample 9134231 | NCBI WGS metagenome assembly JAEEGL01 (sample SAMN16246548, study PRJNA631951) | gut metagenome | biome: gut microbiome; feature: rumen; material: fiber-attached | host: Bos | place: Iran: Karaj | collected 2018-10 | reverse complement strand
CTACGGTTGCCTCGGCCTCGGGGACTGCGTAAGCGAATGCCCCTATAACGCGATCAAGATCTGCAACGGCGTTGCCGTGGTGAGCCCCGAGCTGTGCCGCGCCTGCAAGCGCTGCGTAAACGTGTGCCCGAAAAAGCTCATCGATCTCGTGCCCAAATCGAAGGCCGGCGCCGTTGTGGCGTGCAAGAACCACGATAAGGGCGCGCTCACCCGCAAGGAGTGCAAGGTGGGCTGCATCGGCTGCACCAAGTGCGTGAAGGCCTGCCCGAACGAGGCGATCACGATGGATAAGAACGCCGCCGTGGTGGACCAGACCAAATGCACCGGCTGCGGTGCCTGCGCCGAAGGGTGCCCCACAGGGGCGATCGAACTGCTGACGTTCTGACGTCATCAGTTCGAAGTGATATATTTTTGCTGCGCAAAAATGTGATATCCGCTGTGCGGGTGATATATTTGCATACGCAAATGTGATATATTTTGCCGGTGGCAAAATATGCAGAATTCTCAAACTCCGAACTCCTATTATATTTCGTGCGCCCCACTCCGCGCAGCACACGGTGCTTTGCGTCGAGGGTCCCCGCACGCCGCGGCACTCGCCGCGAAAGCGCCTCCGGCGTTCACCTCCTAACTCCTAACTCCAAACTTAAAAGAAAGGATCTCTTCTGTTATGAAGCCTTTTATGAACGAATCGTTCCTGCTTTCCACGCCTACCGCCGAACGCCTCTTTGCAGCCTGCAAGGATGAACCGATCTTCGACTGGCACTGCCATCTCTCGCCGAAGGAGATCTACGAAAACAAGACTCCGCGCGATATCGCCGAGCTGTGGCTTGGCGGCGACCACTACAAGTGGCGCGGCATGCGGGGCTGCGGCGTGCCCGAAGAGTACATTACCGGCAATTCCTCTCCCTACGAGAAATTCAAAAAATGGGCGGCGTGCATGCCGAAGTTCATCGGCAATCCGCTGTACCACTGGACCCATCTGGAGCTGCGGCGCTATTTCGGCATCGAAACGGTGCTCAGTGAAAAAACCGCGGACGCGATCTGGAACGAAGCCAATGCGAAGATCGCCGCCGGCGGCTTTACCCCCCGCGAGCTGATCGTAAAATCGAACGTGAAGTGCGTATGCACCACCGACGACCCCGCCGATACCCTGGAATACCACGCCCTGCTGGCGGCCGACGAAAGCTTCCCGGTGCAGGTGCGCCCGGCCTTCCGCCCCGATAAGGCGCTGGCCATTACCGCGCCCACGTTTATGCCGTGGCTTCTGCAGCTGGAGGAGGTTTGCGGCTGCAGCATCGATCGCTTTGACGACCTCAAAAAAGCGCTGCTCTCGCGCATCGATTTCTTTGAGAAGATGGGCTGCCGCGCCACCGACCACGCCTTCAACCCCGTGCCCTATAAGCGCATGACGGACGCTCAGCTTGAGGTGGTGTTCGCAAAGGTGCTGGCGGGCGGCACGCTGAACAGAGGCGAGCTCGAGGGCTACCAGACCGAGCTTCTGCGCTTCCTCGCCGCCGAGTATAAAAAACGCGGCTGGGCCATGGAGCTGCATATGGGCGCCATGCGCAACAACAACCGCCGCATGTTCGAGGCCATCGGGCCCGACACCGGCTACGATTCGCTGGCGGACGACAAAATGGCAGAGAAGCTCTCGCGCCTGCTCGATTCATTGGATTACGAGGGCAATCTGCCCAAGACCATCCTGTTCACCCTGAACCCGAAGGATAACTACGTGCTGGGCAGCATGCTCGGCAACTTCCAGAGCGACGAGGCCGCAAGCAAGATCCAGTTCGGCACCGCCTGGTGGTTCAACGACAATATCGACGGTATGCGCGCGCAGATCGCGGCGCTGGGCAACCTCGGCGTGCTGGCGAACTTCGTGGGCATGGTCACCGATTCCCGTTCGTTCCTCTCTTACCCGCGGCACGAGTATTTCCGCCGCATCCTGTGCGAGTTCATCGGCAATCTTGTTGAAAACGGCGAATACCCCGCCGATTTCGACACGCTCGAAAAAACCGTGCGGGATATCTCCTTCGGCAACGCGAAGGAATACTTCGGGATTTAAGCTAAAATTAACGCCCCTGCGGTATTGTGATATCGCAAGAATAATAATTTGGAGCGTATCAATGAATATCATGCACTTTCTTACCCCCAAGGCGCAGGTGGCTTACATGTTCAAGGAATCCACCGTGCGGCAGGGGATTGAAAAAATGCGGTACAACGGCTTTTCGGCGATCCCGGTGATCGATAAGGAAGGCAGGTATGTGGGCACCGTAACCGAGGGCGATTTTCTGTGGGCGCTGTATAACGACCAGAAACCCGACCTCAGAAAACTTGAGAATACGCCGCTCACCTCCATCATCCGCCGCAACTGGTCCGCGGTGAAGGCGGGCGCCGAGATGGCGGAGATCCTGAATACCGCCACGAAGCAGAATTTCGTGCCCGTTGTGGACGACCGCAATATGTTCATCGGCATCATCACCCGAAAAGCCATCATGCAGCACCTCACGGCCGGGCAGACGGATCTGAGCTGAAAACACGCTGTAAAAAAAGAATCATGAGAGACCGGCGGCCTCTCATCATCGGAGGTATGTTTTTTGGAAAACGCAATTCCCTACAGAGACATATTCCGCGGGTATCTGGAAGGCCTGAAATCGCTGGACCTGCTGGAAACGCGTGTGCGCGAGAACGACCCCACCGTGTTTGACGAAGAGGATTCCGAAACCGTTGAACTGGTTACGCAGCGTCTGTTTGAACAACTGCAGAGCCGCCTTTCCTCTGAAAAAAGCAGCCGCGCGAAAATGCTGCGCGGCGTCAACAGCGGCAGTTACGTTTTCAGTGATTCCATCAAAGACCTGCGCCTGAAACTCATTTTCCGCGGGCTGGAGGCAGGGAACACACTGGAAGAGGTCAATCGCACCCTGCGCGCAGAGGGTTTCCGTGAGCTGTTTCCGAAGAACCTTCTGGAAGCGTGCATCATCTTCTGCCTTTCCAACGGAAAAGACCTCCGTTTTCTGGAAACGCTGTATGCCGAGGCGGAACGGCTGGTCCGCGCCGAAACAAGGGAAGAGGCTTCGGTGATCACGCCGGGCTACCTGAGAAGCATCATCAGAGAGAATACGGAGGGATTGGGCGAAGCCGTTGAAATGACCCGGGCGATCACGAACCGTTTGCGTGCAGACATCGCCGAATGCGATTCCGAGGCGGATTTCCTGATGCTGCTGCAGACGGATATCGCCGAAAACATATCTGACGTTGCTAACCTGCAGCGGTTTTATACCGCGCTGTATCTTTATTATCTGACTGATGTTTTTATTGAAGAGATCCTTCAGCTGAACGAGGCGGCGCGTACCCGCGGCGAATTGTTCCGGCAGATCGACGCAGTCCGCGTTGAAAACGGGAGACTGCGCAATGCAGACGACGCCAGGGACGCGCTTGAGGCGTTCTTTTTACGCGAACGTTTCTATGAATCGAACCGGGGCTGTTTCTGCCGTCGGCTCTTTACGCTGCTTCTGCGTTCCGGCAGCACTTACACAACGGCCGAGCTGTTTGAAAAGGCGGTGGCAGATCTGTTCGGGCCCGGGCACGTGGTTTCTAAGCTGACACAAAAGGCTCAGTTCAGCGATCTTCCGATCAATATCGAATTTGTGGCGGGCATCCTTTACCGGGACGTTGCCAAGATCGAGCGGGACCAGGGCAACAACGCCACCCGCATCCGGAACTGTCTGATGAAGAAGGCGTCGTTTTCGCGCGATGCGTTTCTGGGCTTCATTTCGCTTTGCGCCATGTATATCCGCGACGTGATGCCCGACAGTATAAAGAACGAAAAGCACCGGCTCTGGACGAAGCCGGAGGCGCGCCTCAACCGGATATTGCAGAACTGCCATCTGGGCACGCTGGACGCCGACAACAATTTTACCGACGCGCTCGCGCTATGCTGCCTTGAGAGCGGCGCATCCCCCGCGAATATCAGCGAACTGCTGTTTGAGATCGCCGACGGGCAGGAGGAAACGCAGGATTTTGCCGCCTCCGGCGTAAAGGTGAATGCGAAGCAGTTCTGGCTGGCAAACGAATCGTCCAAGAGCAGTTTTGTGCTGACGCAGGAATTCCTGACGGAAATGCACCGGTTCCTGCAGAACCGTTAAAACCGTTTCAAAGAGGAGATTGAACCGAATGGGCACTTCATTTCTGGGAGACCGGCGTCCGCTTCAGCAGGGCACGGTGCTTGCGGATTACACCATCGTATCGTGCATCGGCGAGGGCGGCACCTCCCTGGTTTACAGCGCGAAGGACCGTATTTCCGGCGAGTTCGTTGTGATCAAGGAGTACTATCCCGTACGCAGAAGCATAAAAACGAAGTCCTCATACGATACGCCGTTTGAACGCGACGGCGTCCGGCTGCTTCCGAAACGCGGTATTTCCGCGCGCTATCTGAAGGGCGCGCAGCAGTTTCAGCGTGAGCAGGAGATCTCCGACGCGCTGCGCTTTGAGCGAGGGAGCAACTATTCGGGCCTTCTTCCGCAGCGGTATCTTCCCGTCCCGGAAGATCCGGCGTTCCAGGGGACCGCTGCAGCATACGCCGTGATGAAGACCGCCGCCGGAGAGACGCTCTCCGATTTTATTCTCAGAGAACGGGACGGAAAAAATTATCTGCCCGCCCTGCTTGAGATCCTTTGCGGGGTGCTCAGCCGTCTGAGCCGTTTCCACAGCCGCGGTTATCTGCATCTGGATATCACCCCGCGCAATATTTATCTGCTCACTATGGAGGGCACGAGGCTCCCCGTATTTTTGGATTACGGCTCCGCGCAGGAGAAAAACGACATCCGCAGCGATGCGCTCACCTGCAGCAGCGGGTTTTCCGCACCGGAGCTGGGGCTGGAAGAACCCGAAAAAGCAATATCGGCGGCCACGGACCTGTTTTCGGTGGGCGCCGTGTTCTATTATGCCGTTTTGGGAAAGCCGTTTTTCATCGGTGAAACCGAAAGTGAAGACGCCGAGAGCGGGGAAACCTGGTTCCTCCGTCGGTTGGAAGAAAACGAGACCGCCCGCGTCCTGCCCGAGGGCGTACGGCTTACGCTTGCGAGGCTGTTCGCAAAAGCGCTGAACGAAGAACCCGAAGAGCGGTATGCCGACTGCGCCTCTATGCGGAAGGCGCTGGAAGAACTCAGAGACGTGATCGCCGACCGCGGTTTCCACCCGGCGGTACTTTACCGCTTCTCGCTGAACGCCCTGAAGGCCCGGCAGGAAAAGAACCCTATTGATGCCGGGATCCTGCCGGAGGTGCGCCGCACCGTCGCCGGCGGCGAAGAAACGGTATGCGCAGATCTTCTTGAGGCTGTTTCCGGCCCGGAAAACGTGAATTACCTGCTTGTATCCGCCGGGGGCTCCGGCAAAACCACGGGTATGATCTACGCTGCGGACAGCATCGCGGAGAACTACCCGCACACCGGGGATCTCGCGGTTTACATCCCGGCCATTGAGATCGTTGCAGACCGCACGGGCAACTGCATCCTGAAATACATTTTCAATCATCTGATCGGCTGGACCGGCACCGGCAACGAAGACTATGAAAACCGTCTGCACCACCTGATGCGTGCGGGCTTTGAAAAAACCGGCAGAACGCTGACTGTGTTTGTAGACGGCGTCAACGAAAGTTCGTCCGCCGAAAGGATCCTGTCCGATATCGAGGCGCTGCACCGGTTGTTTCCCGGTACGGTGCGTTTCGTGGTTTCTTCGCGAAGCGCCGGTGACGTCAGCTTATCGGAACCGTGTCTGCTCTCCCTGCTGCCGATCCGCAGGGAGAGAGTGCTCAATTATCTGAGCGATTCCGTAAAGCTTACCACCGTGCAGAACGACGCCACGCTTCTGCAGCTGCTTACGAATCCGCTGTATCTTACGATGTATAAGCGCACCGGCTACGTGCTGCGCTACAAAAAATATCCGAACTGGCAGATCCTTACCGACGACCGTGAAGAGATCACCTCCGTTGCGGAGCTGCTCTGGAATTTCAACCAGAGCCTGATTATACGCAGCATCGGCCGTCAGGTGACCGATCCGCCCTGTGACACGCCGAACACGGAAACCTATTTTTCGTCCGTCGCTGTGCACCGCTACCTGCTGCCCGCCGTCTGCTTCCGCATTTTCGCCTCGGGCGGCAACTCCGTGAATTACCGGCAGTTCAAGGCGATCTATGAAGAGGCGGACGCCGAGATACGTGAAGAAAAACCAAGCGTGGGCGATGATCTGCCCCACACAACGCCCATCACGTGGCTGAGAAAATTCAGTGAGGAAGAGGGCACGCTTTTATACTCCACCAACGCCGCCGACGATATCTGCGATATCCACGCCGCGCATGAAACACTGTTTTCGTTTTACGTGGCGCTGTACCTGTATAACCACTGCCTCGCAGGGGGCGATCCCGAAAAACGCAGAACGCTCTTTTCGGAGCATCGGTATTCCGCCGAGATCCTGACACTGTTCGACGGGATCAGCCGACAGGAATCCTTCGCGCTTTCGGAAGACGAAAAGAGATCGCTGCTTGCCGCCGCGCAGGCCGGAACCGCCGCCGTATCGCGTACGTCGCCGCGGCAGTCCTTCCCCCGGCCGGATGAGGTAGCCCTGCCCCGTTACTCGGGCAAGCCCGCACCCGTCCGAAAAACGCAGCCGCAGGTCCCGGAACTGCCGCTGCAGCCGAAGGATCCGCGGCCCGCACCGGTGCCGCAGCCGCAGAATACGCAGCAGAACCTCCGGCCGCAGAATACGCAGCAGAACGTCCGGCCGCAGAATACGCAGCAGAACGCCCGGCCGCAGAATACGCAGCAGAACGCCCGGCCGCAGAATACGCAGCAGAACCTCCAACCGAAGAAAGTGCAGCCCGGCGCACAACCGAAGAAAGTGCAGCCCGGCGCACAACCGAAGAAAGCGCAGCCCGGCGCACAGCCTCAGGCAACGCCGCAGGATACGTCTAAGAAAAAGCTGCAGCGCATCGGGATGATCCTGTTCCTGCTCGCATCGGTTTTTCTGCTGATCAGCGGTTATCTGATCATACGGTCCGGCGTCAAAGGGAAAAACGAGCAGACCGGTAATAATACGGAAGCCGCCGCCACTGCGGAATCTGCCCCGGCGCAAACCGCGCCGACAAACGGAAGTACAACAACGGCAAAGAGCGGCGACCAGAGTCAGGCTGCGTCTTCAGAGCAGGGAACCGTTACAACTACGACCGCGGAAACCACGTCTTTTGCGCAGCCGGAAGAAAAAACGCCGGATCAGATGACCGCCGCCGAATTGCTTACCTATTTTAATGATACGCTGAATCAGGTAAAAACGGACAGGGTCGGTTTCAGAAAGAGCAAATCCACTGCGGCGTCGGATCTGCAGCTTTCCAACGCCGCCGCCAATACGGTGGTAGGTTTTGTGAAAGATACGCTGCTCCCCGACAGGGCGAAAGTCACCTCTGTGAACAAGGGCGAAAACAGTACCGACGTGATCTCTCCCGCGGGGAAATCCTATGTCTCCTCGTTGACAGCCGCGGATATCACCTCGATCACCTGCACGAAATCGGCGAACGGATACGTGATCACCGTTGCGGTAAAGAGTGAGACCGATCCCGCCGCCGGCAGCGCCATGAGCCGCGTGTTCGATTTCATAACTGTGGAGGACGTGGCGAACGTTTACGCGCCCAAAGTGGGCGCCACCGTGGCCGAACAGGATATCGAACTGGCATATTCCGGCTGTACCGCCACGCTCACCGTCGGCGCGGACGGCAGGATCGAGACCTATAAAACCTATGTGAAGTGCAATATGCAGATCGGCAACGCATCGATCAAAAAGGTGGTCACCTTCAACACCGATCTTTCTTTAACGCTTGTCAGCACTGCGGATTATACCGCTTTTGTTTACTGATACTATACGATAATATCTGCAGCCCGAAGGACTTTAAGGTCCTGCGGGCTTTTTTTTATGCGCTAAAGCAGGAAAACGCACCGATAAAAGCGGTTGTCTGCAGAAAAAAACGAAAAAATCAAAAAATTTCCGAAAAAAACCGTTTTGCAGAAAATTTAAGCCGATCCGCCCCGCAGAGAATGGTAAAGTGAGCTTGTCAGAACGGACAGGGAACGGAACAAACCGGTCGCCGGTCCTGAAAAAAAACAAAAAGGAGATTATTACCATGAAAAACAACACGGAGAAAAACAACAATCAGTCCAGAAACTTCAAGATCGCAGTTATCATTCTTTTTATTGCCTTTGCCCTGCTGATGGCCTGCGGGCTGCTGATCCTGAGCGACGGGTTCAGCGGAATTGCCGAAGCCATAACCTCCGCCGATGAAACAACGGAACAGTACGAGGATACGTGGCTCGAGGACGTCCCCTACGAAGACAGCCCCGAATATAAGGATGACGACCACGGCCCCATCGGCGACACGTTTACATCCGATGACGACGATGATGACGACACCGACGACAAAGCCGACGGCAAAACCGATGGCAAAACCGATGGCAAAACCGATGGCAAAACCGACGGCAAAACCGACGGCAAAACCGACAAGCAGCCCGAGGAACCCGCAATTGCTTCTTCCGGCGACACCCAGAAAGAAAAGGAAAACGGTTCGTTCAGCATCGGCGACATCACGGTGAACTTCGGCGGTTTTACATTCGATTTCGGCGATTTCACGTTCAACTTCGGCGGTAGTGACGACAGTACGCAGCCCGCAGCCGATACCGACGTCTTCGTGCAGGACCCCGAGCCGGTTTCGGTGGAACCGCAGGAACCGGAAGTACCCTCAACGACCGATCTGGGCGGAAGCTGCACCGGTATACCTTATCCCGATCGCTGCGACACGGAGATGCCTGAGGGCATTTACACGATCATCAACATCAACATCGCAACCGAAGAGGGCGCTACCTCCGCCTACGACCATTTCGATATGGGCGACAGCATGGGCGATCCTTACGGCTGGCGGCTGTATATGCACGAACAGCCGGACGGCAGTTCCGCTGAAAACGGCACGCTCAAAGAAGGAACGCGCGTAGTAATCATTGATGGTTACAACAGCCTGTACAACGGCTGGGTCCTGGTAGGCTATCAGGGCAAGGGCGAAATGCATTTCGGTTTCGTCAGATGCGAATATCTTGCGCCTGCAGACTACGTTGCAAACTGAGAAGCATTTCACCCTCCGGTTCCGAATGCATATAACGAAAGCCGCTCCGCCCTGCGGCATGTGATAAAGGGTGTGCGCTGACGGGCGGGACCGGAAAAACCGGCTGCCCGCCCGCCGAAAAAAACTGAACGAATAAAGGAGAGATTGCTGTGAAACAGGGAAACAGGGCTTTGGCCGTTATGGGGTTAACCGTGGTACTCATGATCGTGATGTGCGTCTGCGTCTTTCTGTACGTATAACGTCTCAGCCGGAAGCGCCGTGTGCGCAGCGGTCTCACCCGATTCAAATCTAATAATAATGAAGGAGATCATTACAATGAAAAAAACAGTATCCGTATTGCTTGCTATTTTGACACTTCTTTCCGTCTTTTCTCTCAATCTTACCGCCGCCGATGCTGCCGGAACGTATGAATCTGCAGTATTTCCGATGAACGAGCTTAAGGTTGTGCGCACAAACGTGAAGCTGGATAAGGACCAGCAGAAGTATGCCGATAAAAACGGCGGCCACGTGAAGTTCGCATGGGATCTTGCCGGTTCCGATACCAGTCTGGAAGCACCCTTTACCGGTAAGGTGCTGTATATCGACAAGGGCAACGAGCACGCCGTATTCTTCCAGAGCTGCAGCAAGGTGTATATGCCGGACGGCAGGCTGGATTACCTTACGCTGATGCTGGTCCATGATGATAACGTCAGCGATCTGAAGGTTGGCCAGGTGATCAGGCAGGGACAGCACCTGTACGATCAGGGTACCTTCGGCAAGGGCAGAAAAGGCGCCTATGCCCGCCACGTCCACATTGAGGCCGCCGTGGGTAAGATCGGCATCAGCACAAAAAACAAGGTCGGCAAGAATATGTCGCTCATAAGGGACGCGAAGAAAGGCGTGCAGCTTTACGACTGCTTCTATCTGAACGCGAACTGTAAGCGTACCCGCGATTATATCGTTGTGAGAAGCCTTAAGAATAAAAAGATCACTTTCGGCTGGAAAATGATAGGCAACCTGAACAAGGCCACCGTGAGCGCTGCAACGGTCGCCTTCACAGGCAGGGATATCGGTGTCGCCGGCGCCCTGAACGTAAAATACGGCAAAACGCGGCTGAAGGCCGGCAGGGATTATACGGTCAGCGTGGCTGCCGTGAAAGACGTCGGCAGGTACGACGTCACTGTGACCGGCATTTACGGGTACGTCGGTACACTGAAGACGACTGTAACGGTCACTCCGGCGATCCCTTCTTTCGGCTCCGGTTCAGCCAAAGACAACCTGATTCCTTTGCTCACTTCTTCCGAAAACAGCAGCGACTGCGGTTATCAGATCAGAATGGGCAAAAAGAAGGATCTTTCCGACGCGAAGACTTACTGCATTAACTGTGCCCTTACCGAAAACAGCCTGGATGCGTCGGCATTTCTCAAGGCGGTGCTTTTCGAGGGCGGAACCCGGTACGTGCGTGTCTGTGCCTGCAGAAGGGTTTCCTATCACGGAAAATCGATTGAACTGCGGAGCGATTGGAGCGAAGTAACGTCCGTAAAATTCTGACCCGACGCCCTTAAAATTCTGAATAAAAAACAGCGCTTCCGGTAAGGGCGGCGCAAATTAGGGATATTATCCTTTATTTGCACCGCCCAATGCCGGGAGCGCTGCTGTTATAGGGTGCGGTATCAGTAATCCTTCGGTTTGCCGCACACCGTGCATTTTTTGATGAACCCGCCCGAAAAGCTGCCGCCGCAGTATCTGCAGAGGCCCCGTTTGCGGAACGAATCCTGCCGCACCAGATAAAGGCGGTTCAGGTAGTCCTGCGCGAACGGGCAGCCCCGGGCAAGGGCGTCGGTCAGCAGAGATTCCGCTTTGTCCGTATCCTGCGGCACGCCGTTGCCGAAGGTATAGCAAAGGCCGAGGCAGGCGGCTGCGTTGGCGTTGCCCTTCTGCGCGGCGAGGGTAAAGTACTGCGCTGCCTTTTCATAGTCGGGCTGCACGGGGCCGCCGAAATAATACCGGTATCCCAGATTGTACAGGGCTTCCGCATGGTCCTGCTGCGCCGCGGCGTTGAACCAGCGCAGCGCTTCGCCGTCGTTTACCGGCGTTCCCACGCCCATGGAATAGCACACGCCGAGGCTGTTCTGCCCGTCGGCGTTGTTCTGTGCCGCCGAAAGGGTGTACAGTTCAAACGCTTTTTTGGGGTCCGCTTCCTTCCCCTGCCCGTACTGGTAACACCTGCCGAGGCCGAACTGCCCGTGGCTGTTGTTCAGTTTTGCTGCGTCTTCATAGCATTTTGCCGCCGCGGCGTGGTCCGTATGCGTGCCGGTACCGAAACAGTAACAGTCGCCGAGGCATGCGAGGGCGGAATCGTTGTTCTGCGCAGCCGCGCGTTTGTACCATTCCACCGCCGCAGCTTCGTCCTTCACCGTGCCGGTCCCGTGGAAAGTGCAGAAGCCCAGCAGAAACTGCGCGTTGGCGTTGCCCTTCTGCGCAGACGCCTGAAAGCACTGCACGGCTGCCCGGATATCCCGTTCGGCGCCGTGACCCGCCATCAGGCACAGGCCGCGGCCGTAGATGCCGTCGGCGTTGTTCTGGGCGGCGCTTTTTTCAAACCATTGGTATGCCTGCGCGTAATCCTTTTCCATGCCTGCGCCGTGATAACAGCACATGCCCAGATAATACTGCGCGGTGGAATTGCCGTCCGCGGCGCCTTTGCGCAGCCAATGCGCAGCGTTCCTGAAATCCTCATCCGTTCGGGCGCGGGTATACAGCACGATGCCGTACAGCTGCCGCCCGATCTTCGCGCCGTTTTCCGCGCTCAGGCGGTAGTAGTGCAGCGCCTGCTCCGGGTCGGCGTTTACGCCTTTTCCGAATTGGTAGCAGGTGCCCGTGAGCCCCTGCGCATAGGGCTCGCCGTTGTCCGCCAACTGTTTGAGCAGGGGGAACGCCCTGTCGAAGTCGCCGCTGTTATAGTAGTCCGCGGCCTGTACGAGAACGTCGTCCGGCCCCTTGCTCTGCGGCGCCTCTGCGGGGGCGGCTGCCGGTGTTTCTTCCGGCGCGGGGCTCCAGAACGCGGAGATGTTGTTCGCGGAATACAGCGTTGTATAAAAGGCCTTTTCGGTAGGATATCTGTATTTGTAGATCGACTGCAGGCGGTTCATCCGCATGGCCATCCCTTCGGGCAGCTTTACCTCTTCCAGATAGATGAGCAAGCGGTTCTTCTCAAGGTCGCGCGCGTAGTTGAGCTCGTCCTTGCAGTTGCTGGACGCCAGATAGTTTTTGGAGATGAACGCAATGAAATAATCGCAGCCGATCACCTTCCGCGCGATAAACTGGTCCCATTCCGTGCCGGGGTCGATGCCCAGATCGAACCACACGCGGTAACCGTCCTTCTGCATCTGCAGAAGGATCTCTTTCACCGCCTCGCTGTCACGGTGGGCGTAGCTGATGAATATGTAGGGATCGGGCCCTTTGTACGGTACGGGCGTCTGCATGCGGCCGGCCTCCTTAAGGTAACGTTGTTATGCGCTGAAAAGCTGCCTGATCACGGCGACCAGACGGGAGAAAAAGTCGCGGATGCGTTCCAGCACCGTTCTGCGCGATACGACCTCTCCGTGGTCACGCGGTTCGGTAACTACGGTGATTTGGGAGGTGCTTGCAACCCCCAGCGCATACAGCTTTGCCTGCACGGTGCGGGCGATCACAAGGTTGCCCTCGGCGCTGGGGTGGATGGTATCCACGGCGATCAGGCCCGCCTTGCCCTCAAAGGCCTTTGCCACGTCCACGATCTCGATCTCACCGGGGTGGTTCGCGGCGTAATCGGTGAACACGGTGTTGAGCCTTGCCACGGTTTTTGCGTAGGTCTCTTTCAGAGCGGGGTTGCTGTCCTGCGGGTTATAGAGCGTCTGCATCAGGATCAGCGCGTCGGGGTTCAGCTCGCGTATCCTTGCCATGATGGAATCAAAATTCTTTCTGACGCCGCTCACCGCCTCGTCCACCTCGCGGAAATCCCCCACGGAGGCCTGCGCGATCAGCCCCAGATAGTTGTTTCTGAGAAAATCGTTGCCGCCGATGGAAATGCTGATGATATCCGCCGCCCGTACGTGAGAGGCAACGCCCGATTTGTACAGGTGGCTCAGAAGATCGTCGGAACGGTAACCGCTCACCGCGTCGTTATAGTAGTTGTAGCCGTTGGTGTTGGCGATGATGCGCCCGTAGCAGGCCTCGTCCGGGTTCGCGATGCCCAGGCCCACGCCGATGGAATCGCCCAGCACGAGGTAGGTTTTGTTTTCTGCGGCAAAGGCGGATACGGAGATCGCGCACATCAGCAGAACCGCGCACATCAGCACGGAGATCACTTTGCAGAACCGTTTCATCTTTTTTCTCCTTCGTTTCGGTTATGGTTTATTGCCCCTTACTGCTTCCGAGGCCGAGACTGCTGAAAAACTGCAGGAGGCGCTCGAACAGAGAGCCTTCGCCGGTCATGTCGAGCCAGTCCTCCGGCTGTACCTCCACCACGGTTTCGGCGGAATCCGCCAGCTCCAGGCTGAACAGCTTTTCCTGCACCGTCTTCGCGATCAGCAGATTGCCTTCGCCGTTCGGGTGGATGGTATCCGGCGCGATCAGGCCGTTTTTGCCCGCAAAGGCGGCGGCCACGTCCACGATCTCGATCTCACCCGGGTGCTGAGCAGCGTAACCGGTGAACACGGCGTTCAGCCGGGCGGTGCCTTCGGCGTAAACTTTGCCGATCACGGGCAGGTCTTCGATCGGGTTATAGAGCGTCTGCATCAATATCACGGCGCGGCGGTTTTCTTTACGGATCTTTTCGATCACGGCGCTGAAATTCTTCCGCACGGTTTCCACCACAGCGTCAATGGCGTCGTAATCCCCTATAAGGCCTTTCGCTGCCAGCGCGGGCAGGTTGCCCTTCAGAAAATCGTTGCCGCCGATGGAGATGCTGATGATATCCGCTCCCATCACGTGCTCCAGTACGTCGGGCTCGTCCAGCCGGGCGAGAAGCTTTGCCGAGGTGTGGCCGTTCACCGCGTCGTTAAAATAGGAATAGCCGTTGGTGTCGGCAATGATGCGCCCGTAACAGGCTTCCTCCGGGTTCTGGATGCCCGCGCCCACACCGATGGAATCGCCGAGCACCAGATAGGTTTTCGCCTTATTCGGTTTGCAGGCGGCAAGCCCCAACGCTCCCGCCAGCACCGTGATACACAGTATAACGGATACGATGCTTTGAATACGTTTCATCATAATTCCGAATTTCTATTTTATTTCGTGCGCCCCATTCCGCGCAGCACGCGGTGCTTTGCGTCATGTGTCCCCGCACGGCGCGGCACTCGCCGCGAAAGCGCCTCCGGCGCTCAATTCCGCATTCCGAATTCCGAATTGGCTCAAATGCTGCTCATCAGCGGGCCGATGCCCTTCACGGCTTCGCCGATGCCGCCCACGATCTCGGCGATGCCCTTCAGCGTGCCTTCGCCGTTCAGGATCCGGCACAGGCCCTGGGCCATATCCTCGGTGAACACGCCCATGCTCATGCTGATGAAGCAGCGGATCGGGATCTGCAGCGCCATGGAGGTCATCATCTTCTCCTGCGCCGGGTTGCCCTTGGAGATGGCGCGGAACAGGCTCACCAGCGCGGCGTTGATCTTCCTGCCGGCGGGGGTGCCGTCCGCTTCTTCCAGCGAAGAATTCAGGGTGATGCGGGGGCAGTCCTCGTCCTGGTAGGGGATGGGCCTGCCGAGCAGGGCGGTAAAGGCCTCGTCGCTCACTTCCTGCACGTTGCCGGTGTAGTAAACCGGGGCGGCCTCGCGCAGATCCGGGATCTGAACTTCGCCCGCGGTGGAATCCACCTGCACTTCGGCGTTAAGCTTTATATCGCGGCTGGAAGCGCCCACGAGGATCTCAAACTTGCCGCTCTCCACGTGCCAGTCGTGAATGTTTACGTTGTAATAAGCGAACGCGCGTTTGTCGAGCGTCAGCTTTACTTCGGCCTCTTCGCCGGGGGCGAGGAACACCTTTTTGAAGCCCTTCAGTTCTTTTTCGGGGCGGAATACGGTGCTCTCAACGTCCTTTACGTAGAGCTGGGCGATCTCGGCGCCTGCCACGCTGCCGGTGTTCTTTACCTTGAACGATACGGTGAGCGTATCGGTATCTTTGATCTTCTTCTTGCCGAGCTTCAGGCCGCTGTATTCAAACGTGGTGTACGAAAGGCCGTGGCCGAACGGGAATCTCACGTCCGTGCCGGTCTTGTCGTAATAGCGATAGCCGATGTACACGCTCTCGCGGTATTCCACGCTGCGGCGCGTGCCGGGGAAGTAATAGTAAGAGGGATTGTCCCTGAATTTCAGCGGGTAGGTCTCCGCCAGCTTGCCGCTCGGGTTCACCTTGCCGTACAGCAGGTTCGTCACCGCGGCGCCCCCGGCCTCGCCGCCGAGATAGGCGTTGAGAATGGCCTTTACCTTCGGCTCCCACGGCATTTCCACGGGCGCGCCGCCGCAAAGCACCACCACGGTGTTTTTGTTCGCGGCCGCAACGGCGTTCACGAGGTCCACGTGGCTGTTCGGGATACGGAGGCTGTCGCGGTCGAAGCCTTCTGATTCAAATTCTTCGGTCAGACCGATGAACACCACCGCGGCGTCGGTGTGCTTCGCGCAGTCCACCGCCTCCTGCAGCAGGCGCAGGTCGGTAACGTCCTTCAGCTTGTCGTAACCGCGGCAGTAGACCACGTTTTTGCCCGCGGCCATCATCGCGTCCAGCGCGTTGTCCACGTTTTTGGCGTTGATCTGCGAGCTGCCGGCGCCCTGATAGCGGGGGTTCTTCGCCATTTCGCCGATTACGCACACACGCGCGGCGTCCTTCAGCGGCAGAATGTTCTCTTCGTTCTTCAGCAGCACCATCGCGTTTTCGGCGATCTCGCGGGCGATCTCGTGGTGCGCGTCTTTATCGTATTCGCAGTCGGTGAGGCTGTCGCCTGCGTTCATGATCAGCTCGATCAGTTCGTCCACGCGGGCGTCCAGCGCCTCTTCGCTGAGCGTGCCGTTCTGTACGGCTTCCACCAGCTTTTTCGCGCCGAGGCCGTTGGAGCCCGGCATTTCAAGGTTCTGCCCGGCGGCGATGCCTCTGTCGATCTCGTTTTCGGCGCCCCAGTCGGTCACCACAACGCCGTCGTAGCCCCAGTCTTTGCGCAGAACGCCGTTCAGAAGCCAGTCGTTCTCGGCGCAGTAGGTGCCGTTGCGCTTATTGTAGGCGTTCATCACGGTCCAGGGCTTGCCCTCTTTCACCGCGATCTCAAAGCCGGTGAGGTAGATCTCTCTCAGGGTGCGCTCGTCCGCAACGGTGTCGATGGTCATGCGGCGGGTCTCCTGATTGTTGGCGGCGAAGTGCTTCAGAGAAGTGCCCACGCCCTTGCTCTGCACGCCCCTGATGAAGGCCGCGGCGATCTT
>JAEEGL015348229.1_pt1 | contig 16581 bp, 16 predicted proteins | sample 9134231 | NCBI WGS metagenome assembly JAEEGL01 (sample SAMN16246548, study PRJNA631951) | gut metagenome | biome: gut microbiome; feature: rumen; material: fiber-attached | host: Bos | place: Iran: Karaj | collected 2018-10 | reverse complement strand
ACATCCTGGATAACCTAAATCAATAATATTAATATTGGTATTAGCCATACTACCATAGCAAGAAGGACTTGGCGAAAATATTTTTTCTTTAGTTTTAAGTTCACAGTGTACCTCAACACCAACTGTTATTTTATAGTCCATTTCGCACCTCGCTAAAGTCATCTTTTATTTCTTTTTCAATAAAACTTGCTAATTGATAAATAGTTGCTTCATCTTTTAAATTACCAATTATTTGTAGTCCTATTGGTAAATGTTCATGATTAAAACCTATTGGCATTGATAATGATGGAAATCCTCCCATATTAGCATGCATAACTAATATATCATCCATAAAACTTTTAACTGGATCATCACCCTTTTCTCCTAGATTATATGCACATCTAGCAGTAGTTGGTCCAATAATTAAATTATAATCTTTAAATACTTTTTTAAAGTTTTTTTGTAAATCATCACGGATTTGAAGAGCTTTATTATAATAGATTTTAGCATTTTCTCCACTTAATAAGTAACTACCAACCATTATTCTTCTTTTTACTTCATTACCAAAACCATATCTTCTTGTTTTAGAATACAAATCATCTAAATTAGAAGGATTAGGATAACTATATCCGTATCTTACCCCATCAAATCTTGCAAGATTACTACTTGCTTCACCCATAGCAATAATTTGATATAAAGTAACAGTTTTATCAATATGTTTAATATCAACAAAATCAGCTTGTACATTATTTTTTTCAAGCAATGATTTAATTTCCATTATTTTATCTTTAATTTCTTTATCAATAATATCACTAACAAAGTAATTAGGAATAGCTACTTTAAAGTTATCAAGAGGTTCCCCTATTTTTCTTGTAAAATCTTCATTGGTATCAAAACTTGTTAAATCCCGTTTATCTTCTTTCGAAATACAATTTAATAAAAGCGCATTTTCATAAACATTTCTTGTCATTGGACCAATTTGATCAAGACTAGATGCAAATGCAACAAGTCCATAACGACTTACTCTTCCATAGGTTGGCTTCATACCTACTATACCTGTAAAACTAGATGGTTGTCTTACACTTCCCCCTGTATCACTTCCAAGAGCTAGAGGTGCAATACCAGAAGATACAATAGCAGCACTTCCTCCACTACTACCACCAGTTACTTTTTCTTTATTCCAAGGATTAAGTGGTGCACCAAAATAACTTGTTTCAGAAGTACTACCCATTGCAAATTCATCCATATTAGCTTTTCCAATGATAATCATGTTATGTTCTTTTACTAAATCAATACATCCTGCATCATATGGCGATACAAAATTCTCTAATATTTTACTTGCACAAGTACACTTAAGATCTTTAACCATAATGTTATCCTTGATTGCAATAGGAATAGCAAATAATAAATCATCAGGAATTTCCATTTTATCAAGTTCAGATGCCTTTTTTAACGCTCCTTCTCTATCCACGCTTATAAAGGCATTCAAATCACTTTTTTCAATATTACTTAGACATTCTTCAGTTAAAGTAGTGGGAGTTATCGTACCCTTTTTTAGCAATTCATGAATTTCTTTAATACTTAAATTTAAATACTTACTCATTCATCATCACCACAACTTCAATGAAGTTACCTTTCTTTTTTGGTACATTCATAAGTAAATTATCCTTGTCAACTTCAACACTTTTTCTATCTAAATCAAATGTATTCTCACTTGGTGAGAACATTTTATCTTCATCAAAATCATCTAAATCTTTGATTTTATCTATTTCATCGAATAATACTTTTAAATCTTTTTGATATTTTAATACTTCATCATCAGTAATTTCAATGCGTGCAAGATGTGCAACATGCATTACTTCTTCCTTAGTTAACATAAAATCCCTCTTTTCAATAGTATTATATACTAAAAAACAACTTTTTGAAAGTTGTTTTAGTTTTTTTTCTTACAATTTCCTTTTACATAATTAGAAATAAATATACTATTATTATCCTTAATTAGAACATGTGAAGCTTGGGTTTTCATATGTTATTTCAACTTTACCAGAATCAAAGGCATCACATGGCATACTAATGACACTACTTGGAATAGTAACAGAAGTTATATTTGTGAAACTAAAAGCATGACTTCCTATTGTCGTAATACTATTTGGTAATGTTACATTAGATAAACCACTCATACCAAAAGCATCATCGCCAATTATTCTTAAACCATCCTCAATAGTTAAACTTGATAATATATTAGCCGCAAAAGCTCCCATTCCTAATTCCTCGACACTACTTGGAATAACAAGATTTTGTATTTGATTATTTGCAAAAGACATACTACCAATAGTTTTAACTGTATTTGGTAGAGTCACCCCGGTTAATCTTTTACTCAAAAATGCATTATCACCAATGGATACTACATCATAACCATTAATCGAACTAGGAATAATCGCGTTGGTACTACATGATGAATTGGCAGTATCCAAAATAATATTATTTGCAAGAAAATAATTTATGTCGTTATTATCAAGAGAAGAAAATGCAACGGAAGTCAAATCCGATTGAAGTGTTCCACCACTTATTGTTCCAGTTCCATTACAATAGTTTTCAGCTGTTTCTTCAGCATCATAATGAATTATATTACTACCATTAGAACCATACTTATTTTCGATATACGTTGTACATATATTTAATTCTTCCGTTGTCATATTATTATTTAAAACATAGGCGTGACCGCCATAATAATTTGTAATGGAAATAGTATGATCTTGTTCTGAAATAACACTTGTTGCAAAGCATGCTGCTGGGGCAGGTTCCATACTTTCAACCCATATTCCTTCATTACTTTCGGCTCTTATTTTAAAACTTATTGGATTACTTGATAAACTATTCCATTCAGTGGTTGTTAATACTGTTCTTCCATCTACCCAATTATTAGTTGTTCCCATATTATCTGTTTCTTGGCCATTATACGTATCACTTATAGCAATATTATCTTTATCAATATAGGCTTTAATGGTTAATGTACCATTTATTCCCGTAGCTCCATTATCAATGTAGCCAACTAATACTTGTTTTCCCTCTTCAATAGTTCCACTAGCATTTTATTTATATATAGTGGCATCTTTACTTTCTCTAGCGCTAAAGTAACTATTGCTACTTGTTCCAATAGTTCCACCAGTATTAGCTTCATATGTTGCTATATAGCTTATTGGTACATTTTTATTACCTACAGTATTTTCTACATCAACTAAGCTAATTAAGAATTCTTCGCCATCAGAATACGTTGTATCACCTGTTATTGTTACAGTTACGGTATCCAAATTGGCATTTGCTATATCACTTGTTGCTATTGGAAAAAGATTAGCCAGTTCAATAGTTCCATCTTGATTTGAATTAAAATTAATTGTTCCTGTACCAAAAGTATTTTGTGCTCCTGTTCTTGTATAATTAAAGAATGTAAAGGTTACTCCTAATGTTAAACTAACTAGGCCTAATACTAATAAAATTGTCACTAACATATTTTTTTTCTTCATATCTTACCTCATTATAAGAATATCATGATTTATATAATAAAACAATAAAAACTATAAACAATTTGCTTATAGTTTTTTTACTTTTCTTTCAGCAATAATATCAGCAAGTGCTGTATTAATATTAATATAAATATTTTTCTTTATATTAATATGCCTGTACGTAATTGGATCACTATTATCTAGTTCTCTAATCTCATTGTCAATGAATTCTTTCAAATTCACCATTTCTTCAATATCTGCCCTAAATATTCTTTCAATAAATTCTTCATATGCTATGTTTTTTTCTTGAAACAGGAAATTTATATCCATTGATCCATTACCATATTTTCCATTATCAACAGCATACTGATAAACAGTCAGTAAATTAACATATTGCTGTAATAATATCTTTAAATCCATATATTTATTATACTCTTTCAATTTATCAAAAACTTTTAATTTAATTTTAGTGTATAAACTTTGTTATCTGTAAAATCAAATATTTTTTCATAAAGTTCCATGTATTTTTGTAATTTGCGATTTAAATATTCCAATCTATAATTAGCAAACTCAATCATTCTCTGTTTATTATGATTTGCTTCATTGTTATTTAAACTTGCAAGGGAATATTCAAAAACTTCAATTTCAGAATTTAGTTTTATACATTCATTTTCAATAGATGCTAATAATAAATCTATATCGTGACGCGTAGATGCTATAATCATTTCTAAAAACTTATCTCTAATTTGATGTTTTGCAACCACCACACAATTATATTCATAAGTTCCGACATTTCCTTTTTTTATTTCATTTTCAACAGTTAATAATAACTTAACATATTCATTAAATAACAATATTAAATTCATACAACCATTGCCCTTTATTAATTATTTATTATATTCTTTCAATTTATCAAATACTTTATGTACTTCCATATCATACATAATCATATCAATTCCACCGAATTCTTTTAATAAATCTTCTCTTGTCATACCATATTTGCTTGCTAATTTATCAGCTTCTTTTTCTGCTTCATCAAGAGTTACTTCAATTTTTTCTTTTTTTACAAGTTCTTCTAAAATTAAACGGTATAAAACATTCTTCTTAGCTTCCCCTTCCATTTGTTTATGTAAATCTTCATGAGAAAGTTTAGCATATTCTTGATAAAGTTCAAGAGATAAGCCTTGCATTTTAAGTTGTTCATCCATACGATGCATTAGACGATGTACTTCATCATCAACCATTTCTTCTGGAATATCTACTTCAGTATTTTCACCAATTTTAGCAAGCATTTCATCTACAAATTTATTTTCTGCATCTGTTTCTTTATGAGCACTTATTGTCTTTTTAATCTCTTCTTCTAAAGTTTCTTTGGAATTAACGCCTTCCATACCAAGATCTTCAAAGAATTCTTCGTCTAATTCTCTTTTTTTCTTTTCTTTTATTTCATGAAGTTTTACTTTAAATACAACTGGTACTCCTGCAAGTTCCTTAGCATGATAATCTTTAGGGAATGTTAAATTAATCTCACGTTCTTCTTCAGATTTCATTCCTATTAAAGCGTCCTCAAATCCTGGAATAAATGTGTTACTACCAATTTCAAGGGAATAATTTTCTGCTTTTCCACCTTCGAAGGCTTTACCATCTTTAAAACCTTCATAATCAATAACTGCCACATTACCTTTTTCTAGTTTTCCCTCTTTTAATACTAATTCCGTGTAATGACTTAATAGATGTTCTATTTCTTCATCTATTTCTTTTTTAGTTACTTTTGTACTTTCTTTCTTTACACCTAAACCTTTATATTTTTTAATCTTTACTTCTGGCTTAGTTATGATAGTAAAAATAAATTCTACTCCTGTTTCATCAATACTCTTAATATCAATTTTAGGTTCTACCGCAGGAATTAATTTTTCTTTGCTTAGCATTCCTTGATAAGCTTTATCTAAAACATTATCAGCAGCGTCAAAATATAATGATTCCTTTCCATAATGTTTAATAAAAACATCTTTTGGGGCTTTACCTGGTCTAAAACCTGCAATCTTAGCATTTTTATTTCTTTTCTCAAATGCCGCATCTAATGCTTTTTCCCAATCTTCTCCTTCAATTTTATAAGTTATTTCGTGTTTATTTTTCATATTTCCTCCACTTCCAGTATATTATAACGAATTTTTCTTATTTCTTCAATCATTATTTTACTAAACTATATAGTTTTTGTACTTCTTTAAGTGATAAATAACGATATTCACCACTTTTTAATTTTTTTACATCTAAATTTGCGAAAGATAGTCTGGTTAATTTAATAACATCATATCCGACACTTTCAAACATTTTTTTAACTTGATGATTATGTCCTTCATGAATAGTAATTGTAACTAAAGAGGTATTGGTTTTCTTGTTAAATGATTTTAATTTAACTTTAGCTGGACTAGTTTTAAAATTATCAATTATTACTCCATCTTTTAATAAATTAATATCTTTACCTGTAATAATACCTTTTATCTTGGCAAGATATACTTTTTCAATATTATTTTTAGGATGTAATAATTTATTAGTTAAATCACCATCATTAGTTAATAACAGGGATCCCGTTGTATCATAATCAAGCCTTCCTACTGGATATATCCTTTTATCACTATCTATTAAATCAATAACTGTTTTTCTTCCTTTTTCATCGTGATTAGAAGTTATAACACCACGTGGTTTATTTAATAGAATATATACATATTCCCCTTTTTTTTGATTAATTATTTCACCATTAATAGATATAATGTCATCATTATTAACTTTTTGACCTAATTTAGCAACTTCACCATTAACTAAAACTTTTCCCATTTCAATTAACTCATCAACTTTTCTTCTTGATAAATAACCAGAATTTGCAATAACTTTCGATAATCTTTCCATAATTTCACCAATGTAATTATACTTAAAACACCGTTAAATGTAAAGAAAAAAGTAGAATAAATCTACTTTAAAAGTATCCTGGTGGTCCTACTAAAAGATAACTATTCATACCTCCTGTTATCAAATCATCAGTAGGTATCCATGTATCAGCGTAATACTGTTTACCATTATAGAAATTCTTTTTAATATTATTACCATTAGTAGGTAACGCTGGATCAGATAAGAAAACATAATTATCTTCTTCTCTTACCGCCAATAATGTCATATAATGTCCACCTTTAGTATAAGCGGTATCTTTACTAGCAAAGACAATAATTGGATAACCTTTCTTTAAATGGGCAATTATTTCAGGAATATTCTCTCTTTTTATATATCCAATATTTTTAGGAGCAGATAATCCGGCATTAATAATAGAATCACGTATTCTTGTCCATGCTGAACATCCACCCCAACATATTCCTGCACTCCTATCCGCAATTGGATACAATTCTTCCCAGACGGTAAATGGATTATATACTTCCCCTTTGCTACTTTTAACGCCAAGATTAGCAATTGCAATAGAAGCCGAGGTTATTGAACAACCATTTCGTCCTATTCCATTACAAGCAGCAGGATTACCATTAACTGAACAATAAGGATATTTGCTACTAGCATAATCATATTGAACATAACATACATAACCCTCTAAGCATCGTTTATCTCTGGCATCAGTTATAATCTCTGGTACCATCTTATCTTCTATTTCACAATTAATTTCACTTGTACTACCAAAACTATCTTTTACTTTTACTTTAACAGTTTCTGGTTTTATTACATTACTTTTATATGTTTTAGATATACTTTCTACTTCCGTTTTATTATTTAAAATATATTCATAACTACTTACCTTAATATTATTTTCAACACTAACATTTATTTCCGTATAATCACTTTTCCATGTAGCCTTACAACTTCCAGATATATTTTCCTTCTCTATATTATTTACTTCAACATTTTCACGATATTCGCTACCATCTTTTTCATGAACAATAAATATATAATTTCCATTTTCAGAAACTTCATATGTAACATATTTATCGTTTATTTTATCACCATTTGGTAATTCAACATAATCAAAATTAGTACTGGTTATTGATAATATTATGGTTACATTTAATCCTGTCTTTGTACTTGGTACTAAACTATGTATTATTTTCTTTTCAATATTACTTGTAACATATACTTTACGTACTACTACTCTTTGATATCCTAGTGAATTAACTACACTATAAATAACACTGTATTCTCCTTCTTCTTTATTATTTATATTTTCTTCTATTTCCAGTTTATCTTCAAGATCTTCATTAATATCAAAGACATTAACACCAGCATCTTTATATTTACCATTTAATTCTAAATATTCAATTGGATTTCCCTTTAATTCAATTTTAGGAATTAATTTATATATATCATCATCTTCAAAAATTATTACTTTACGCATTAAAGATGCACCACTTAGAGGAGTATATATAATATTATATATTCCCTCTTCACTTCCAACTTCACCAACTATTTCAACTTTTTCTTCACTTCGATAACCTTGTTCAAAATATTCTAATCCTTTAAGAATTACTTCAACTGTTTTACCTTTTAATTCTAAACTTTCATTACTACTTTTATATATTTCACTTTCGTAATTTTTACACGATAAATATGGAGTAAAAGTCTTACCATCATAAATTACTCCCGAAATTAATAAACATTCACTATCTAATTCAACATTTAATTTTTTTACCCCTAAAAATATTTCTCTATTAACAGTTATATTATTATCATTTATATATCTTTTTGCAGCATTTACTAGTTCCTTTTCCAATCTCTCATACTTAGCGTTTGCTTTTCCTAAATTACTTATTATGACAATTAATACTACAATGGTGATAATAATACCCGTTATGATTAATATTTTTTTCTTATCAAGATTTTCTAAAAATGGTATTTTGGATAAAAATGATTGTTTTGAATCACCATTTTCTTCGTAATCATCCCCTATTTCGAACTCATACATATTATCACCTATTATTATTATAGCAAAAGAATATTTATTAAACAATCATATTTTAAAAAAATAATACAATCTATTTTAATATTTTTTTTAAAGTTTTAATGGCTCCAGATTCAATTCTTGATACTTGAGCTTGACTAATTCCTAATTCTTCAGATATTTCCATTTGCGTCTTACCAATTATATAACGACTACTAAGAATATCTTTTTCTCTTGCTGATAAACTATTAATAGCATTATCAATAGCTAGCTTATTTCCAACATCTAAAATATTTTTTTTATCTTCAATCTGTTCAAATAAATAAATTGTGTCGCCGCCATCATTATAAATAGGTGTATAAAGACTTACTGGCTCAAATGTTGATTCAATTGCTACTAAAACATCTGTTTCTGTAACATTAAGCATTTTTGCAATTTCTAAATATGTTGGTATATAACCATTTTTATTAGTTAAAAACTCTTTCATTTGCATAGCTTTATATGCTAAATCCTTAAGAGATCTTGAAACTCTTAACATGTTATTATCTCTTAAATAACGTCTTATTTCTCCACTAATCATCGGGCATGCATATGTACTTAATTTAAGATTATAGCTAAGATCAAAGTTATCAATAGCTTTAATTAAGCCTATTACCCCTACTTGAAATAAATCATCTAAATTATCAATACGATTAGTATAATTTTTTATTATTGCTAAAACCAATTTTAAATTACCATTAATTAATTTTTCTTTGGCATTTAAATCATTATTTTTTTGATATCTCTTAAATAACTCCGTCATTTCTTCATTAGTTAACACTTCCAAATTATTTGTATTTACACCAGTTATATCTACTTTATATTTAGCCATAAAAAATCCTTTCATATCTATATTGATACAAAAGGATTTATTTATTCATTTTAAATTTTTCAATATGAGATTATTACAATTTCTCAAAATTTCTAAATAATATTTTTTTATATTTTAGTTCAAGAAAAATCATAATAGTATGAGATTATGGCTCCGAGCAGTAAAACATACCATTTTATTTGCAAGACCTGTTCTTGTATAATTAAAGAATGAATATGTTACCCCTATTGTTATACTAATAATACCCATTATTAATAATATTACTAATGTTAATTTATTTCTTTTACTTTTATTATTTTCCATTTAACACCTAGCCTTATATTTATCATTTATTATTTATTAATTTTAAATATTCATGATATATTTCTTCAATTAAATCATCCCAATTTTTATATAAATTATTATAAGCATTTAAAGAAACATTATTTAATAGCTTTTTATCAGAAATAATAGTGTTAATTCTTTCTGCATATTTTTTTACATCGTTTTCTTCAATAAATCCATCAACATTATCAGTAACTGTTACGCTTGTTGCAGAACCTTTTAAAAATAATACTGGCGTTTTTTGAGAAGCAGCTTCAATTTGAACAATACTTGACGCATCATAATAAGAAGGAAATAAGAATAAATCACTTCTTACATAATAGCTTGCGAGTTCATATCTATCCGTTACTCTTCCACACATAATTATCTTCTCTTCTAAATTATAATTTTTTATTCTCTTTTTTAATTCTTCTTCATCTTGACCTGTTCCTATAAATAACATTTTATATTCTAAATCAGGATTTATCTTTCTTAAACTTTCAAGAGCGTCAACAATGAAAAAGACATTTTTTAAATTATTAATTCGACCCACAAATATAAAGACTTTTTCATCCTTTATATTATGTTTCTTATTTATTAAATCACATGCATTTTTTATATCAACAATAGGTTTCATTTCAGTTGCATTATTCATAACTTTTGGTAAACATTTATATCCATAATCTTCATAAAAAATTCGTGCTACTTCAGAGTTTACTGCCCAACACTCATCACATTTATTATAAACATTAATCAAGGTATTGGTAAGCTTAGATGCTAATAAATCACTTCGTACTGCACGCATAAAATCCTGTTTATATTGACTATGCATAGTACCAATTAAAGGAACATGATGCTTTTTAGCATATAATACTCCCTCTTTTCCAATAGTAAATGGTGAATGAATATGGACAATATCTAATTTATAGCTATTAACTATTTTTCTAAAGTTTTTATCAAGTTTTGGCATAGGTAGTGAATAATCAATAAATGGTATTTTAATTGATTTACACCTTATTACTTTATATGGCAATTTACTATCATCATATTCTTCATTATAAAGGGGTGCAAATACATAAACATCAGCATATTTTATTAATCTTTTAGCATAATTATCTACTACCATTCCTACACCATCTACCATAGGAAGAAATGCATCTGTAAAGAGACCAATAGTAATCTTTTTTTTCATAATCCTCCTATTTTAACAAGTAGTTATAATAATTATTTTTTATAATTAATTTTCCAATATTTAAACGATTTTTTACAATATTATTTATATTAGTTACATAATCATCTTCTATTTCAATATCATCTTTTGGAACAAATTTATTTTGATTAGCGAAATATGTTCCCTTATCTGTAACCCAACTTCTATTACTCATAATGGCAATACCATCACTATTAGATAAAATATCACGGCCAGTAAATAATCTTGAATCATAATCTACACCAAATAAATTATAAATAGTTGGAAGAACATCACTTGACATACATGGTTTATTAATTTCATTATATTCTATTTTATTATTCCATAAGATTAAATTATTATGATTAACTTCCACCACATTATCACGTTTATAACTTGATAGGCTATTAACATCATTCATCGATAAATTATATGGATAATGATCTGCCATTAAAACAATGACCGTATTATCAAGTTTATTGTTTTCTTCAAGAGTTTGAATCATATATTCAAGAGCCTTATCAAGTTCTATTTGGGTTGCCACATATGCTTTAGCAGGGGTAGATAATTTCAAATTAGCCACAGCATTACGATTTTTATATGCCATACTATTATCTGAGAAATTATAAGAGAAATGACCAGATACAGTCATATAATATGCCATAAAAGGATTTTCATTATTAATATAATCTTTCATGGTAACTTTCATCATTTCCAAATCACTTTGAGGCCATGATTCACAATTCATACGCTTTTCAAGACCATTATAACATCCTAAATAATTAGTAAATCCTTGGCTTTTCAAATATTTATGACGATCTTGAAAGCCATACCAATTATTATGATAAGCATAAGTATCATAACCTAACTTCCTATATATTGTACCAAGACCATATGGAAAGTAATTACTGCCACTACGCCATTTATTTAAAATACTAGAATCAGGATATAAACCAGTTAATGCCTGAAATTCACCACCAATAGTTGATAAAGTATTAGGAGTATAATAATTATTAAAGACAAAACCGGAATGAGTTAATTTATATAAAGTTGGAGTTAGCTCCTCACTAACGGCAATTTCTGAGAAACTTTCAGCAACAATGTATATTAAATTATAATCTTTAAAAATTCCTGTATACATATTTTGTTGTGTGCCGGAATTATTTAACATATAATTATTAATAGTTTTTATCTCGTTATTACCAGTTTCTTTTTCAAAATTAATACCAAGTAAATTCATGTCATAGACAATTTCTTTTTTTTCTTCAACAATATCTTCAACAGTTTCTTCCAATTGCTCATCAAAACCAAATACTGCACGATATCCATCAATTATATAACTATTAATAACTCCTAATTTATTAATATTTAATAATGGTGAATTAACTTCGAAATATAACGAATATGTACTATTTTCTCTATTGCGAGTTATAAATATATGACAAATATAAAGAGAAAGAGAAACAATAAAAATTATTAGATAGACAAAAACACTTTTTTTGTCATTCCTAATTAGATTAATACGTTTTTTAAAAATTAAAAAGATAACAAATGGTAGTAGAAAAACCAATATATAACCAATATTATTTATAATAGCTTTAATTGTCTCTTCCATAAAACTTTCTAATTGATCACCAAGACCTAAAACTGTTAGAGAAAAGAATGTTTTAAAAGTATTATAAAAAACGACCTGAATACTAAATAAAACACCTAATATAAACAAAATAATAGAAGTTAATATATTATTACATTTTTGTTTAAATAAGCCTGTTATAATACATAAAAATGATGATAATATACATGCAAATAAAGTAATATTAATGATACTTTCTGATTCAAATGAATGAAAGATAATTGCCCTAAAAAACATTTCTAAAAACAATACAATAAAGAAAAACAATAAATATTTTTTACTTTTAATTAACAAATTTTTCATACTTCACCTTAATAAAATTATACTATTTTTTTTTATTAAAGTCTATATAAGAAATATTATTTTAGAATTAAAAAATAGTAAAAATTTCTTTTACTATTTTCTATTTTTTTATTTACTTTTTAATTTGCTGCCTTTAACACTATTTTTAGAATAATTACTTAAAATATTAGTATCAAAAGAATGCACTTTATTATTTTTATTTTTATAAGTACGAATACCAAGATTAAGAATATCATCCAATAATTCCTGATAATCCTTATCCGTCTTTTCCCATAAATAATATGAAAGGCTTCCAGGGATACTATTTATTTCATTAGCATAGACTTTCTCTGCTTTAGAATCAATTAGGAAATCAATACGTACAACACCTGCAGAATTAAGACTTCTAAAGGCTTTAATAGCGACTTCTCCTATTTCCTTTTCAAGTTTTGAAGAAATTCGGGCTGGAATAATTCTTTTAGCACTTGCCATACCTTTAGATGGACCCTTATTTCCACCAATGTATTTATCCTCATATGTTAAAAAATTATTACCACTACCTACTTCTTCAATAACACTTAAGCTTTGTTTTTGATAATTACCTAAAACACTAATATTTACTTCAGTTAAATTTTGTACTACTTCTTCAACTAAGATTTTATTATCATAATTAATAGCATCACTAATCGCTTCATGAAGTTCAGTTATATTTTTACAAACCTTTATTCCAACACTACTACCAAGATGTGCAGGTTTAACGATTAATGGATATCCTATCTTCTCTAATCTTTCAACAATTTTTTCAGGATCCTTAGTATAATCAGTATCAAAAAACCAGTCAAATTTAACAACAGGTACTCCTGATTCTTTCCATATTTGTTTCATAAATACTTTATCTTGGCCTACAACCGCAGCATAAGTATCTGATTCACAATATGGTATACCAACAGTTTCTAAATATCCTTGTAAATTACCATCTTCGCCATATGTTCCATGCATAATTGGGAAACATAAATCAAGTTCTGTTACATCTTTACGTAACAAACCTTTTTTATTTTGTAAAATAAATAAACCATCTCTTTTATAAAGAACAACTTCCTTGGCATATCTTCTTAGTAAATCCATATCACTATAAATCTTTATATCACGAAGCATAGCTCCTGAATACCATACACCATTTTTATCAATATAAATAGGAATAATATCATATTTTTTAGAATCAATACTTTCCATAGCTTGGATAGCTGTTATGATACTTACTTCATGTTCAACAGATACTCCTCCAAAAATAACACCTAATTTAATTTTCATTTTCTCGCCTCCGTATATATATCTGGTAAATCATTTTCAAATAATGCATATATTTCACCATCTTCTTCTTTCAATGCTTCAATGATTGGATAAGCGTCAATAACATTATTAATGATGAAAATATTATCTTCATCATAACCATTTTCAATTAAAGCTTTTTTAATTACCTTTGTTTGCTTTTCACCAACTAATAAACAATAATCACACACTTCACTTATCTTTTTACCAAATTCATAATTTTTTTCTTTTTCTAATTTGCCTAATTCTACCATTCCAGGAGTTACAATAACTTTAATACCATTCATGGATTTTAATACATCAAGTGCACTACTAGCCCCTATTGGATTAGAGTTATAGGCATCATCCAACATATAAAAGCTACCCATTTTCTTTAATTCCAAACGATGTTCGGTTGCCTTTAATGAAGAAACAGATGCTTTAATATCATCAATAGGAATATTCATTTCTAATGCTAGTGCAACACTTGCTAATATATTATAAACATTATGATTACCAAGTATTCTTGTCTTTAAAGTAATTTTCTCACCTTTATTATAGTGACAATCAAAGCTCATGCCATGACTATTACATTTTATATTAGTAGCATATACATCAGCTTTATTATTATTAATTGATATCCACTTAACAGAAACATCATTTTGTATATGATACCCAGTTTGATATTCATCATCCATATTTAAAACTGCAATACCATCTTTTGGTAAACTCTCTATTAACTCAAATTTAGTTTTTTGAATATTTTCTTTAGTACCAAATGTTTCTAAATGTGCATCGCCTATAATAGTCAAAATACCATATTTTGGATGAACAAAATCACAAATCTTTTTAATATCACCATTTACATAAGCTCCCATTTCTGTAATTAAAATTTCATCAAATTTATCTAAATCATTATTAATTGTCATCATAATTCCATATGGAGTATTATAGTTTTTAGGTGTAGATCTAGTTATATATTTACTAGATAATATATCATTTAATATATTTTTACTAGATGTTTTTCCATAACTACCCGTTATACCGATAATTTCTAAATTATTTCGATCCGCAAGTTTTTTCTTTGCTTTATTAAAATAATATAAATATTCTAATTTATTAAGTGGTGTATCAATAAAATTAGCTAAGGATACAAGATAGTAAATAAAGCCTAATAAAAGCGATAAAACAATTAGCATCCATACTGTCATTTCACCAGTTGCTTTAACTGTAATTGAAAGAAAAATGCCAAGAATCAAGATAACGGTAAAAAATAATCTTTTAATTCGACTAGTTACCTTTAATGGTATTTTATTTTGATTTTCTTTATTCTTTCGGTATTCATTATAAATACCATACATATAAACAAACATACTAGCAACTAAAACAAAATCCATTATCTGCTTATCTTTCAAAAAGAATAAAAATATAAAAAAGATAATTGGTATAAAATCATATATTGAAAATGCACGTCTTATATTTCTTTTAATCCATCTTAAATAACGATTATTTTCATTATATAAATTTTGTTGAAGCATATGCATCGCTTCCATTGTACGATAAACAATATAAATAATATAAATAATTAAAAATAATATCATACATCCTCCTTATAGAAAATTATTAAGTATATCAATTACACGATTAAGATTTTCCAAATAGCAATAATGAGTTCCTGGCAAAACAATTAAAGCACTATCAGCAAGTAATGCATCAAGTTCTTTCGCTTCATCAAGTGGTACAGCCTCATCATTTTCTCCCCAAATTAACAAGGTAGAACAAGCAATCTTCTTAGCACAATCCGATAAGTCTTGATTAACAGTTTTAACTAAAACATCTCGCATAATAGGAGAAGCATTACGATAATCAATACTTCCCATATGCTTTTTCATGATATTAACAATTGGTTTAAAGATTTTAAACTTTTTCATTCTTTTCAATAAACTTTGTTTTTTATCTGTATAAGCATGCCTTACACAAGGACTACCAAATAAAACGACTTTTTTAGTTTTATACCTTGAGGCATAAATAATCGCTATTCTTCCACCAAAGGAATGACCAATTAAAATTGGATTATCAATTTTTAATTCTGTTAAAAGATCATGAACAAAATCCGTATAATCAAAAACCGTATAAGCATAATCAGGTTCATTTGAAAGACCAAATCCCGGAAGATCAATTATTGTAATACGAAATTTATCTTTGAGTTTTTCACCGATTGGATCCATCATACTAATATTTTGACCCCAACCATGTAATAAAACAATATTTTCCCCTCTTCCATATTGTTTATAATTAACTTTAATATTGCGAATCTTTTTAAACATTCTATTTCACCAACATAATTGTATCATAATTTTCAATTTTCGAAAAAAATTATAATTTCTTATTTACAAATATTGACATTTTACTTTAAAACTTCCATAACTGAGTTGAACATATCAATATCATTTTTAAGTTTTTCAAGTTTATCAGGAATAGTTAATTTATATTCCTTTCGCATTAATTCATTTAATTCTTGAATAAATTCAGGATGACGAAGAAGATCTTTATAATAATTAGAATGATCTCGTAAATACTGTT
>JAEEGL011806443.1_pt1 | contig 16581 bp, 14 predicted proteins | sample 9134231 | NCBI WGS metagenome assembly JAEEGL01 (sample SAMN16246548, study PRJNA631951) | gut metagenome | biome: gut microbiome; feature: rumen; material: fiber-attached | host: Bos | place: Iran: Karaj | collected 2018-10 | reverse complement strand
CGGGACGCCGTGGCTACCATTTTCGGGGCTTTGACTGGGCAATCGCCTACCCTCTTGGGGAACAGCGCCTTGGTGGAAAGATGGAGGCGATGGCGGGTTCCAGGGGCGCGGCGGTCTCGCCGCGTCCCTGGAGGTGGATGGGCGCTACTTGCGCACGAGGGCGCAGGATTCGTTTTCGCCCAGGGTGATCTGGTAGTAGGTGCGGCCGTCGCGCTGGACGGCGGGGGCTTCGCGCTTCACCTCATAGCCGTTGGCGTCGAAGAAGTGCGCCTCGGCCTTTTCGTTGCCGCCGAAACTGAAGTTTCCAGAGATGGCGGTGAGGATGCGTTCCTTGCCGATGATGTAGCCCTCGTGGAGTTCGACGGGGGTGATGGGGAACATGTAGCGGGAGAGCGTGTAGTGGGTGAAGGGCTCCACCTGCTGGTGGTAGTAGAAGTACACGCTGCCGTATTGCAGCCAGCGCACCTGGTTGCGGTAGCAGTCCAGTTCGTTGCGCTCGGCCAGGTGGTCTCCGAGGCCGATCGGGGTCGAGAGTTGCGATGCGAGCAGGTTGGTGATGGAGCCAGTCTCCATGAAGGCGAGGAAATGGTGCTTGTTGAAAAGTTGGGTCATCGTCGCGGTGTATCCGCCGCCGCCGTTGGCGATCAGCAGCATTTTGTTCGCGGCGATCCATTCGACCATCCGCTTGCGCCACGGCATCGTCACCATCGCCACCGAACTCTTGCGGCGGACGATCTCATGGGTCCTCGGATGGATGTCGGCGGAGACGCCGTCCCAGGGCTCGCCGTAGTGGTACTCGGCGGCGCTGTAGGGGAACTCGTCCCAGAAGATGCCGTCCACGCCATAGTCGTTCTTGAGTTTTGCGAGGCGGGATTCCTGCATTTTGGCGAAGGCGCTGCCCTCGGTGGGGAGGTAGAGGGGCAGTTTGGGGTTGCGGTAGTCGGCCTGGGTGCCGCTGGGGGTCAGGAGTTTTTCGTTGTCGAATCCAGGAGCGAGGGCGTCCTTGATGTCGATGAAGCAATGGAAATAGTGGAAGATCTTGATGTCGGGCTTGGCCTGGCGGAGCTTGGCGTAGAAGGCGCGGTGGATCTCGGGCTTGGCGGTCTTGAGCCATGCGGAGCCCTGGCCGTAGGTCTCGCCATTCTGGGAGACGGCGCCTGCGCTGATGTATCCCGCGGACTTGTTGTCAAGCCACTGGCGAAGTTCCTCGACGGTGTTTTCCTTGCCGATGCGGTCGACTCCCTTTTGGAAGGTGACGACGCCTCTGGGGTATGGGGTCAGGAAGGCGAAGCCCTTGGGGATGCAGTAGTTGACGCCGAGGAAGCGGCGCATGGCGTTGATCTGGTCGTAGTAGTCTGCGGTGGGGGTCGGGAAGAGGGCGAAGACCATCTCCTGCGTCACGCCAGGGCGGATGACGAGGGTGTTGTCGGCGATGCCGTACATCTTCTTGGCGGCGTAACCGTAGAAATGGACGCGGAAGACATCGCTCACGGCCAGCATGCCGAGGGCGCCGCCAGTCTTGGGCATGACGATGGTGGTGGAGTTGATGCTGTTGGTCCCGTTGCCGCGGCTGGCGTAGATCTGGTAGCCGCAGATGCGGTAGGCTTCAATGGAAGGCATGCGCACGAACTGGCGGTACATGAACGGGAGGTCGGCCTTGCCAGTATTGGTTATGCGGTCGGTCACCAGCACCGCCTCGGGAAGGCGCTCGATCTTGCGCTCAAAGCGGAAGTCGGGGCCAGTCGCGGACAGGGTGTCGCCCGAGACCTTGCAGGTGGCGAAGTCCTTCGCCGCGTCAGCCTGGAAGAGGGCGAAGCCTGGACGCAGGGAGAACTCGCCGTTGACGACATACTCGGATGGGCCGAGTTTGATTTCAATCGCACCGCCAGGCAGCAGTTTCGCCGTGTAAGGGACCTTACCGACGGGGGCGGGGGCGATCCAGTTCGTTTCGGCGCAAAGCGCCAGTGAGGAGAAGGCCAGCAGGAGGCAGGCCGCGGTTCTCAGTAGGGTTTGCTTCATGGGGAATGCTCCTATTTTGGGGGTCAAAGGATGAAAGGGACAAAAGGGACCCAAGGGACAAAAGGCTATTTGGCGGCCTTCCAGAGGGCGATCATCTCCGCCAGGGTGCATTCGGCGAGTGGCTTGCCCGCGTGTTCCTCCATGTGTCGGAAGCGGCTCGCGAATTTGAGGACGGAGGCGTGCATCAGTTCCTCGGCCTCGAAATGCTCCAGGTGGCAGAGTTTGACCGTCGCGGCGAGCAGATCGCCGAGTTCCTCAGCCAGATGCGCGCGGTCGCCTTCGGCGCGGGCTTCCTTGACCTCGTCGAGTTCCTCCGCGACCTTCGCGACTGCATCGTCGATGTCCGCCCACTCGAAGCCGACCTTGCCCGCCTTGATGAAGGCCTTCTGCATCCGCGCCAGACCTGGCATGCTGCGCGGCACGCCGTCCATCAGGGACTTGCGGCGGGCCTGCGCGCCCGCTTCGCCGACCTTCGCGCCTTCCCAGGACTTCAGCGCCTCGTCGGCATTGTCGGCGTGCTTGTCGCCGAAGACATGGGGATGGCGGCGGACCAGCTTGTCGGCCTCGTGGCGGGCGATGGCTTCGAGGTCGAACTCGCCAGTGTCCTCGGCGATCTGCGCATGGAGGAGCACCTGGAGAAGCAGGTCGCCGAGTTCCTCCTGGACGCCCTCCTGGTCGTGGTCCTCCAGGGCGTCAAGGAACTCGCCCGTCTCCTCGACGAGATTGCGTTTGATGGAATCGTGCGTCTGGGCGCGGTCCCACGGGCAGCCGTCTGGCGCGCGCAGGCGGCGGACGACCTCGACAAGGCGGATGAGTTCAGGGTATTCGCGGTTCATTTGGATGCGGAAGTCTCTGGGTGAAGCGAGGCCATCTGCCGAAACTGCGGGCAGTTCTGGTTAAGTTCCTCGTAGGTGCCCGCGCCGACGACCTTGCCCTGGTCGAGGACATAGATGCGGTCGCAGTTGCGGATGGTCGTGAGGCGGTGCGCGACGACGACCAGGGTGCGCTCGCGGCCGATCTCCGCGAGCGCCGCCGTGAGCGCCGCCTCGGTCGTGTTGTCGAGGGCGGAGGTCGCCTCGTCGAAGAAGAGCACGGGCGGGGCGTGGTAGAGGGCGCGCGCGATGCCGACGCGCTGGCGCTGCCCGCCTGAGAGACGGACGCCGCGTTCACCCAGCACCAGCCCCAGCCCCTCGGGATGCGCGGCCACGAAGTCGCCGAGCTGCGCGGCCTGCACGGCGCGCGCCAGCGCCGCCGCATCCCGCCGCGCAGACGGGACGCCCAGAGCGATATTGGCCTCCAGCGTGTCGTCCAGCAGGAAGATCTCCTGGGGGACATAGCCGACGGCGTGCTGCCAGGCGGGGCCGAGTTCCGCGATGGGGCGCCCGTCCACTTTGATGGCGTCGGCATCCGTCGGCATCAGCCCGAGCATCAGTTTCAGAAGGGTGCTTTTGCCGCTGCCAGTGGCGCCGACGATGCCGATGGAGGCGCCTTTGGGGAGGTCGAGGTCGAGGCCGTCGAAGAGCGGCTGGTCCGCGCCGTGGTATTGGAAATGGAGATTTCGGATGGCGAGGCCCGTCTGGAAGGAGCAGGGCGGGGCGGCGTCCTCGGCGCCGAGGTCGCGGAGGCGGCTGTCGGCTTCCAGTTCGCGCAGGTCGCCGACCACGGCGGCGAGGGAGGCGCGGTGGAAGCGGAGCATTCCCCCTGCGGCCATGATGTTCACGCCAGTGGTGCGCAGCCGCACCAACGCCATCGCGAGCAGCGCGACGCGCGGCCCTACCTGCTGCAGATTGCCTCGGGCGGTGGCGAGGGAGAAGAGGGTGACGCACAAGAGGACCGCCATCGAGACGAATTCGAGGTAGGGCCAGACCAGGCGGTGGTTGACATGGCTCTGGCGGGTCGCGGCGGCCACGGTGCTCATGCTGCGGTGAAGACGCTCCAGGAAATAGTTGCGGCAGCCCAGGAGGGTTGCATCCTCGCGCGCGTTCACCGCCTCGGCGGCGGTGGTGAGGGCGGTGGTGCGGGCCGACTGCTCGGCGACGCCGAGGCTGCGGAGGCGGTTGCGGTGGAAGAGGTAGAAGCCGCCGCCGAAGAGGAGCAGCGGGAGCAGGGCGGCGATCGTCATGGCGGGAATCCAGCAGAGGAGCATGGCGACGATGCAGAGCATCATGGCGCCATGGTGCAGCACGTCCGCCAGATGCGAGAGCACAAAAACCACGAGGCGTTCGCTTTCGACAATGACGCGGTTCACCAGGTCGCTGGAGTTGCGGCGCATGGCGAAGGCGGCGGGCGCGAGGAGATACGCCCGCAGGAGCCGTCCCGCGATGGCGATGCGGCGGTTGGCGAGCATCCGCGCCTGCAGTTCGATGCACCACCACGTCCAGAGCATTCGGATGGTGTTGAGCAGCAGCACCAGCGCGCCCGCCGCGATGATGAATGCGAACGGCGTCTCCACGCCCGAAATGCGCTGGACGGCGAGTGCGAACCAGTTTCCGAAGCGTCCGCCAGCGGGGGCTTCGCCTCCACTAAGCAGCACGGCCATGAAGAATGGCACCGACGCCAGCGCCGCCAGTTCCAGCGCGGAGTTGATGACGAGGCTGGCCACGAGCACGCCGAAATGCGCCAGGTCCCGACGGTCCATCAGGTAGAGGATGTCGCTCCAGAACTTGCGCATGGCGGCGGGGTAGGGGGGAGGCTTAATAGGTCACTTCGTCGAAGCGCACGACCTTGTCGTTGCGGCCAGACTGGTAGAGCCCCATGATCATGCGGTGGGTGGTGTAGAGGATTTCCTCGCCAGTGATGGGCGGTTCCTCGCCCCTGGCCAGGTTCTCGTAGAAGTTCGCGATTTCCTTGAGATGGCTCGCCCCCCAGTAACTGGGGCCGCCGCCGTAGTTGAAGGATTCGTTCGGGTTCGGGCGCGCCGAGAACTCGCGTCCGTCGTTCAGGCGGATGGTCGCCTCCTCGGCGGTCATCTTCGCCGTGCCGCCCTCGCAGGAGAGTTCCAGTTCCACCTGCGCATCGTGGTCGTAGTAGTTCATCGACCAGAAGGAGGCGCGCACGCCGCCTCGGAAGGTCAGCATGCCGTCGGCGCAGTCCTCGACCTCGATGACGTCCTGGTGGGCGCGGTTGGCGAGGGTGCAGTCGATGGATTCGAGGCGGTCGTAGCCGATGAACCAGCACATCAGGTCGAGGGTGTGGATGGCCTGGTCGATCAGCGACCCGCCGCCTTCCTTGTCCCAGGTGCCTTTCCAGTCGCTGGAGGTATAGTATTCATTCGGCCGATACCACGTCACATTGCATTTGGCGGCAAGGACTTCACCAAGTCGGCCGCTTTCCAGGCACTGCTTGATCAACTGGCTGCCAGCGTTGTAGCGGTTCTGGAAGATGACGCCCAGGCGGCGCTTCGCGCGCTTCGCCGCCGCGACCATCGCCTCCGCCTGCGCCATGCTGATCGCCATCGGCTTCTCCGTCAGCACGTCGCAACCCAGTTCCATCGCGCGAATCGCCACTGGCGAATGCAGATAGTGCGGCAGGCAAATGTGGACCACGTCCAGCTTCTCCCTGCGGATCATCTTCTCGTAGTCCTCATACACCTTCGGCGCCGACGCACGACCATGGACTTTGGCCACCAGTTCCGACATCCCGCAGGCACGCGACATGTCCACATCGCATACCGCCTTCAACTCCGCATTCGGCTGCGCCGCTATCGGCATGCAGTGAAACCGCGAAATCCGACCACAACCTATGACCCCCACCTTCAATCGCTTGCTTGCCATCCAAATGCTCCTGCAAAATCACACTTGCCGCCGAAAAACGGCCACCGAAAATCTGCCATAATATAATGCCAAGACATTCCGCCGCGCGACGCAGGCGAACACTACCGCAGTACGCGGCCGCGCACGGATCCATTCGCACGGATCTCCGCCAAATCCACGTTCCGACATTATCTTATCACAGCATTCTTGCGTTTCTCACTCATTTCCAGTAGTTTCTTCACATAGGACGTCTTATGCGACATGGTTAGGACTTTATGGCGGGCGGCATGTTTTTGGGTGCTTTTGGTGTTGTTGGGTTCATGCGTCGGGATTCAGCGGGATCCGCTACGTGGGATAGACCGTAGTCAGCCATTGCCCGTGTGGGCGCGGTATTGTCCGTATGTGGAAATCGGGGATTCGGAGTTGCGTCCCGTTCCGTACTACATGGGCTGGACGGAGGATCGGATGCAGCGCGACCTCGCGTCGATGGCGAAGGCCCGTGTGTCGGCGGTTCTGGTGGAGTTGTCGCCGTCTGCGATCATGCGTGAGGAGATTCGGTCGCGCCTGTGGCATTTTGGGGAACTGGCGTCGAAGAGTCAGGTTCGGGTGGCGTTGCTGCTGGTGCCCGATGCGCCTGGCGAGTTGAAGATGCGTCGTGCGAATGTGCTGCGTTTCCTGGAGACGCAGAAGTTCGGGGCGCTGCCAGGCGCGTTGCGTCAGTCGGACCGTGTGGTGGTGGTGCTGTCGGAGCGGATCGTGCTGGACAGCTGGCAGTCGCCCTCCCCTGAATCTCTGTATTTGCGACATCTGGGACATGATCTGCCGCGATGCCCGACAGGGCCCAAGTCGTACGGTGTGGACGAGCATGGTGTGATGTGGGTGCGTGCGGGCGAGCGCGGCGGCAGCAAATCGGCGTCGCCCAAGGCGCAGCGGCTGGAATGGCCGCTGGCACGGGATGGCGGCGCCACCCTGCGCGACCAGTTGCTTCTGGCGCGCCGCCAAAAGGCGAAACTCGTCCTCCTCAACAGTTGGAACGACTATTCCGACGGCAGCGCCGCCGAGAACAACTCAATTGAGGGAAGCGTTCTGCTCAATATTCTGCTGCGCAGATAGTTGGAAGCACCCTCCTATGCAGGGCGCTTCCGCTTCCCTTGGGGGGATACCCTATTGCAGCAGGGCGCGGGTTCTGTCAAGGGAGGCCTTTAGTCTGTCCAGGATTTCCGCGCTGATGGCAGGCAGTCTGCCCTGGCCCAGTTCCAAGGCCTTGTCGAAGACGGCCCTGGCCTTTTCCAGGTACTCCCTGGCGTATTCCTTTCTTCCGAGTTTGATGAAGTCCCTGGTGTTGCAGATGCGGTCGGCGCACTTGATGAGGATGGACTGTTCACATCCGTATTTTGCAACGCGTTCCATGTATGCTTCCTTGGTTTCATCTGGGGTGTGGGAGAGGAAGCGGACGCCGGCGGAAACGGTCGGGGCGAAGGCGCGTTCCAGTTGCTGCTCCGTGACCTTGGTGTCCTCCAGGACGTCGTGCAGATAGGCGACGGCGATGATGCACGGGTCTTTTTCGCCCCAACGCTTCAGCAGTCGCACAACCGCCTTTGGATGCTCGGCATACGGGGTACTGCCGTCCTTTCGGAACTGCCCCGCATGCGCCTTTTCGCAGAACTCCCTTGCCCGTTTCTCGTCGTACGGGTAGAAGCCGCCCATCGCCTTTACGCTGCGGGCGAACTCTTCCCTGGTGTGTCGGGTTGCGCTGTTGAAGAAGTATCCCCACGGCACTTCAAACCACCATTTGCCGTTCCAGGCAAGCGGGTTGCGCCCAGGCGCGATGAACCCAGGCAGGTCTGCATCGCCGTACTTAAAATAACCAGTCACCCCGATGCTGTCTTTGTCATCTTCCCATTCTTTAGGCCATGTCGCCATATTCTGCGTCCTCATTTACACTGCTATATGAAGCGTTGGTTGGAAAAAGTCATGACGAAATGGCGAAATGGCGACGAAGCCGACATGACGGCATGGCGAAATGGCGGCGAAGCCGACATGACGAAATGCCGAAATGGCGACGAAGCCGACATGACGGCATGGCGAAATGGCGACGAAGCCGACATGACGAAATGGCGAAATGGCGGCAAAGCCGACATGACGGCATGGCGAAATGGCGACGAAGCCGACATGACGGCATGGCGAAATGGCGACGAAGCCGGCATGCCGGCATGACGGCATGCCGGCATGCCGAAATGGCGACCGTCCCTCACTGTCGTCCGTAGTGCATCGGGTCGTTTCGCCTTCCCCAGGCGATGGCTTCGCCGATGGACTGGATCCTCCCTTCGAGGCAGCCGCGGCACTGGAGGGAGCCTTCGCCGACGCAGGGCTTGTTTTCGTAGAGCAGGTAGTCGCCGCGGTATTGTCGGTCGGTGACATTGGGCATGATGACATTGGCGCCCGCGAGGATGCCCTGCTCTCTTCCGCGGTCGTCGAGGGCCTGGAGCGCGGTGGTGGCGGCGATGTTGACGTCGTGCAGGTAGAGTCGGCAGACGGCGATCATGCGCAGCCCGAGTTCCAACTGGCGGGTTCGGTATTCTGGGGTGAGTTCGATGCCCTGCCCCAGCGGGGTCTGGTGGTGCGGGAGATAGGGGCCCATGCCGATCATGTCGAGATCCTCGGCGCGGTAGAACTCGAGGTCGCTGGCGAGGTCATCGACGGTCTGTCCTGGCAGCCCGATCATGACGCCGCTGCCGAGCTGGTAGCCGAGGCGTTTGAGCGTGCGCAGGCAGTCGCGGCGGCGCTCGAAGGAGTGGTCGGCGGGATGCAGCCGTCGATAGAGCGAGGGCACCGAGGTCTCGATGCGCAGAAGATAGCGGTGCGCGCCCGCCTCCTTCCAACGGCGGTAGACCTCCTCGGTCTGCTCGCCGAGGCAGATCGTGACGCCCAGGCCCTCCCCCGCGAAGGCGTGGATGCGTTGCAGCACCTCCTCGACAAAGGCGGTGTTCGCCTCCGTTTCCAGTTCGCCGCTCTGCAGCGCAATCGAGCCATACTGGTGCTCGTAGGCCCAGCGCGCCTGCTCGACAATCTCGTCGGCGCTCATGCGGTAGCGGTGGACGGCACCATTGCCGCGGCGGATGCCGCAGTAGAAGCAGTTCTTCTGGCAGATGTTGCTGAACTCGATGAGGCCGCGCAGCGCCACCTGTTTGCCGAGCAGACGGCATTTGAGGCCGTATGCCGCCTCGTAGAGTTCGCGGGCGTCGGCGTGCGCCAGCAACTCGACGAGTTCGCCGTGGTCCAGCCGCCCTGCCCCGCCCAGGGCCTGTTCAATCAGCGGATGCATTCCCTGGTTCCCTACGCCTTCACGGCGAGCATGCGGTCGATCGGCGCGCGCGCGGTGGCGATGACCTCGGCGGGCAATTCGACCTCGGGCTTGCCGTCGCGCAGCGCCAGGTAGACGTCTTCCAGCGTGATCTTCTTCATGTTCGGGCAGACAGGCTCAGGTTCCAGCGGGTAGAAGCGTTTGCCAGGATTGTCCTTGCGCATGCGGTGGAGAATGCCTGTCTCGGTGCCGATGACGAACTCCCGCGCGGCGGATTCGCGCACGTATTTGAGCATGCCGCCTGTGGAGAGCGCCTGGTCGGCGAGCGCGACGACGGCAGGCAGGCACTCGGGATGCACCAGCACTTCCGCGCCAGGGTGCGCCGCGCGCGCCGCCGTGATGCGGTCGGGATGGATGCGGTTGTGGGTCGGGCAGAACCCAGGCCACAGTTCCAGTTTCCGCCCCAGTTTCGCCGCGATGTTCGCGCCCAGGTTCTGGTCTGGCAGGAACAGAATCGGCTTGTCCGCAGGAAGCGCCGCGATCACCTTCTCCGCATTCCCCGAGGTGCAGCAGATGTCCACCGCCGTCTTCGTCGCCGCCGTCGTGTTCACATACGCCACGATGATGGTGCCAGGATGCGCGTCACGATAGGCCCGCACCGCCTCTGGCGTCGCCATGTCCGCCATCGGGCACCCCGATCCCGCGTTCGGATGCAGCACCGTCGCCTCGGGCGACAGGATCTTCGCCGTCTCCGCCATGAACCGCACCCCGCAGAAGACGATCACTGGCGCGCGGCACTCCGCCGCCTTGCGCGACAACTCCAGCGAATCCCCTGTGAAGTCCGCGATGTCCTGCACCTCTGGAAGAGTGTAGTTGTGCGCCAGAATCACCGCCTGGCGCCGCGCCTTCAACGACTGAATCTCCTGAATGATGTCCATGCTTTCACGTCCCAGGTAAGAAGACATTATCGAATCGGTAGGATATCGTACTATAATTGCTCTGGCCTGGATTGCGGTCGGCTCGTGAAATTGGCCGTGCCACTCTTCTGGACGGTTTTTTTTCTCGTTCTCGCCTCCTCCATTTTCATGCCCAAAGATGTTGCCACGGCGGCCCCGCCGTGGCAGTCCGCCGAGCGTACGGTGTCCAATCAGGCCTGCCACAAGGCGCAGCCAAGGCTCCCGAATCGAATGCCGCCCATTCACCGCGCCGCGGCATAGAACGTCATCAAGAGAAGGAGCAGCACGAACGCGAGCAAGGTGCCGCCCCAGCGTTTCATGCTCCATCGAGGCAGTCGTTTGACTCCCGCCGCCTCCAGGCGTTGAATGAACTCGACGCCGCCATCCGCGAATTCGCTCCGCAGGAATCCCGTCGTGACGACACCCTGGCTGAGCAGGGCGATGTAGTCCTTCATCGGGACATATGTGGAAAACATGCCATACAGGCTTTTGACGGAATTATCCCCTCGGGTTATCTCGATGTGCGTGTCAGTGAGGTGGAGAATGGTCGGTGCATCAAAGCCTCCCCCCTTCCGATATGCGTCGCGAACAAGCCGCCAGGCGTGGGGATAAAAGGAGATGATGATGGTGAAGAAGAACACCGCCAACGCACTGGTCGCAAGGCGGTAGTTCGGGAAGAAGAGTCCCGTTTGCAAGAAGAACACGACTGCCAGCAGCAAGTCCACGTACATGGGGCCGGTCACGATGAAAAACACCTTGCGGAAGCGGCGCTTCAAGGTCGCCTCGTCCGTTCGTCGCTCAATGGTCACATCCATGCGAATTCCTCCTTGCTTTCCTTTCTCATTCCTGCGGGACCAGAATCACGCGCACCCCCGCGGCTTCGAGGGCGTGGTGGATTTTCATCGGCAGACCGTCATCCGTCACCAGCAGATTCACCTGCGGCGCCGTGGCGAAGCGGGTGAGCGTCTTCAGGCGGAACTTCCTGCTCTCCGTGACCACGGCGGTCTTCTTCGCGAGCGAAATGGACTCCTGTTCGAGGCGAGAGAGATTGATGTCCGAGGTATAGAAGCCCGTCGAATCGGCGGCGTCGCATCCCGAGACCAGCCAGTCGACGCGGAACTGCGCCACCTCGCGCTCCGCGATCGGCCCCACCAGATCCAGCGAACTCGACCGCAGTTCGCCGCCAGGCAGGATCACCCGCGCGCTGCTTCGGAACAGCGACGCCGCCGCCGAAAGCGAATGCGTCACCACAGTCATGCTCTTCTTGTTCCGCCGCGCCAGCACCCGCGCGAACGCCAGCACCGTGAAGCCCGTCCCGATGAACATGCTCTCGCACGGCATCACCTCCGCATACAGCGCCTCCGCCAGCGCGAACTTCAGCGGGGTCAGATTCACCTCCGTCGACTTGGGCTCGTAGCACGACGGGTGGACCACCGCCCCGCCCTTCACCGCCAGCGCCAAATGGCGAGACTCCAGATAACGGATGTCGCGGCGGATCGTCATCTCGCTCACCCCGAACTCCGACGCCAGCGACGAAAGCTCCGCCCGACCCTTGAACAACCGATCCAGGATTTGCTGATGCCGCTGATTCATGTGCGCTCCTTGCAAGGGACCCAAGGGACCCAGGGCCAGGGGACAACGCGCTGTTCCCCATGAGGGTAGGCGATTGCCTGGGTGACGCCCCGAAAATGGTAGCCACGGCGTCCCGCCGTGGTCGCCCCGACGAGCGACGCAACGAACGATTCCGCCGCCCGATTGCATGCCCTGTGTGGCTCACCCGTCTGCCACGGCGGGACGCCGTGGCTACGCCCGCTTCGTCAAGCGTGCCCCCGCACACGCTTCAGGCGTGTCTGCATTATGAGGGGCTGTTACCGACCATCTTGGGGAACAGCGCGGGGGACAAAAGGGACCCAAGGGACCCAAGGGACAAAAGGGACCCAGGGGCATGGTTCAACTCGCCATGTTGTTAATTTATTACACTTATTTCATCGCGCCACACCCCATGCCACCGCGATTGTCGCTATATTAACTGACGTTGCATCTTTTCCACCCATCCAGCAAGGAGACAAAACCATGGGTCTTTACAATCCCGCCCCGTACGAACTCGACCTCACGCAGATCCCGCACCTTTCCACCGCCCTTCCTGGCCCGAAGAGCCAGGCGCTGCACGCGCGCGCCGCGAAGCACTACCGCGGCCTGTCTGGCCAGGTGCGCCTCTTCCCCGTGGCCTTCGAGCGCGGGAAAGGCTGCATGATGGAGGATGTCGACGGCAACCAGTACATCGACTTCTCCAGCGGCATCTATGTCACGACGCTGGGCCACTGCCATCCGAAGATCTCGGAGGCGGTCGCGAAATACGCGGGGCAGTTGATGAACTGCCATGACTTCACCACGGAGATCAAGGTGCGGCTGCTGGAGAAGATGGCGGCGACCCTCCCTGGCGACCTCAAGAACTTCCAGCTCTACGACTGCGGCACCGCCGCGGTCGAGGCGGGCCTTCGCACCTGCCGCGCCGCCACTGGCAAGCACGAGTTCCTGAGCTGCTTCCAGGACTTCCACGGCAAGAGCGGCCACTCGATCGGCCTGGCCCGCATGACCAGGTTCTCAGGCCCCACCCGCGCGCCTGGCTTCTACCTCGTCCCGCGCCCCGACACCTACCGCCCGCTCTGGACCCGAGCCGACGGCTCGCTCGACACCGAGAAGTATCTCGAATACTACGACACCGTCCTCAAGGAATGCACGACGGGACAGGTGGCCGCCTTCGTCGCCGAGCCCATCCAGGGCTGGGCTGGCTCCATCATGCCGCCCGACGACTTCTTCCCCAAGCTCAAGAAATTCCTCGAAGAGCGCAACATCCTCTTCTTCGCCGACGAGGTTCTGACGGGCATGGGCCGCACAGGCAAGATCCTCTGCTGCGAACACTGGAATGTCCTGCCCGACGTCGTCACCCTCGGCAAGGGCTTCGGCAACGGCTTCCCCGTCACCGCCATGGCCGTCCGCAAGGAATACGCCGACGCGGTGGACAAGATCTCCGCCTCCACGAGCTACGGCGGCAACCCGATGGCGTGCGCGGCGGCCCTGGCCAGCATCGAGGTCATCGAGGAGGAGGGCCTCCTGGAGCACGCGCAGCACCTGGAGGGGCTCTTCCGCGCGCGGATGGCGGACTGGACGACGAAGTATCCGCTGGTCGGCGACTGCCGCGTCAAGGGCTGCCTGATGGGCGTCGAGATGGTCAAGGACAAGGCCGCGAAGACTCCGTTCGACGAGGCTGGCAAGATGGTCTACCGCAAGGCCTTCGCGAAGGGCCTCGCGTGGGTTCCCGCAGGGCACATCCTGCGGATGAGCCCGCCCATTGTCACGCCCGACGACGTCGCCATGAAGGGCATGGACCTCATCGAGGAGGCCATCGCCGAAACCTGCAAGGAGCTGGGCTAAGATGAAGACCTACCGCGTCGGCCTGGTCGGGTGTGGCTTCATCGGGAAAGTCCACGCCTACGGCCACAACAACATCCCGCTCTTCTACGACCAGGCGGAGTTCCGCAGTCGCATCACCACCGTCTGCACGACCTCCGCCGCTACCGGCGAGCGCGCGATGCGCCAAACCGGCGCGGAGCGCGCCGTCACGGACTTCCGCGAAATCACCGAGGACCCCGACATCGACATCGTCGATATCTGCACTCCGAACAACCGCCATCTGGAGGCGCTGCTCTCGGCCATCCGGCACAACAAGCACATCTACTGCGACAAGCCGCTCGTCGCCACCGCCGCCGAGGCACGGCAGGTCGCCGAAGCGCTCAAGGGCTACAAAGGCATCGGTCAGATGACCCTCCAGAACCGCTTCTTCCCCGCGACGCTGCGTGCCAAACAGCTCATCGAGGAAGGGGCCATCGGCGACATCCTCGAGTTCGAGGGACAGTATCTTCATAGCGGCAGCGCCGATCCGAATGCCCCACTCAAGTGGAAGCTTGAGGCGGGCACCATCGCCGACCTGGGGAGCCACATCCTCGACCTCATGACCTGGCTCCTCGGGGACTTCTCCGAACTCCTCGCCGCCACCCACATCGCCTACCCCGACCGCCCCTCCGTAGAGGATCCCGCGAAGCGCATCCCCGTCACCGCCGAGGACAACATGTTCGTCCTCGCACGCCTCCCCAACGGCGCCGCGGGCACGGTTCGCGCCTCTAAGATCGCCACGGGTGTCGAGGATGGCTTTGGCTTCCGCATTCACGGTTCCAAGGGGGCGCTGCGCTGGGAGCCCATGAACCTCGACCAGCTCTTCTTCTACGATGCGACCGCCGCAGGATCGCCCATCGGCGGGCGCAAGGGCTGGACTGCCATCGACTGCGGTCAGCGTTACCCGAAGCCCGCCGGCTTCCCCACCCCCAAGGCTCCCATCGGCTGGCTCCGCGGCCACATGCACTGCCTCTACACCTTCCTGAAATCCGTCCACGACGGCACCCCGTACGGCCCTGGCCTCGACCGCGGCGTGCAAATCCAGCTGCTCATGGACAAGGTTGCTGAATCCGCACGCATCCATGCCTGGGTGCCCTGCCGCTGATTCGACCAGCGGGCAAGCCTGCCTGCGCAAGACGACGGTTCCCCAATTCCCTCCAAATTCCAAAGCATCATGAGCACTCCTTTCCTCATCGGCTGGGGTGAAGCCGACATCACCCCCGACGGCCGCACTGTCGCCCTCGCGGGCCAGTACTACCTCCGCATTGCCAAAGGCATCCACTCGCGCATCAAGACCGTCGCGCTGGCGCTGCAGAAAGGCGACCAGCAGGCGGTGATGGTAGAATTGGACGTGGTCAACATCGGCTCTACGCAGGAACTGGTTCGCCCGCTGATCCATGCCGCCATCCCTGAAATCCGCGAGGAGAGCATCTTCCTCAACGCCATCCACACCCACAGCGCCCCTGGCACCGTCAAGGGCACCATCAACAGCCAGTGGGAAAAGGCGCCCGAAGGCACCCTCACCCCCGACGAATTCCTCGACTTCCTCTGCCCGCGCATCGTCGACGCCGTCCGCCAGGCCTGGGAGGGGCGCCGTCCAGGCGGCATCGCCCCCGCCTTCGGCACCGCGCGCATCGGGCACTGCCGCCGCGCCGTCTTCTCCGACGGCGTCGCCGAGATGTACGGCGACACCACCCGCCGCGACTTCATCGGCATGGAGGCGGGCGAGGATTCGGGCGTCGAAATGCTCTTCACCTTCGACCTGGACCAGAAGCCCACGGGAATGATCGTCAACGTCGCCTGCCCCAGCCAGGTCATGGAGGCCACCTACAAGATCTCCAGCGACTACATGGGCGCCGCCCGTGAACTGCTCAAGGGCGAGTTCGGCCCCGACTTCCACACGCTGTGCCAGATCTCCGCCGCAGGCTGCCAGTCCCCCCGCGACCTCACCCGCAACTTCAAGACCGAGCCCGACTTCTGGCACGAGGACGGCGTCCCCGTCCACGCGAACCGCGTCCTGAAGGCGGTGCAGGAGGCCTTCCCGCAGACCGCTAGGCGCATCGACTACGATCCCGTCTTCAAGCACGAGTGCGCGCCCTGCACCCTTCCCATGCGCCGCGTCTCCTACCAGCAGTATGTCGCCGCGAAGAAGGAACTCGCGCGCCTGCTGGCCATCCAGGACGAACAGTCCGCCTTCGACGACTTCGCCCGCGTCACCCACGAGCACGAGCAGATCCCAGGACGCCCTGGCCCCTATGACGACAAACTCATGCATTTCGTGCTCATCAAGAACGAGCAGGCCGTCGTGAAGCGCTACGAGACGCAGGACGCCAGGCCCACCTACACCTACCCGATGCAGACGCTCCGCATCGGCGACTGCGCGATGGTCAACTGCCCCTGGGAACTCTACCTCGTCTTCGGACAGATCATCAAGGCACGCACCAAGGCGCATCAGACCTTCATCGTGCAGCTCTCTGGCGGCACCGCCGCGGGATACCTGCCCTCCCCCGAAGCCGAACGCTTCGCGGGATACGGCGGCATGATCATCAACGGCACCGTCGGCGCAGACGGCGGATACCTTCTCGCCGACACCGCCGTCGAGCGCCTCAACGCGCTCTTCGAATAAGCGCCGCCCCCGGCGGGCAAGCCCGCCGGCACACGCTGGGTAACTTCGGAAAATCCAGCCCCCCGGCGGGCAAGCCCGCCGGCACACGCTGGGTAAATGCGGCCCCCGAATAAATCCGGAAGATCCGGAAGATCCGGCACATTTGCGGCCGTAGCCACGGCGTCCCGCCGTGGCGGACCGCCGAGCAAACCAGCCCCCACATCCGGGAAATCCAGCCCCCCCGGCGGGCAAGCCCGCCGGCACACGCTGGGTAAATGCGGAACCCGGGAAAATCCGGAAGATCCGGCACATTTGCGGCCGTAGCCACGGCGGACCGCCGTGGCGGACCGCCGAGCAAACCAGCCCCCACATCCGGAAAATTCCGGAAACTCCCGCCCCCCCGGCCGGCAAGCCCGCCGGCACACGCGGGGGAAATGCGTGCCCCCGGAAGATCCGGAAAATCCGGAACATCCGCCACCCCCGCCACCCCGT
>JAEEGL012911109.1_pt1 | contig 16582 bp, 12 predicted proteins | sample 9134231 | NCBI WGS metagenome assembly JAEEGL01 (sample SAMN16246548, study PRJNA631951) | gut metagenome | biome: gut microbiome; feature: rumen; material: fiber-attached | host: Bos | place: Iran: Karaj | collected 2018-10 | reverse complement strand
GTTATAAAACACAGGCAACCAACCCGATCGAAGATGGTGCTTTAGTAACTAGAGATGGCAAACTTGATTATGACTGGAATGGCTCTGTTGTTTATCTCGATAAGAATGATGCCACATTGTTATACAAGAGCGGCTCGGTAACACCGGATCCTGATGAGATCGATGATACAGTTGCGCATGATCCGATTACGATCGTCGATGATCTCAAACTGAATGATAATGTTCTATCCGTCAGCGGCGTCGGTATTATCTCGGCTGTGAACATGTTATATAACGAAAAGACTGTACACGTTGTTGAGATCTATGATCTTTCGACCAACAGCAAGATCGATGAGTTTACTTGTGAAAACTATGACAGCAGCTGGTATAAACTCAATGATGGCTATTCGTATACCTATGGCGGATTCAGAGGTTCCTATGATCTTGGCAAGCTCAATATGGGCAGCTACTATCTGAAACTAAGGACATCCTATGCATCAAAGATTGAAAAAACTGATGTTCTCAAGACCTCATTAAAGAATCTTTCGCAGTTCAGATATCAAGGTTCAGATAAACAGTTTAAAATCGCTACCAATGATGTCTACGGCTACCGCATAGAGATCGATGTCTATGATAATCAGCTGGATTATTCAGGTATCGCAAAACCGTCGATCCGTTCCTCTTTAGCTACGATCGATACAGTAACCTATTCACAGGATAATGGCAACAGAATCATTTTTGATGGCGCAGGCATGATTTTCTACCTGAACTATAACAATGATACGGTTGAACATAATTTATATCTTGTCGGGGCTGAAAACGTCGTTAAAGCCGATACTTCATCACATGGCTGTCCGATTGATTTTAAGACTTTCTATGAGTCTTCTTACAACATGGACAATATCTGTTATACAGCCAGTGCTGATCTTGATCAGCTTGATGGTGATTATCACCTTTATCTGGAAATTAAAAATGGTGACTATCGCGATTTCGTTGAACTGAATAACCGTTATAACAGCAAATATACGACTTTGAATAATGATGAGCTGAAAACTAATTTCCTTACTGAAGCTGTCAGATACAGGATGGTTCTTAATGTAGCCCATCTCAAGGAGGCACAATGAGAAAAATTAATATTCTATTGATCATAGTATTAACCGCAACACTTGGTGCAGTGGGCTATTTTGGCCACAGTATCTATCAAAGCAGCAGAAAAGTGATCGTTCCTGATTTTCTGGGCAAAAACGTCAGTGAAGCGATTGAATGGTGCGGCAAACTGTCTGATGAGTTTGGCTGCGAATTTGTCTATGAAGAATCAACTACGATCGACAAGGACAAGGTCTTTAAACAGTCGGTTTCTGCTGAAAGTGAACTGACTGACAAGATCGTCATAACGGTATCGAGCGGACTCATCCAGGAGATCGCCTTGCCGGCAGTAAACGAGAATACAAGCAAAACCGATATTGAACAGTGGGCAAAACAGAACAATCTTGTCAATGTTCAGTTTGTGGAAGAAGAAAACAATGATGTCTTAAACGGAACAATCATCAGGATTGAACCGCAGCCTGTCTATCCAAACAGTGCAGTTATCGTTCACATCGCCAAATCCACAAAGGAAAAAGAATCAGCAACCGTTGAAGGGGATGAAATCAATGTCAAAGCTGGTGCTTATATAGGTGTCAGTGAAGATGAAATTAAAAAGACTGCAACATCTTTAGGCCTTAAAGCCAATCACAACAGCAGCAGAGATGATTATTCTGATTCGATAGAAAAAGGCAAAGTTGTCTGGCATGGCTCCGGAAGCTATGAGAAAGATGAAACTTTCAATTATGGCCTGTCTTTAGGAAAAGACTCTTCCAGCACTTCTGCCAGTGATCTTTATATTACTTCTGGCAAATATGTCGGCAAAACCGAGAGTGAGTTTAAGACAATTGCCGAAAATCTGACCTTAAAACCTAATCATAAAACGGAAAAAGACGCATATTCTGATACTGTAGCCAAAGGAAGCATCGTCTGGCACGGATCTGGACAATATGAGAAAAACGAGACCTTTAATTATGGCTTGTCATTAGGTAAGAAATCATCATCCACAGTAACCGAAGACGATCTCTATATTACCGCTGGCAAATACGTCGGCAAGACTGAGAGTGAATTCAAGACCATAGCTGAAAACTTAACGTTAAAACCTAATCATAAATCAGAAAGGGATGCATACTCCGATACGGTAACTAAAGGAAATATTGTCTGGCACGGTTCTGGCCAGTATGTGAAGGATGAAACATTCAACTATGGCTTATCGTTAGGTAAAAAGTCATCTTCAACAGTAACCGAAGATGATCTGTATATCACTGCGGGCAAGTATGTAGGCAAGACCGAGAGCGAATTCAAGACAATTGCGGAAAATCTGACCTTAAAACCTAATCATAAAACGATTCATGACGATTATTCTGATACCGTAGCTAAAGGCAATATCGTCTGGCACGGTTCCGGGCAGTACGAACAGAACGAAACTTTCAATTACGGTCTTTCTTTAGGCAAAAAATCATCTTCAACAGTCACCGAGGATGATCTGTACATAACTTCCGGCAAATATGTTGGCAAGACCGAGAGCGAGTTTAAAACGATCGCGGAAAATCTTACGCTTAAGCCTAACCATAAATCAGAAAAAGATTCATATTCAGACACTGTAGCTAAAGGAAATATCGTCTGGCATGGTTATGGGCAATATGAACAGAACGAGACTTTCAATTACGGTCTGTCTTTAGGCAAGAAAGATTCCGGATCATCATCTCAGACTATTATTGTTTCCAGTGGCCAGTATGTCGGCAAAACTGAGAGCGAATTCAAAAATATTGCTCAGACACTTGGTTTGTCTCCAACGCATCTTAGTGAAAGAGATTCCTATTCTGATACGATCGCCAAAGGCAGCATCGTTACGCATGGCTATGGCACATATAGCAAAAATGAAGCATTTAATTACGGCCTGTCATTAGGCAAGAAAGAATCATCTTCAACAAATAAAGTTGATGTCTCATCTTCTTATGTAGGCAAGTCTGAGAGTGAGTTTACATCGTATTTAAGCGGTTTAGGACTTAAAGGATCAAAAACAGGGACCGATTATTCGTCTTCAATAGAGGCTGGAAAAGTTCTTTCCTATACTTCGGGCAAATATGATATAGGAGACACGGTCTCTTATACCATTTCTTTAGGCAAGAAACAGAGCGAAGTATATATCATGAGACCGCAGTATTACAGTGCTTCCGATACCTTTGAGGGCACAAAACAGAATATCTTAAACAGTCTAGGCGGATTCAGTAATCTGAGCTTTGAAGGGGTTACATCGGCAAACGGAGAAGCTGTTGGCCAGATCATTAAGATTACTGTCAATGGTGATGAATCATATTCTGCAGGCAATTACGCTTCAGATACTCCTGTCGTAGTCTATATCGTTTCTAAACAGGGCAGCTGATTAATATTAATTAAATATTTTAGTCACAGTCTTCTTCTTTGGGATATAATTAAATCGCATAGGAGGAGACTTTTAATTTATGGGAAAAACATTCCAATCAATGGATGGCAATACTGCTGCCGCTCATTGCGCGTATGCTTTTACTGATGTAGCTGCTATTTATCCTATTACTCCATCTTCAACGATGGCTGAAGTAGTAGACTCATGGGCTACAGCTAAGAGAACCAATATTTTTGGCAATATCGTAAAAGTTGCGGAAATGCAATCAGAAGCTGGTGCCGCAGGTGCTGTTCACGGTACTTTACAGGGTGGCGCTTTAGCGACTACATTTACCGCTTCACAGGGCTTATTACTGATGATTCCTAATATGTACAAGTGGGCCGGTGAATTACTGCCTGGTGTTGTACATGTTGCGTCCATAGCTTTAGCTACCAGTTCATTATCTATTTTCGGTGATCACGAAGACATTTATGCGGCCAGACAGACCGGATGCGCTATGCTGTGCTCCAATTCTGTTCAGGAAGCTATGGATTTAGCTGGTGTAGCTCATTTAGCTGCTATTGAAGCCAGTGTTCCTTTCGTTCATTTCTTTGACGGTTTCAGAACTTCTCATGAAATTCAGAAAGTTGAAGTAATGGATTATGATTATCTGAAATCATTACTCGACATGGATGCCGTTAAGCGTTTCAAGAACAATGCTTTAAATCCGCATGGTCATGCAGTTACCAGAGGCGGTGCTGAAAACGATGACGTCGTCTTCCAGACCAGAGAAGCCCAGAATACACACTTTGCCAAGGTTCCTGAGATCGTAGCTGACTACATGGCTAAGATTTCTGAACATACAGGCAGAGAATACAAGCCATTTACTTATTACGGTGCAGCTGATGCTGAAAGAGTTATCATTGCGATGGGTTCTGTCGTTGAGACGATCAAGGAAGTTATTGATGATCTTACAGCAAAAGGCGAAAAGATCGGTGTCATTTCTGTACATCTCTATCGTCCTTTCTCAGCTAAATATTTATTGGATGTTTTACCGGCAACAGCTAAGAAGATCGCTGTCTTAGACAGAACCAAGGAAATCGGTACGAGAGAACCTCTGTATCTCGATGTCCTCAGCGTTCTTAAAGACAAAGATGTCAAACTGATCGGCGGCAGATACGGTATCGCTTCCAAGGATACTGCTCCTAACCAGATCAAGGCTGTTTATGATGAACTCGCCAAGGCAGATCCGAAAGAAGAATTCACAATCGGTATCAACGATGATGTAACTCATCTCTCACTTGATGTTGATCCTGATTACAAGATCCAGGGTACTTATACTTCATGTCTGTTCTGGGGTCTTGGTTCTGATGGTACGGTAGGTGCCAACAAGAACTCTGTCAAGATCATCGGCGATAATACTGATCAGTATGCTCAGGCTTACTTCCAGTATGACTCACGTAAAGCCGGTGGTGTTACAAGATCACACCTCCGTTTTGGACCTGATCCAATCAGAAGTACATATTATGTAAACAACGCTGACTTCGTTTCCTGCTCACTTGATTCATATGTTCTGAAATATGACATGCTGTCAGGATTAAAGGAAGGCGGTACATTCTTACTCAATACAACTATCGAAGCTGACAAGATCGAAGACTATCTGCCTAACCGCATGAAAGTCCAGTTAGCTAAGAAAAAAGCTAAATTCTATATCATCAACGCTACCAAGATCTGTGCTGAAATCGGTATGGGCAGAAGAACAAATACAACATTGCAGTCTGCTTTCTTCGCTCTTAACGAGCAGATCATGCCTTATGACAAAGCACTTGACCTGATGAAGGCCGCTGCTAAGAAGTCTTATGGCAAGAAGGGTGATGATGTTGTTGAAATGAACTGGAAGGCTATCGATGCCGGTAAAGCTGGTCTGGTTGAAGTAACTGTTAAACCTGAATGGGCTAACCTGCCATCCAAGTTTGAAGTTGAAAAGACTGGCGATGCTTACTTCGATGAATTCGTTCAGGGCTTCGATACATTATCCGGTTATGATATGCCTGTTTCGGCATTCACTAAGTATGGTGTCTTAGATGGCACAATGAGAAACAATGTCTCTTATGCTGAACATCGTAATATCGCCTCATTCGTACCTAAGTGGAATCCAGCCAACTGTATCCAGTGTGGTTTCTGTTCATTCGTATGTCCGCATGCAACGATCAGACAGTTTGCTTTAACTGATGAAGAAGTTGCTAAGGCTCCAATGGCATTTGAAACTATTCAGGCTATGGGCAAGGGTGCTGAAAACTACAAGTTCAGAGTTCAGGTTTCTCCTGACAACTGTGTAGGCTGTGGTCTGTGTGTTGCTGAATGTCCGGGCAAGGGCGGCAACAAGGCTCTGGAAATGGTTGACGTTCACTCCTTAATGAATGAAGCTCCATTAGCTGACTACCTGTTCAACGAAACTGAATACAAGGCAGATCTGGTTAACGATACACCAAAGGGCACGCAGTTCCTGAAACCTTACTTCGAAGTTCCTGGTTCATGCCCTGGCTGTGGTGAGGCTCCTTACTACAGACTGGTATCTCAGTTATTCGGTCCTGATATGCTGGTAGCTAACGCTACAGGCTGTTCTTCAATCTACTGTGGTTCAACTCCTTCTACTCCGTTTGTCACAGATAAAGACGGCAACGGTGTTGCTTGGGCTAACTCTCTGTTTGAAGATAATGCTGAATACGGTTATGGTATGGCTTTAGCTAAGAACTACAAGAAGGCTGTTCTGCTCAAAGTCATGGAAGACAACATGGAAAATGTTGAACCGGAACTCAAGGGCTTATTCGAAGAATATCTCAAGATCAACGGCAACCGTGTTGAAGAAAAGAAACTCGCAGGCAGAATCGGTGAATTAGCTGGCAAGTCTGTATGTGAAGCAGTTCATGTGCTCTGCGAAGAAGCCAGAGACCTCGTCTCCAACTCCGTATGGATCGTCGGTGGTGACGGCTGGGCTTACGATATCGGTTATGGCGGATTGGATCATGTCATCGCCAACAACCTGAATGTCAATATCCTGGTTCTTGATACCGAAGTATATTCTAATACCGGTGGTCAGTCATCCAAGTCTTCGCAAGCAGCTTCCATCGCTCAGTTCGCAGCTGGCGGTAAGGCTGTTGCCAAGAAGGATCTCGGTCAGATCGCTATGAGCTATGGCCATGTATATGTTGCTTCCGTATGTATGGGTGCCAACAGAATGCAGGCTATCAAGGCTTTGAAAGAAGCTGAAAGCTATAATGGTCCATCTCTGATCATTGCTTACTGCCCATGTGAACTGCACGGAATCAAGGGTGGTCTGTCTAAGCAGCAGTTAGTACAGAAACAGGCAGTTGAATGCGGTTATGTCACGCTGTACAGATACGATCCGCGTAACGAGTCTCCTCTGACAATCGATTACAAGACTCCTGATTTCGATAAGTTCCAGGATTTCCTGATGGACGAAGCAAGATACAACGCTCTCGTCAAGATCAATCCTGATCAGGCTCAGGAACTCTACGAAAAGGCTAAGAACGACGCAAAGAGAAGATTTGCGAACCTCGAAGCAAGAGCTAGATAAGCTTAATTATCATAAAGGTCAGTCACTAAAGGCTGACCTTTTTTCATGCTTAAAGCGCGACTAAAGGTCTTAAATGGCTTATACTAAAAATATGAAACTTGAAGATTTTCTTTCTGATCATCAGGTCAAAGAAGTTAAGGAGATCACACATCCCTTCATTAAAGTCAAACTGCGGCCTGATTACGTGTTTATTGAAATGCAGGATGAAAAACTCATGGTTTCTATTGAAGACTACTTCAGCTATAAAATCAAGGATCTCAAGGGTCTTGATGATGAATTATATGCAAAGCTGAAAGAAAATGAGAAGCTGCTTATAGCATACAGAAGCTGTCTGCGCAAACTGAGCAGCAGAGATTATACGATCAGACAGATCAAAGATCATCTCTATAAACAGGAACTGCATAAAGATGAAGTCGAACAGATCGTCGCTAAACTGATCGCATATGGCTTGCTTGATGATGAAAAGTACGCTCAAAACAGGATCAGCTATTATGACAATTCTTTGATGTCAGCTAAACAGATCAGACAGAAGCTCACTAAAGAGGGAATCGATGATAAACTGATAGATGATAATCTCAAGTACGATCGAAACAGAGAATATCTGAAGGCTAAAAACAGAGCTGAAAAGCTTGTTAAGACCACGCACAATAAATCGCTGAAGGCTTTAAAACAGGGCATACTCACCAGACTTGCAGCAGATGGCTTCAGCTATGAGCTCAGCAATGAGATAATTAATGAACTTGAGCTGAGCAATGATAACGAAGATGAACTGCTGCAAAAGGAATATAATAAAGCCTTGAAGAAATATGCAAAACGCTATGAAGGCTATGATCTCAAACAGCGGCTCTATGCTTTACTGATGGCTAAAGGTTTCAGAAGTGAAGATATACGAAGAATTCTGGAGGTAGAAAATGGGCAAACAGGTTAAGGATTTTACAGAAGGTGAAAAGGTGCAGAGCAATCTGCTGATATCTTCGTTGGTCAAAGGCACGACCAATTCCGGTTCTCCTTATCTTTCTTTAGTGCTGCAGGATTCCTCCAAGAGTATTGATGCGAAACTCTGGGATGTCAAGCCGGAACTGGAAAAACAGATGGAAGTCGGCAAGGTCTATGGTTTTGACCTGGAAGTCATAAACTATAAAGGAAAGCTGCAGGCTAAAATCTTAAAAGTTCTGCCGCTTCCGCAGGCAGATCTGAATATGGATGATTTTGTCTTCCGCTCTCCTGTATCAAAGGATGCCTTGCGTGAAAACATTCAGGAAGGCGTCAATATGATCAATAATGACAAGCTGGCAAGAATTGTCACGGGAGCCTTAAACTATTATGCCAATGCCGTCTATGAATATCCGGCTGCCGCCAGGATCCATCACAATTTCATCGGCGGTCTGGCAACGCATACTTCCGGGATGATCAAATTGGCCGTTGCTTTGGCCAATATCTATCCGCAGATCGACCGTGATTACTTGCTGGCAGGCGTTATCGTCCATGATCTTGGCAAGATCGATGAGTTTACTTCTCCAGTCGTCACGGAATATTCGCCGCAGGGCAAACTGCTTGGCCATATTTCGATCATGGATGCCAGATTGCTTCAGATCGGGGAAGAACTCGGTCTGCAGGACAGCGAAGAGCTGATGGTCTTGAGACATATGGTTCTCTCTCACCATGGCCAGTTTGAGTTTGGCTCTCCTGTGCGTCCGGAAACGCTGGAAGCAGAAATGCTGAATCTGATCGATAATATCGATGCACGAGTCAACACAATTGATAAAGCTTTAGGGGAAATTAAGGAAGGCGAGTTTACACCAAGGATCATGGCCTTGGAGAACAGAGTCTTCTATAAGCATAAGTAGGAGTTTGATATGAAGAAGAAATTAAGCGGATATTTGATTTCCAAGTACAGTTATCCTGGCAACGTCTATGCCTTCAACAGGTTTCTTGAAGAAGCAAAAAACCTTGATATCGATCTGAAAGAGATCGGTGTGGCCGACTGTACGATCATCAACAACAAGGTTTACTTTAAAGGTGAACTATTACCGGAAAGAGATTTTGTCATCGTCAGATACTATATTCCGGCCTTTACTGAAGCATTGTGCCGGCTGGCAAAGAAACAGTATAACAATACTGAGAATATAGTAAAATTCCGAAACAAGTTCAATCAGCTCACCAGCATTAATTCCAAATACTTCAAGCATCCTAAATCGATCCTGGGTTCAGCTTCCACTGATTTTGAATTTCTGCAGCGCAAGCTTGATCTGCCGTTTGTGGCCAAAGGTCTGGAAAGCTATGGCGGTCAGCAGATCTTTCTGATCCGCAATATCTTTGATTTTGATTCCCTGCGTTTTCATTTCAATGATGCCAAGGAATTCCTTTATCAGAAGTTCATCTCCGAAAGCAAGGGTGAGGATATCAGGATATTTGTCATAAAAGGTGAAACTGTATCCGCAATGCGCCGAGTTTCCGATGGCGACTTCCGTTCCAATCATTCTTTAGGCGGCACTTCATTGAAAGTTGAGATAACAGATGAATTGAAAGAGATCGGCCGTGATGTCTATGAACAGACCGGTGTCGATTTCTTGGGTGTTGAACTGCTGCAGGGAAATGATGGCCTTTACTTCTGTGAGATCAATACCATTCCGGGATTTGAATCGCTGGATGCGATCAATGAGGTCAATCTGGCGAAAATGATGCTGGAGGAGATAAAGAAGGATTTTGCTATTGATAATAAGTGAGGGTTAAAGTATAATATTAAAGCTGTGGTAGGAGAGCAATCACTCCGTTAAACCCACGGGCCAATAGGAGGAAAAGATATGGCAAAAAAAGTTGCAAAAGTTTGTAAGCTTAACTTTATGGCTGGCCAGGCAAAACCAGGTCCAGCACTGGCTTCTGCAGGTATCAATATGCCGCAGTTCTGCACGCAGTTCAATGATCAGACTAAAGACAGAATGGGCGATATCGTACCTGTCGTTATTACGGCGTATGAAGACAAGTCATTTGACTTCGTACTCAAGACTACTCCAGCTGCTTTCTTATTAAAGAAGGCTGCCGGTGTCGCAAAAGCTTCCGGTACACCTAATACTGTCAAGGCCGGCAAGATCACCAAGGCTCAGCTTCAGGAAATTGCTGAATACAAGATGCCTGATCTTAACGCCAATGACGTAGAGGCTGCGATGAAGATCATCGCCGGTACAGCAAAAAATATGGGAATCGAGGTAGTTGACTAATGAAACGCGGTAAGAATTATAACAATGCCAAGACTCTGTTTGATACTGCCAAAAAGTATTCACCATTAGAGGCTTGTGAATTAGCTAAGAAGACCACAACTGTAAAGTATGATGCTTCAATCAGAGCTTCATTCAATCTCAATGTCGACCCACGTCAGGCTGATCAGCAGATCCGTGGTGCAACGGTTTTACCAAATGGTACAGGCCGCAGCCAGAAGGTTCTCGTTGTAACTCAGGGTGCGAACCTGGAAGTTGCCAAGAATGCCGGTGCTGACTTTGTCGGTGACAAGGAGATCCTTGAGAAGGTCAAGGGTGGCTGGTTTGATTTCGATATCATCGTCGCTACTCCTGATATGATGGGTGAACTCGGTAAATTAGGTAAGATCTTAGGACCTAAGGGCTTAATGCCTAACCCTAAGACAGGTACAGTTACACCAAATATTGCGCAGGCTGTTGAAGAAATAAAGAAAGGTAAAGTTCAATATCGTGTCGATAAAGAAGGCAATATTAACTGCCTGATCGGTAAATCTTCATTTGATGCTGACAAGCTGGCTGAAAACTTCAATACCTTATTAGGTATCATCGTGAAGGCCAGACCGGCTGCCGTCAAGGGTGTTTACATCAAATCCTGCACTCTTTCCAGCAATATGGGACCTGGTATCAAAGTCGATACAAATATGTAATTTAAGAGGCGAAAGCCTCTTTTCTTATGTTATAATTTGATGGAACGTAATCAAGAGCAGTAACCGAGGTTCGAAACATAGAGAAGGGATCGCAGGGTGGAAGATCCCAGTTAGATAATCGGTGAATTCACTTGAACAGTTGGACCAATACTCCACGTGGACTTCGCGTTAAGAAGAAAAGCAATAAGTTAAGGTGGTACCGCGCTTTGGCGCCCTTAGTATCACCTTTTTGTTTTGAGGAGGGTTAGAAAATGCTGGATCTGGAAAATCTGAAAAAGGAAGCCTTGGCTGCTATAGGTGCAGCTGATGAGAAAACACTTGAGGAGCTGAGAATCGAATATCTTTCCAAGAAAGGTAAAGTCCAGGCACTGATGGCTCAGATGCGTGATCTTTCAGCCGAAGAAAAGCCAAAATTCGGTCAGATGGTCAATGACCTGAAAAAGGCGATCAGTGAAGCGATGGATCTCAAGAAAAACGAACTTGAAGAAAAGATACTCAATGCACGTCTTCTTGCTGAGAAGGTCGATATCTCACTTGATGCTTATGATCCAAAACTTGGTACTCTGCATCCGCTGACATTAGTGCAGCAGGAACTTGAAGATGTTTTTATCGGTATGGGCTACAATGTCGCCGAAGGACCGGAAGTGGAGTCTGATGTCTATAACTTCACTAAGGCCAATACTCCGGAAGGTCATCCGGCCAGAGATATGCAGGATACCTTTTATATCGATGCAACGCATCTTTTAAGATCGCAGACGACCGCCATTCAGATGCGGGTTTTGGAGCAGCAGCATGATAAATTGCCGATCAAGGTCATCTGCCCGGGCAAGGTCTATCGCCGCGATGACGACGATGCGACGCATTCTCATCAGTTCACACAGTGTGAAGGACTGGTCATTGGTGAAAATATCACGGTTGCCGATCTCAAGGGCACGCTTGAGCTGATGATCAGAGAGATGTTCTCCAAAGATGCCAAAATCAGATTCAGACCTTCTTACTTCCCGTTTACGGAACCTTCTTTTGAAGTAGATATGACCTGTCACATCTGCGGCGGCAAGGGCTGTTCGACATGCAAAGGTACAGGCTGGATCGAAATACTGGGTTCCGGCATGGTTCATCCGAATGTCTTGGAAATGGCCGGCATCGATTCAAAGAAATACACCGGGTTTGCTTTCGGTGTAGGCATGGAAAGAGTTGCGATGCTGAAATATGGTATTACCGATATCCGTGATCTGTATACCAATGATATCCGTTTCTTAGAAGGATTCAGACGATAGGAGGTGCAAAATGAAATTAAGTTTAAAATGGTTAAGTGATTTTATCGACTTAAGCGGTCTAGATACAGAGCAGATCATTGAAAAAATGGTCAGATGCGGTTTTGAAGTTGAAGCTGTAGAAAAGATGTCTGAAGGCACCAATCTTGTCGTCGGCAAAGTCATCGAATGCAAGGATCATCCTAATTCCGATCATCTGCATATCACAAAGACAGATATCGGCAGTGAGGTTCTTGATATCGTCTGTGGTGCACCAAACTGCCGTGAGGGCCTTAAGGTCATCGTTGCGAAAGTCGGTGCGAAATTGCCAGGCGGGGAGATCAAGGCCGGCAATATCCGTGGAGAAGTATCTAACGGCATGCTTTGTTCATTAAAGGAATTAGGCGTTAAAGAAGAATTGCTGCCTGCTGATTCTGCTAGCCACAATGGCATTGAAGAACTTGATGACAGCTTTGAAGTCGGTGATACCGATATTCTTGATAAATTGGGTTACGATGATACGATCCTTGATGTATCGATCTATGCCAATCGTCCAGACTGTCTGTCCATGTATGCCATGGCCAAAGAGATGGGTGCGATCTTAGACCGCCAGGTAAAGCTGCCGGAATTTGATGGCAAGGCTGATGTCGGCAGAAAGTCTGATTTTATCCTTACATCTGTTTCAGCTAACTGCCCGCATTTCCTCGCTAAGGTCGTCAATAAAGTGACAATAAAAGAATCGCCGGAATGGCTCAAGAGACATCTCAGAGCCAATGGCGTCAAATGCATCAACAACCTGGTTGATATCTCCAACTATGTCATGCTGGAAACCGGCCAGCCTTTGCATTTCTATGATCTCAGAAGCAATCCGGCTAAGGAAATTACCGTCAGAGATGACTATGAAGGGATTTACACTGCTTTAGATGGTATCGATTACAAGATCGAGAAGGGTGACCTGATGATCACTTCTGAAGGAAGACCGATTGGTATTGCCGGTATCATGGGCGGTGATAACACCAAGATTCTTGATGATACCAGTTCATTGATTATTGAAGCAGCGTTATTCGACCATGCACAGATCAGAAGAACAGCAAACCGTCTGGGCTTGCAGACCGAAGCGGCTGCCCGTTTCTCAAAAGGCCTTGAACCTCTTGCTCAGCAGAAAGCCGTTGACAGGGCAGTGGATCTGCTTATTCAGCTTGCGGATGCTGAAGATTTTGAAGAAACAGTCGAATATGGCAAGGCTGATTATGAGCCATATGAGATCAGAGAGTCTTTGACACATCTGAATTCTCTGATCGGCAAGGAGTATTCGATGGCTGAGGCAGTCGATGTCATGAAGCGACTTTCCTTCAATTGCCGCATTGAAGGTGATTATTTCATTACTGAGATTCCTTCTTATCGGGCAACTGATCTCAAGATCAGGGAAGATATCGATGAAGAGATCGTGAGACTGACTGATTTTGACGATCTGCAGTCAACACTGCCGCTGATGCCGCAGACGATTGGCAAGCTCACCAATATGCAGAGTATGCGCAGAGTTATCAGAGATTATCTGTCCAAGCATGGTTTCTTTGATACGGTCAACTATACTCTGGTCGATAAACGTTTCATTGACGAAGCTGTATTGCCATTAGGCGAAGCGATCGAAATGGTTTCTCCGCTTTCTGATGCCCGAAAATACGTCAGAACTTCTCTGATGAATTCATTGCTTGAAACTTTGGCTTATAATCTTGACCATTACAACGAGAATGTCAATCTCTATGAGATCTCTGAGGTCTATGCCAAGGATCATCAGGAAGAAAGACTCGGTCTTGTCATGGAAGGCTCCCTTGAAGACTACAAGGTCAAGCACATCGGACTGAAAACTGATTTCTATGTCATCAAAGGCATAATTAAAGGTTTTCTTTCAGCACTTGGCTTTGAAATGGGCAGAGTTGCTATTGAAGAAAACAGTCTGGATCAGTCTCATTTCCATCCTTATCAGTCAGCTGTGCTTAAGATGGATGGCAAGGTCTTAGGTATCTTCGGCAAGCTTCATCCTAACTATCTCAAGAACTTCAAGCTTTCAGATGTCTATTATGGTGAATTGATTATGAACGTTCTGGATGAGGCTAAGCCTTCCAAGGTCAAAGCTCCGGCCGTTTCCAAGTATCCAAGCGTCAGCCGTGATATTTCGCTGGTCATTAAGGAAGACATCAATGTCGCTGAACTGCTCTCTTCCATCCGCAAGAGCGGCAGAACTCTGATCAAAAAGTGCGAAGTATTCGATGTCTATCAGGGCGAACACATCGATTCAGGCTATAAATCCGTCTCACTCAATATCGTCTACGAAGATAAGGAAAAGACCCTGAAGAGTGATGATGTAAATGAAATACACAATAAAGTTCTAAGCGATCTTATAACGCGTTTTGAAGCTGTTCAGCGATAGGAGACCAGACAAATGATCTATACCTGCACTACCAATCCGTCGTTAGATTATTACATCACGCTCCCTGAAATAAAAAAGGGTGCCTATAACCGTACTGATATGGAGATGTTTGATGCCGGAGGAAAGGGTGTCAATGTTTCGATTGTGTTAAACAATTTCCGTATCCCTTCCGTAGCTCTGGGTTTTTTGGGCGGTTTTACCAAGGAATACTATCTGAGTTTCATTGCCAACTATCCGAATATCCAGCCTCTGTTTACGACGATCAAGGATAATACCCGTATCAATATCAAGGTCATGGATTCTACGCATGAGACTTCGATCAACGCCAAAGGTCCTATCATCAGTGATGATGAATTCAACCGTTTCAAGAGAAGACTGAATAATATCTATTCTGATGATATCTTTGTCTTATCAGGCAATATTGAAGATGAGATCAAGGATCGGGTTATCGAACTTGTCTACGAATTGAGTTCAGAAGGGGTCAAGGTCTTCCTTGATACAGACAGGGATGTCATGGATCGCTGTCTGGATGCGAATCTGTACGGTATCAAACTGAACAAATACAATGTTGTAGGAGAAGCTCTTGAAGATGCGAAGAAACTTTCCTCACACGGGGTAAAAAACGTTCTCTATTCAGCTCCGCATGAAGTATCTTTCCTGATCAGCGAAAAAGAGATATTGTTTTGTGATTCTTTAGCAGGTTCTTTGCTTAATGCGACCGGTTCTGCTGATTCCATGGTGGCTGGCTTCCTGTATGGCTCCCTTAGAGGAGCGGATGCGAAAGACTGTTTCAAATACGCCAATGCCGCCTCTTTGGCTACCTGCATGAGCAATGACCTCGGTTCCAAAGAGAAGATCGAAGAGATGTTTGATTCGATCGAGGTCAGGACTTTATGATCAGAAAGATCATTGCTTTGCTGTTCTGCTTTCTGTTTCTTGTCTCCTGCAGCAAAGAAAAGGAAAGCGTCAGACCGGAATACACCTATGAGATCATATCGGAAAATGTCGATATGTCTGCTTATGAAGGCGTCAGTTCAACCGATCACTGCTTCAGGATTATTACGGTATCCGAACTGTTCAACACGATCGATAATAAATCATCAGGTGTCTTCTTTTTAGGACGTGCCAACTGCGGCTGCTGTCAGCGAGTGTGCCGTTATATCAACGAGACAGCCAAAGAAATGGGTGTTACTGTTTATTACATTGATGTCTATAATAAGAACGAACCTTTAAATGAAAAAGAACTGCAGGACAAGCTGTTTGACTACCTGTACAAGATCTTAGGAAAAGATGAAAATGGCAACAAGACGCTTCTGACACCGCATTTCTTTTCGGTGGTCAATGGCGAATTCTATAAGGACCTGATCTGCTTTGATGGGCTGAAGCTCGATCCAGAGCCAACAGCTGAGCAGGTGGAAAAACTTGAAAATGTCTATCGGGAGATAATGAAGCCGTTTGCCAGTTAAACGGCTTTTTTATCATATCTTAGGTATTATAGTCAAGACTTTAAATTAGGAAGATTTCTCCCTATAATGAAATTACCTAATGGGAATATATGAAATTCCTACACGATATTTACGGACTGTTGAAAATTGATCGTCGGTGTTGAAGACCCAAAGCGGGGATCCTGATGACGGTCATAGACGGCCCACCTTTTTGAGAAGAGGGAAATTTCTCACCCATTAGGATCCGTGGACAAATAGAGATATTGGATATAAAATATCTTTTGAATAAGGAAGGTGTATTATGAATAACTTTTGGTCATCATTACTATACTTCATCGGTGGCGGTATCGTAGGAGCGATCATTTCCTACTTCGTTACCAGAAAGCAGTTTGAAAAACAGCTTAAGGAAAATCCGCCGATCAATGAAAAAATGATCAGAGCGATGTATGCACAGATGGGCAGAAAACCATCGGAAGCACAGATCCGCCAGATCATGAAGTCAATGGGACAGCAATAAGACCTGAAAG
>JAEEGL011888312.1_pt1 | contig 16582 bp, 17 predicted proteins | sample 9134231 | NCBI WGS metagenome assembly JAEEGL01 (sample SAMN16246548, study PRJNA631951) | gut metagenome | biome: gut microbiome; feature: rumen; material: fiber-attached | host: Bos | place: Iran: Karaj | collected 2018-10 | reverse complement strand
TTAGAGCACCACCCTGCGGAGGTGGGGGTCGCACGTTCGAATCGTGTCAGTCTCAAACAGAAAATCCCGATTAGATGTCGGGATTTTTTTATTTAACAGTGAAATGTCGAGAACTCTTGTCACGATTCGAACCGAAGTGAGCGGCTTAAAAATTGCGAATGCTTGGAGCAATTTTTAAGTAAATTGCCAGGGATGGCAATTTAGCGAACGCAGGCGCCGCAGAGGGAGCCACCATGGAAGGTGGCGACCGTCGCGGCGAATCGTGTCAGTCTCAAAACAAGGTTCGTCATATAAAGACGAGCCTTTTTTATTTAACGGCAGTTAATGTAATGGCCATTAAATTAACCGCCATTACATTAATATTATTACGCCGTAACAGTAATCTGTTTTTGAAGTTCGAGAATCTGCTCCAAAGGAAGTTTTACAATCTTTGCTACAGTTTCTGGAGCAATTTTTTCTTTTAAGGCTCCAATAGCCACTTCTATCTCTGTTTCTTTTCTGATTCTATTGTCATATTTCTGCATTGGATTTCCCATATTGATTCCTCCTTTTGTAGAATTATTGTGATTATAGCACTCATCTATAAACTTGGGCAGTCCCCAATAAACTCCCGTAAAAACTTTTTTATTGACTTTTCATTCTTCTCCATTATATATTTAAACATAGTTACAGGAGGTATGTATGGAATGTTTACGCAGAATAGTAAATTCTAATGACTTGACACCATTTATTTCATTGCCTCGTTCTTTTTTAAACAAAAAAATCGAAGTTTTAATTACTCCTGTAGAAGAAGATTCAAATGATTCTTCCGAACTTATTAATTCATGTATAGAAGATGCCAAAAGCCGTTATAAAATTGTAAATGGAAATACTTGTAATTTTGAAATACCTCAAACACTTTTGCATCAGTTATACAAAATTACATATGAAGAAAAACCTCTTGTATCAATACGCGAAGATTCATTAAAGATTACTCTTTTTTATAAAGGCAAAAAACACATCATCGATTATAAAAGTGCCTGTCCAAACGCTATTTTTATTACAGAGTACATCCCAGATGCAAAAAAGCGTGTAATGAAGATCTCTGAACTTAAAATAAATAAACTTTCAGGTTATTTTGGGGCATAATGAGTAAGAAACTTTCACCAGCAAGCGGATTTGACCGCGAAACTCAAAAGGATTTATATTCTCTATACAACGCAGGTGCTGAAGTTTCCGATTTTATACAAAAAATAGTGCCCGAAGGAACTTCTAGAACAGAGTTATATAGCATGTCAGTTACTCAGTATGATTTTAAACCTGAACAGCGTAAATATCCTTTCGATTTTTATTTCTACGCAGATTATTTGCATAATATTGAAGTTCAGTTCAATGATGAAAAATATGTTTTTTCATACGAGCATTGCCCTGTAGAAAATAATCCATACCATTTTCAGTTTTATACAAAAGATCAAAACGGCGAAAAATTACCGCGTCAGGCTAAAAAGAAATCCGAACAAAACAGAAATAAAGCAATAGCAGATGTTATCTTTGAAAACATTCTTTCTGCAGCAGTATGTTTTGATACAAGTAAGTTGATTTCATGCATTTAAGGAAGAAGAAATCTACTTCTTCCCAATATCCTCAAATCCCAGATCCATAGTATGCGCCGCCCCGCCAAAGTTCACGCATATCTTGGCCCGCTGCTTTCTCTTGTCAACCTTTACAATGCTGCCTTCAATACCCTTAAGCGGCCCTTCAATAACCACAATGCGGTCGTTCTCGTCAAAGCGCACCAGCGACTGGCCAATCTTAGGTCCCAGTCCCAGAAAATGCTGAATAACCTGCAGATCGTGCCCGCCCAAAGCCACAATATCTGTATTACTGTTCAAAAAGTGATAAAAATCCGGCACCTTCTTAAGTGCCGCCAGGGTAAACGAGTCCACCTCGCCCGTTGTCTGCACAATAATGTAAGAAGGAAACATAGGCTGCAGCTCCTTCATTATCTTCCCCTGCCGCCTTATAGTAAGCTCGCGCGTGAGGTAAATAAAATTATGCTTCTGAGCCAGCTGCGGAGCCATCTTCTTCACATTCTCAACAAAAAACTGCTCCCGCCCCGTGGCCACCTGAATAATGTAGTACTGCATTAGGGGGATTATAGCCTATTCTTATTGGAATGTCATTTAGGTTTAAGGTCTTGTCATTCTGAACTTGGTTTAGAATCTCTTTCACAGATAAAATGATGCACTAATTACTCAAATCTTAATTGTTTTTACCATATAAATACTTTATAATATAAAGAACTGTATTTTACAGTATTCAGCGGATGTTTGAGGCGTATAGCTTGTTTCGGCAGCATGCACAGCACCATCCTTTTACGCCTCTCTTTTCGTTTTCAACGGGGAAATGTCCGCTGAGGGATTTTTTTTGGAGCAAATACATGACTCGATTTTTTGATATATTTTTTAGTTTTATAGCCATAGTTATTCTCTTACCATTTATGATTCCTATCATGATAGGTCTTAAACTTACAGGTGAACATGATATTTTCTATGGTCAGGAGCGAATTGGAAAAGGTGGAAAGCCATTTAAAGTATGGAAATTTGCTACAATGCTTAGAAATTCACCAAATCTTCCAGGGGGGACATATACTTCTAAAAATGACCCGAGAATTCTTCCTATGGGAAAGTTTTTGCGTAAAACAAAAATTAATGAATTGCCACAATTACTCAATATACTAATAGGAGATATGAGTATTATTGGATATAGACCGCTTGTTCTCAAGGGGTACAATATGTATCCAGAAGAAGTAAAAAACGAGTTATCAGAATCTCGGCCTGGGTTGTCAGGGATAGGATCTATTGTATTTCGCAATGAAGAGCAAATTGTACAACGTTATGACAGTTTTGAAGATAAAAATGAGTTTTACCGAACTGTCATAATGCCTTATAAAGGAAAACTTGAAGTTTGGTATAAACAGCATAAAAATATATTAATGTACTGGCGGTTGATATTTATGACAGTCGAAGTGGTTTTGAAGCCTAAAAGTCAAAAGTGGAAGACCCTCAAGGATATCCCAGAAATACCGGATAATTTGAAAGATATTATATAATATATATATAAGATTATTGAATGAATAAAAAACGACTGTGTCAGTTCTATGGTTGATACATAAATTGATGAACTTGCTTTGATGGAGATAAATTAAGATGAGAGAAATACATATTCTTTTTATAGGTATTGGAAGAAGAATAGAGCTGATTCAGTCATTTCGCTTAGCTGCACTGGTATTGCATAAGACTGTAAAGATATATGGTGAAGATTTAACCACAACAGCACCTGCAATAACTTATTGCGATTGTTATAGAAATATAGTACCAATTAGGCATCCTGACTATATTAATGATTTGTTAAAAGTATGTATTGAGGACAAGATAGATATAGTTATTCCAACAATTGATACATGTTTATTATTGCTTGCTGAAAACCGTAAAAAATTTGAAGAGATTGGAACAAAAGTTCTTATAAGCGATCCTGATAAAGTTTTGATATGTCGCGATAAAAACAAAACTTCGCAGTTCTTTGTGGATTGTGGTGTAAAAGCTCCTTTGCCAGTAAACAATTGGAAACAATATAATTTGGGATTTCCTGCATTTATAAAACCAAAAGATGGAAGTAGTAGTATAAATGCTTATAAGGTTGAAAATGCTAGTGAACTTGAAGTTTATGCAGAGCAAATAAAGGATTATGTTATTCAACCTTTTGTAAGCGGTAGAGAGTATACTATTGATGTATTCTGCGATTGGGAAGGTAAGCCAATCTCTATTGTTCCTCGTGAAAGATTACAGGTTAGAGCTGGAGAAGTGCTGAAAACAAGAATATGTTTGGATAAGACAATGATAGATGAGGCAAAAGCCATATGTAAATCATTCAAACCTTGTGGGCCAATTACTATACAACTTATACGAGATGATGAAGGAATTGATTGGTTTATAGAGATAAATCCTCGTTATGGCGGTGGTGCTCCATTATCGATGAAGGCTGGTGCTCGTAGTGCAGAAACAATATTGAAACTTCTTGATGGAGAGCCTTTAGACCCCCAACGTATTGCAGATAACGCTGTATACAGTCGTTTTGATCAGTCTGTTTGTGTTGAAGAAGGTAAGAGGGATATTAAAGGTGTTATTTTTGACCTTGATGATACATTGTATTCTGAGAAAGAATATGTAAGAAGTGGATTTAAAGCTGTTAGTGAATTCCTTGGTGGTGGCTATGAAGATAAGCTTTGGGGCTACTTTATTGAAGGTAAAGTTGCTATTACAGAACTTCTGAAAGATATTGATAGGCTTGGTGAAGATCAGACTTGCCTAAATATTTATAGAAGCCATAAACCGAATATCCATCTATATGATGGTGTTGTTAATTTGATGAGTGAATTAAAAGCACGTGGTATTAAGGTGGGGATTATTACAGATGGAAGACCTGTAGGACAGCGTAACAAACTTGAGGCATTAGGTTTATGGAACATAGTTGATGATGTAATTATCACAGATGAACTCGGTGGTGTTCAATTTAGAAAACCTTGTGATATCGCGTTTCGGATTATGATTACTAAATGGAGATTAAATCCTTCGGATATTGTATATATTGGTGATAATGCTAGTAAAGATTTCCAAGCACCTCAACAGCTTGGATTGAAAAGTATTTGTTTACAAAATAAAGAAGGCTTGTACTTCAATGGTAATTATGTAAATAATTTAAATATTTCAACAATTGAAAGACTTTCAGACTTTATAGGATGTCTGTAGGAAAAAATATGGTTATGCAAAACGAAGAAACTTTGAGAAAAGAAATTAGAAATGTACAATTAAACATTCTTATAAAACTAGATGAGGTTTGTAAAAAGAATGAATTACGTTATTATCTTGCATTTGGAACTTGTCTGGGAGCTTTGCGTCATAAAGGTTTTATTCCTTGGGATGATGATATAGATGTATTGATGTCATATGAAGACACAAGAAAGTTGTTAAAACTTCAAAGTGAGTTTGGAGATAAATTTTTTATTCAGAGTAAAGAAACGGATCCAGATTATCGTTCAATTGCAATGCGTATTAGAGATGAGGAAACTACGTGTATAGAGAGTGATGAGATTGATTTGAATACTCACAAGGGAATTTATGTGGATATTTATCCATTTTATGAATGTTCAAATAATAAGTTTGTCCGCTTTCTTGATATTTTAAGATCAAATCTTTATAAGGTATTAGTGAACAATAGATCTCCTGTAAATCATGGTACAATGATGGCTGTGATGTCGAAGTGTCTTTTATGTATATATAAAGGTGACAGAAGAATAAGAAAAATCTCAAAACTTGAAAATCGGCTCTCGTCTGTAAAAGGAAATGAGATATTGGATTATTACGGACAAGATGTAACATTATTTACAGCAATTTCTTATCCTAAAGCTTGGTTTTCAGAACCGAGAAAACTTGATTTTGAAGGTATGAATTTTGATGGTGCCACAGAACCAGAGAAATATATGAGTAAAAGATATGGTGATTATATGAAACTCCCGCCGATAGAAGACCAGAAAGTTCATCACACATATGTAAATATAGATCCATTTAAAAGTTATAGAGAATATGAAGGAAGGTAATTATTATGGCTAACATTGGTTTGTTAATTGCAGGTGGTTCAGGAAATAGAATGCATCAGGATATTCCAAAGCAGTTTTTGACTGTAAATGAGCGACCTGTTATTGTATATACATTGGAGGCTTTCGAAAGACATCCAGAGATTGAAGCAATTGCTGTAGTTTGTATAGAAGGATGGGAGCAGGTTCTTTGGGCATATGCAAAACAATTTAATATTTCAAAACTAAAATATGTGGTTCCTGGTGGTAAAAACGGACAGGACTCAATACGTAATGGTGTAATGGAACTTGAAAAGCATTATAAAAAAGATGATATTGTGCTTATTCATGATGCCATTCGCCCTATGGTTAGTTCAGAAATTATTTCTGATAATATTCGAGTGGCACTTGAACGAGGTAATGCTATAACTGTTATTCCGTGTGCAGAAGCAATGATGCAAACAGAGGATGGAGTAGTGTCTGTAGGTTCTTATCCACGTGATCGGTTAAAAAGAACTCAAACTCCACAAGCTTTTAGAATAGGTGATATTTGTGATTTGCACAGAAGGGCACTAAAAGCTGGTATTACAAATTCTGTTGCTTCTTGTACACTTATGATTGAAATGGGAGAAGAAGTGTATTTCTCTGCTGGAAGCGAGAAGAATATAAAATTGACCACAGTTGAAGATATAGATATTTTTAAGGCTTTGCTTGTTGCAAAGAGATCGGATTGGTTAAAATCCTGACTTGTGAAGGAAGAGGTAATAGATGAGTTCTCTTGAAGAAAATAAGGCAACAGTAAGAAAAATGCAAAAAATTGTTTTTGATATAATGTGTGATATTGATGATTTTTGCAGAGAAAACAAAATAAGATATTTTCTGTCTGGTGGCACATGTTTAGGGGCAGTAAGACATAAAGGTTTTATTCCTTGGGATGATGATGGAGATTTAATGATGCCGCGTCCTGATTATGAGAGATTTCTTCAATTATTTCCGGCCTATTGTAAAGATAAATATTTTGTTGGTTCCTTAAAAACTGATAAAGAATGGCAGCGTCCCTTTTCGCGTATCTGTGATTTGAATTCACGATTGACTCCGATAAGATTTAAAGAAGAATCTATGGGCATTTTTGTTGATTTATTTCCTATAGATGGCCTTCCTGAAGAAAAGAAAAAACAGCATTTTCATTACCAAAAGCTCAGAATATTGAATGCTTTAAGAAATACAAGTGTAAGAACAGAATTTCGTGAGCACGAAAAATACCGAGGAATCAAGAATATGGCGGCTTTTGTTACACAAAAGATAGGTCCACGATGGTTTGCAGAGACAATTAATCGTGATGCAGAAAAATATTCATTCGAAGCTTCAAAAGAAGTTGCAGCTATATTGGCAATTCATTATTGGGATAAAGAAACAATTGAAAAGAAACTTATGGAAACAGCAGTTGAACTTTCCTTTGAAGGTAGATTATTTCCAGTGCCAATTGGTTATGACCAATATCTAAAAAATTTGTACGGAGATTACATGGAAATTCCGCAAAATGCTGAAGAAAATGGATATACGCATTTGGATGGATGGTGTGTTGAATTTTTTAATGAAAATAAATAATAGAAGAAATTATATATTGAATTTTTTGATATCCATTGAATGGATATAGGATGAATTGCGATGTGGAATTTGTTACTGCTGTTATTCTTAGAAGTATTGTTATTTTTTATAGCTTTTATTTTTTCTGATAGAGATATCTTAGCACCATCTGTAATAATATGTGTTATGTTTATTATTAGCACAGTTTTTGCACTTCTTAATATAAATACATGGAATAGAATTGATTATAAAATTGAAACAACGCTTATAATTGTGAGCGGTATTTTTGTTTTTTTTCTTACAGAGAATATATCAAAATTTGTTTTTTTTAATTATAACCAAAATAATAATAAAGGAACAAAGAAAAATCTGGAACAGTTAAAAAGTATATTTGTACCCAAATATTATCTTGTACTTCTATTGTTTTTTAATGTGTTTGTTATTTTTTGGTATTATTTGGAAATAAAAAGAATTATGTCTAGTTTGGGGTTTGGAGGACATAATCTTTTTGCTGCATATCGGCGTATGTTTACTCATCTTAATGTTGCTTTTGAATCAAGCAATGTAAAAATGGTTAATACATTACTTAGTCAATTTATGAAAATGACTAAAGGTGCAGGTTTTATTTGTTTATATTTATTAATTATTCAAATTGTGGTGAGGAAACATAATTTTCGACAGGTTCTTAAAAACAACCTTCTTTTAGTAGTAAATATAATCTTGTCGATTTGTCCAAGTTTGATGCTTGCAGGGCGTAATGATTTAATACAACTTTGTGCTGCGGGACTTGTTTATTATTATATTGTTTGGCATAGATATAATGGCTGGTTTAGAAATATATCATTGAAATACGTGAAGTGGGGAATTGTTATTATAATTGTTGGAATTCCAAGTTTCTATGGAATGCTTTTTCTTATGGGTAGAAAAACAACAAAGTCTATGTTAGAGTATGCTTCAATATATCTAGGAAGTTCAATAGCGTTATTTAATGATTTTTTAAGTAAACCTGTTAGAGGACCAAAAGTTTTTGGCGAGGAAACTTTTTTGGGAATACATCAAACTCTTTATAGATTGGGAATTCCTACTTATGTTAAAAATAGGCATCTAGAATTTAGACATTTAAACTCATCAATTTCTTCAAATATTTATTCTTTTTTTCGTAGACCTATTCATGATTTTGGAATAGGAGGAATGCTGCTTTTTACAGTTTGTGTGTCGCTATTGTTTTCATGGCTATATTATGGACGAATAAAAAATGTTTACAATGCCAAAAATCTCGACTTTCGTATTATTACATACGGGTATTTGTTTTATTGGATTATTTATGCTTCTATTGATCAAAGAAGTATAAGTATGCTATCTATGACAACCGTCGTGACTTTTTTGGTGATCTATATTGAATTAGAAATTGTAACAAAACTTAGGTTCACAATTTACAAAAAGAAATAAATCTTGATTTTATTTAAATAGTTATGCTTGAAAGTGTTATAGTATTGGAGGAATAAATAAGTGGGAAATTCTATAAATAGACTTTTGAATAAGATTAAGAATGTTCCTGAAAATATAAAAGCTACTTTAGTATTTGGTATAGCATCGTTTTCAATAAGTGGCTTGAAATATATTACGACACCAATATTTACACGTATTCTTACTACAACTGAATATGGAACTGTTGGAATATATAATTCGTGGTATGCAATCGTACAGGTTATTATGTCTTTAACCCTGATGTATCCAGGAATCCTGAATGTAGGCTTATATGAGCATAGAGATAACAGATGGAAATATTTATCCTCTATGTTAGGAATTATTACTGTTGTTTCATCTGTTGTAATGGTTCTTTATTTTTTGTCTTATAAGTGTATTAATAACTTTATAGGAATTCCACCTAATCTAGTATTATTAATGTTATTAACATGTATTTTTCAACCTGCTTCTAATATTTGGACTGCTAAGCAAAGATATGAATATAAATATGCGATTACATTTGGTGTAACTGTAGGAACAGCTTTTATTGCACAAATTTGTTCTGTTGTATGTGTCATAATAAAAAAAGACTCTGCAATAAATTTAGCTGAAGTTCGACTTTGGAGTGCTGGAGTTATTAACATTGCAGTTGCTGTTTTTTTGTATATTTATATTTTATGTAAGGGAAAACAATTTTATAATGGCATCCTTTGGAAGGAAACATTAATTGTTGCAATTCCTCTTATACCACATTATTTAAGTCATGTATTGCTTAATGGGACAGATAAAATAATGATTGGAAGAATGATTGGGGCAGATAAAGCAGGTATTTATAATCTAGCTGCAATTTTATCTTCAATAGGCGTGCTTTTTTGGCGAGCCTTATTAACAACTTTTAGTCCATTTGTTAATGCAAAAATAGGGGAAAGAAAATTTGAAGAAATAAGAATGGCTGTAAAACCACTATGGATTTTCACTGGCGGTTTCTGTATTTTAGGAGCATTGCTATCGCCAGAGATAATAAAATTGTTTGGTACAAAAGAATATTTAGAAGGTGTCTATGTAGTTCCTCCTGTAGTAGCTGGTGTGTTTACATATACCATGTATGATGCTTTTGCGGCTGTTTCTTTTTTTCATAAGAAATCCGTAAATATAATGCTAGCTTCAATGACAGCTGCAGTTGCAAACATAATAATGAATTACCTTGGAATTCCTAAATTTGGATTTATTATTGCCGGTTATACAACATTAATATCTCATTTAATTCTTATTTTTATGCACTATTTAAATATTAAGAAAATTGAAAAAGAAAAAATTTATGATGGAAAATTGGCAGTTTTATCGTTACTTGTTATTACAGGAGCGTGCTTATCTTGTAATCTGTTGTATCAAGGACCTTCAATCATAAGATATATTTTGTCTATTGGTATTCTTTTATATCTTTTTATAAAACGAAGAACGTTGTATAAGGCATTAGCAGATATGAAAGTTTAAATCTATTATTGATTCATATTTTTTTTGAGAGAGGAAAAAAATGAATAAAAACATGAAAAAATTAGTTTGTTTTCTTATTTCTACAGTGTTTACAGTGTGTTCTTGTAGTAATGTGAATAAACCTGATGAAAAAAATCATTTGCAAAATAATGAAGAAGACATTAATTTTACGGCTAAAACAGGGAAAAACAAGTTTAAGTTTATATGTACAGATGAAGTAAAAAAAAGTAATGTGACATATTCATATGATAGTAATATAGGTTCCATTAAAATTGTTTCTACTGGAGCAACTGCAGATAATGTCAGTGGCTCAACTAAAGTGACTGTAAATGGTCAAACTGAATATTATGATTATGTATTTCAATCTGATTCAGATAGATATATAGCAATTTCTTCTAATTGTTCTGTACAACAAACTCATAGAGGTGTTCTTAGTCAGTGTTTTATGCAGGTAACACTTTTAATAAATGGAAGAAGTGTTAGATATGGAATAAAAGAAAATAATTTTGTCATTCATCTTCACGAGGGTGAAGAAATAGGAATTCGTTTTTTTGTAAGTAAGGGATGGAAAGGTGATTTGACTTTTTATCCACAAGTTGAATTAGGAACTCATTGTACAGAGTTTGAGTGTTATGTCAATGATGATTTAACAGATGAAACATCGTTAGAAAATGAATGGTGTCGATATAAAAAAAGTACAAAGCCTATCATCACATTTATTGATGATGATACAAATTCAGTAGAATTAATTAATCGTTATTATAATGCCTTAAATAGAGTTGGAGTTGTAGGAAATTATGCTGTCATAACGAATAATATGTTAAAAAATGAAGGGGAGAAAGAACTTCTTTTAAGTTTAGAAAAGAAAGGTTTTGGTTGTTTATATCACTGTGCTGAACAAAGAGGAGATAAACCTACTTCACCTGGTGCATATTACTTAGAAGATTATAGAGATATGCAAAAAGTAGAAGAAAATTTTTTAACAGGGCTTAGAGAAATGCAGACAGCAGGATTTTCCGCTTATAAATATTGGGTTTCTCCATATGGTGTTGATGATGAGGAAATTCTCACTATTCCAAGAAAGTATGGATTTAATTGTTTAATTACTTTAAGCCAGAAAGGTTTTATTTCTCCAGCAAATTGTGATAGATGGCATATTCCACGTTGGCATTTATCACCTGGCGAAGTTAAATTCCAAGGATTAGAATATTTTAAGAAATTAGTAGATGTATGTGTAGCTGATCATGGTTGGCTTGTCGTCGTAACACATGTCAATGAATGGGATACAACAACAACAATGGATGATGCTCTTTCTGAAGCTGCTCAGTATGCATTAGACTTCGGAATGGAGGTTAGAAATTTCCCTGATGCATTTGAAATATATAGACCCTTTTTTTATATGAATGAAGTAAAGTAGTTTTTGGTTGTTTTATAAGTGTTGGCAAATCTTTACTTAGGAGTAGAAAACTTAGGACTAAAAAAGTTTAGGATAATAAATGAATATGAATAGTGAAATATGGAATAAAGATTTAAAAGAAGAGTTAACTTCATTTCCAGAAGTTGAACAACTTGCAAATAAATCTGTATTTATTACTGGAGGAACAGGATTAATATGCTCTGCTATTATAGATTTGCTTATTTGTTGGAACAATTCTCATGATGAAAAAATAAAACTATTTGTAGCGTGCAGAAACAAAAAAAAGGTTATAGAGCGTTTTTCGCCATATACTTCAGAAAAATGGTTTATATTTACATATTATGATGCTTCGAAAATAGAAAATTATATTCCATCCAATATCGATTACATAATTCATGGAGCCTCAAATGCAACTCCGAATACTATAGTTGCAGAGCCGGTTGAGACAATGTTAAGTAATTTCTTGGGGATAAAAGAATTACTTGATTATGCAAAAAAAAATAATACTAAGAAAATTGTATATATTTCAAGTTCAGAAGTTTATGGGAAAAAAAATGATACTTTGCCAAATAAAGTAGACGATTATGGTGGAATTAATATATTGAATCCCAGAAGTTCATATTCTATTGGTAAATGTGCCGCGGAAACTTTATGTGCATCTTATTATGATGAGTATGGAGTAGAATCTTCAGTAATTCGTCCTGGACATATTTATGGACCAACAGCAAGTCCTTTTGATAATCGAGTATCCTCTGCATGGGCTTATGCGGTAAGTCGAGGAGAGGATATTGTGATGAAGAGTGATGGTAGTCAGTTAAGAAGCTACTGTTACTGTTTGGATTCAGCTTCAGCTATATTAAAAGTGCTTTTGAAAGGCGAAAGTGTAAAGGCTTATAATATTTCTAACCCAGATTCTGTGATAACAATAAAACAAATGGCAGAATTATTAGCAAAATCTGCAGATGTTAAGTTGCGATTTGAATTACCAACAGAACTAGAGAAGAAAAGTTTTAATCCAATGAGCAATAGCTCCCTCGATAGTACAGAGTTACAGGCTCTTGGTTGGAAAGGTTTATTTGATGCTGAACGAGGTTTTTCTCACACGGTTGAGATACTTAGGGAACTTCAAAAATAATAAGATTTTATTGCTTATAAAAGGAGAATAATTATGCCAGATTTTTCACAAATCACAGATTACATCAAATCATTATACCCAGAAATGAATCCAGTTCTTTTACACTGTCCACAGTTCCTGGGTAATGAAAAAAAATATTTGAACGAATGTATTGATACCAAATTCGTATCTTACGTTAGCCATTTTGTAACAGATATGGAAGATCATATCAAAAAGCTTACAGGTGCCAAATGTGCTGTTGCCATGGTTAGTGGTACAGAAGCTTTGCATATGGCTTTTGTTGCAGCTGGTGTAAGACCTGGTGAAGAAGTAATTTCACAACCGTTGACTTTTGCTGCTACTTCTGCAGTAATCGTAAACTGTGGTGCAATTCCAGTTTATGTAGATGTTGACCGAGATACTATGGGTATGTCTCCAAAATCATTAAAAGAGTTTTTAGAGAATAATACAAAGCAGGAAGGCGGAAAATGTATTAATAAAAATACTGGGCGAGTTATTTCTGCATGTGTTCCAATGCATACTTTTGGTCACCCTTGCCGCATTGATGAAATTCGCACAATTTGTGATGAACATAATTTGATGCTTATTGAAGATGCGGCTGAATCAGTTGGTTCTTTCTATAAAGGAAAGCATACTGGTACTTTTGGTAAGGTTTCTATCTTGAGTTTTAATGGTAACAAAACTCTTACAACTGGTGGAGGCGGAATGCTTCTTACTGATGATGAAGAACTTGCTGCTCGTGCAAAGTATCTTTCTACAACTGCAAAAGAACCTGCAAAGTGGGGCTATTTTCACAATGTAGCAGGCTGGAATCTGCGTATGCCAGGTGTAAATGCCGCAATTGGTGCTGCCCAGCTCGAATACTTTGATAAGATTATTGAAAACAAGCGAGAAACTGCTCAAATGTATAAAAAGTTCTTTGCAGAACTCAATATTCCGTTTGTAACAGAACCTGAAAATGCTCGTTCTAACTACTGGCTTAATGCAATTCTTCTTAAAGACAGAGAAGAACGTGAACAGTTTCTTGAATTCACAAATTCTAATGGTGTACAGACACGCCCAATCTGGACTCTTATGTATAAAATGCCTCCATATGCAAAATGTGAACATGGCGATATGACAAACTCAGAATGGCTGGAAGACCATTTGGTAAATATACCTTCTAGTGTAAGAACCGTAATGCAAAAGTAATAAATGTTAATTAAATAAATGAAACATAAGACCAAAATAACTAGGTTAATTCTTGAAAAAGGGGCAGAAATTAATATGGGGAAGAAAAAATGTTCTCATAATTTGCATTTTAATAAGGGGTTTGTTCTATTAATAATTGAGATAATTGTTCTACTTATTGTTTTTTGTGTTCCTTGTATTTTTTCAGAACTTATAGAATTACATAAATTAATTTTTGATAATATTACTGATAAGTGTAAAAATGTAATTCAGATAATTTTGTTATTATTTCTTTTGATTTCATTTTTGGGATATAATATATTTATCAGTTTCTTAATATTCAAAGATGATACTAATATTCGATTTAAGAAATTTGATTACTTGCAAGAATTTGAAAATAGCATTGATTATTATTTATTAAATTTATCAACGTGTGAAAAGGAAGTTATAGAAACATCTGAGGCACAAAATATCCACAAAACAGAGAGATGCTATAAAAATTATAAGGCAGAGATATTAAAAAAATATTTGGACTCCATAGTAGAAATATGAAGGAAATTTTTAATAACAATATAGTAAGTATATTAGCTTTAGTTGCGGCTATTTATATTCCAAGAAAACTATCTTGGGAACAATTTTATAATTCTTTAATAACTGAATATCGAAGTGTGGCTTTTGGAAAAGCAATGCAAAATGTAATTCAGTTTTATACAAAAACATGTAATTGCGATGTATCTAGAATTAAAGAAGAATATGTAAAACGCTTCAAAAAAGAAATAGAGGATTGTAAACCAATCTCAGAGCAGAGTTTACATTATGATAGAAGATTATTAGCTCAGTTCTTTCTGGATTTGGAGAAATGTGCAAATACAAGATGGTATTACATTGGAAGAAAACGAGTTGTACGGGATTTTACAACAGGAACTCAGAAACTCGTTGAAATTCTGTACTTTATGGATAAAGCAGTAGAAGAGAGTCCTTTGCTTTTTAAGGAAATAACAATTAACGACAGAGTTCCAAAAAGTTCCCGCCTTAAAGGTATGAATAAACATCTTGCTCACATGAATGAAATCTTGAAAGAATCAAAGGAATATATGGAATAGAGTTTGATGTCTAGCATAGGGATTTTTACAAACTAATATTAGGGAAAATTTTACCGCATGATAAGCAACTTGAAATCTATTGAAGAATTAGAAAAAATGTCAAAAGAAGAACTCAATAGTCTAATACAAAGTATTTTTAAGGATTTTGATGATTTCGTGGAATCTCTGGCCTTTTCTAAAAACAAATTATTTTCACCTCCTTTTGATGAGTATTATAATGAAACAGGTGATATACTGACATTTTATAAAATTTTTTTTACGAAGTATTATGAGTATTTGAAAACTTTTGATAATGATTTAATAGCAGCTGTAAATTTTTCGGTTGTCAAACAGTTTGAAGAATCATCTGGAACTGTTATAAAACACCAGTTTAGTCTTTTGGATGATACTAAAAATGTTTTTAATATGATTTTTGATTCTATCTTAGATTATTTTTCAGGCCAACCAGGTTTGGCATTCGAAAAAATGGAGAAAACATTAACTGCAGATAACTGTCATTTACTAAATTTACTTCCTATCCTTGAAATATCATCAATGCATTTTTATAGAGTTCGCAAGAACAAAAACAATAAGGCATTTAAGGAACGTAAAGAATTATTTCATACACCTTTCAATTTGCGCAATAAATGTGCTTCATATCGTTTTAGTATTGCGGGATATCCATCATTATATGTGGCGGGTTCTCTAGATACATCACTAAAAGAAAGTGAAATAAATGATAATGATTATACTTGTATATGTTATCAAACTTCTGGTAAGAAGCTTAAGTGTGCCGATTTAACACTTCCTGCCAGACCATTAAACTTTTGGGAAAAATATTCTTTGGTAGTTTTTTATCCTCTAATTGTTGCCTGCAGCCTTAAGGTTAAAGATGAAAAAGCTCCTTTTAAGCCTGAATATATAATACCACAGTTATTATTCCAAGTTTTGAAATTACATAGTCAACATGATGGAATCTGCTATGTGTCTACTAAATATAATCCCATAAGTTTTACTAATCAGAAACAAAAAAATTTTGCTTTGTACGTAAACAATGCTACACAAGAATCAGGTTTCTCAAAAGTATTATCAGAAAAATTACTTTGGTCAGAACTCTTTTCACCAACAGATAAAGAAACTCCTGAAGAGATTGAACAAAAGTGTATTAATTCTAAGTTTGAAAAAATAGAATTATAAATTGAGGTAGACTCTAACCACTAAATAATTTCACCTGTGTTCTAAAAAAATGCTAAGCTATAGACTACACAATGGATTTTCTAATCAGAATTTCATTATGTAGTCTTTTTTATTCTAAAACTTGACCTAACATCTATTTATATCTATATTTATATATAGAGGTGTCCTTTGGAAATTGATAAGTTAATTCAACTTACAATTTCAATCAAATTTTATACTTTTCTAATAACATTTAATATAGCATGAAATAGACTGAAAAGGATATTTATATGATTAATTATTTAAAAGCCGATAATTATTGTTCTCTTGTAAATTTTAAGATTGATTTTTCTTCAATAAATCTTTTACTTGGTAAAAATGGAACTGGAAAGTCTACAGTTATTTCTCTTATTGCATTCTTGCGATCCTTTATTCTTGGAAAG
>JAEEGL016521145.1_pt1 | contig 16583 bp, 16 predicted proteins | sample 9134231 | NCBI WGS metagenome assembly JAEEGL01 (sample SAMN16246548, study PRJNA631951) | gut metagenome | biome: gut microbiome; feature: rumen; material: fiber-attached | host: Bos | place: Iran: Karaj | collected 2018-10 | reverse complement strand
TTATATAAATAATGCTGGAAGATTAGTTATAGATAGTGATTTATATGTAAATGGAGACATTCTTTTACCTGATGGTAAAAAAGTATGGAAGGCAGTTTATAACTAAAATATATTCAAATTTTCATCATTTTCAGCTCTCTTAGGATAAACTACAACTAAAGGAGGTAAAACTTATGTTACTAGAAAAATTAAAATTATCTGATCAATCAGAAGAAATTTCTATAGGAGATGTAGTTACTGTTGATAATAATGGTAATGCAAAGAAAGTTTCCACTTTAGATGATACATTTAAAGTAGTAGGAATAGCTCAAGAGATTGAAAATGATGGAAATGAGAAATATATACTAGTTAGCATAGCTGGTATCTCAAAAGCAAATACACATGAAGAGTATTTAGAGCCAGGAGATCTATTAGTAGCAGAAGTTGATGGTACAGTAAAATGTAAAACAGCTTATGAAGATGATATAGATATAATTGGTATGGCTTTAAGTAATCCAGAAAATAATCAAATACTAATGAAACATAAATAAAGTATACAAATGGAGGTGAGGTAGTATGGCAGTCTTTTTTGTTATACTATTGTTCTTATATTTTATATTAGGTACAATAGCTAACATTTTAATAATATGGAGATTTATAATAGACAAGGAAAATGAAAAAATTTAGGAGGAATTATTATGGTTAGATGCATAAAAGAAGGTGCTTATGATATTGAGAAAACAACTCTTGATAGAATAGATAGCATTATAGCAACCAGAGAACCACTTGGTAAATTCTATGCTAAAGATAATGATATATTTGTAGCAGTAGATAATAGTTCTGGAGATGCATGGACTGAAGAATTCAAATCTGAAAGTAATGCAGTTAAATGGTTAGAAGATACATCATTAAGACCTGAAGATTTAGAAGAAGGAAAAACCCAGATTCTAAATGAAGATAATGCAGTTAAAGTTAAACTATCTCAATCTTTAGAGTATAATGTAGAAAATGAAGATGATGAATATGTAGATGAGGATAGAATAATACAAGATATAGAATTTGATGAATCTTCAATTGCTGATGATTTATTAGAATATTTAAAAGATTATTCTTATCAAGATGAATATAAAGAAATTTATAATTCTGTTAATAAAGTTACTATTGATATTGATGACTCAGTTACCATTTACTTAGAACTTGGTAAAGATTTTGATGATGACTCTATTAGAGATGCTTTTCAAGATTTCATTAAAGAAATAGTTTTACAAGATGATCAATTTAGTGGTTTTGGAACATATACAGAATTTGCTGATCATGATGAAGATGTTGAGGATGAATATGGTAACTATGTAAGAACAGTAGATGTAGTAGATGATGAATGGGAAGTAGAATATACATATACAATAAATGTAACAGGAGAACAAGAAATAGAAATTAATAGATAGGAGGGATTAGTTTTGCGGACTTTTAACTAATAATGATGCGATTCAGCATAGAGAATGGTTTAAAGAGATGGCTAATTTATTAGGTTTCACAGTAGGATATCAATATCCACTAGGAGATACAAAAACAATCCACTCAGAACCAAATATGCCTATGTCTAATCCTATCCAACTAGATATAATATTTATAGAAAACCCAACTATGGACACCTTAAAAAAGCATGGTTGGGTTGTAGAAATTGGAGAAGCTAAACCAGCAGTTGCACAAGTTCCTTTTGATACACCAAAATTACAGAGATATTCTAGGATTATAATTCCACCAGTAGGATCTGTATTAGATGCAAGAACTTTTGAAGTAACTGCTATTTCTTCTATATTAGAATATCCAGATTGTTGGACAGTAAGATTAGCACCAGTATATAAAACAATACAAAATAATGATACATTAAAACATGATAACAATGTTATGATAGATGTAGAGAATCCAGGTACTCAAGATAGAAAGATTAAGAGAAAAGAACAAGCAAATTATGATTTCCCAGATGGTAAGATTAAGAAGGATGATGGCTATATGGTACAAGAACCAGAAAGACCAGATCCTCATTATAAAGAAAACATATTAGGTAAGAACTTTGATGACTTTGACAGTTAATAGCTAAACTAATAATATAACTTATCCATTTTGATAAGTGGAAAGGAGGAAATAGTATGGATGAGAAAAACTGGTTAGAACCAACAGAAGTCCTTGAATATGATCCAGCACTAGGAGAAATTTGTATGAACGATCCAGAAAATGATTGGTCAAACAAAATAGAAGATGGTGTTGGAGTTGAAAATGAAGAAGAAGCTCAAGGATAATTTACAAAGAAATCTACAATTGTATAAGATTAAATTTTAGGAGGTAATTTAAAATGGAAATAATTCAAATGTTATGCCCATCTAGCAAATACAGCATTAAATGTCCTTTTGGAATGACTCCACAAGGTATAACAATTCATAATACAGCAAATGATGCATCTGCTAAAAATGAAGTATCTTATATGATCACAAATAATAATCAAGTAAGTTATCACTATGCTGTAGATGATGTTAGAGCAGTACAAGGTATTCCACTAGACAGAAATGCTTGGCATGCTGGAGATGGAAGAGGCTTTGGTAATATGCAAACAATAGGAATTGAAATTTGCTATTCAAAATCAGGAGGAGATAGATTCCATGCTGCAGAAATAAATGGAGCAGAATTAATAGCAAGATTAATGTTACAGTTTGGTTGGGGACCAGAATTAATTGGTACAAAGACAATTAATACTCACCAATCAAGAAGTGGTAAATACTGCCCACATAGAACTTTAGATGAAGGTATAGAAAACTTTTATAATATAGTAAGACAAAAATATGCAGAACTATCAGGACAACCACAACCTACACCACAACCAGCACCTGCACCAACTCCAAGTGGAGATAGTTATTTAGTAAGAATAACAACAGGAGCTTTAAATATTAGAACAGGTCCTGGAACAAATTATGATATTACAGGATGCATAAGAGATAGAGGAGTTTATACAATAGTTGAAACTCAAGGAAATTGGGGAAGATTAAAATCAGGAGCAGGATGGATCTGCTTAGATTATACATCAAGACTAGATGGTGGATCTACTCCAGAACCAGCACCACAACCACAAGGACATTATGTAGGTGAGAATGTTACAATAAATGGAGTTTATACATCTTCAATGTCTACTAAAAGATTAAATCCAGCAGTTAAATCTGGAACTATTACAAAAATAGTAAATGGAGCTAATAATCCATATCTATTAAATAATGGTAATATTGGTTGGGTAAATGATGATTGTATAGTAGGTGGAGGATCTACTCCAGCACCAGCTCCAAGTGGATTTAGTAAAGGTCAAAGAGTTACTTTAAAAACATCAGCAGACAGATATTGTACAGGTCAAAAGATACCAAGTTCTATAAAAGGAAAAACTTATACTATCATGCAAGTAGGAAGTGGTAATACACATCCAGATGGAGTATTATTACAAGAAATTATGTCATGGGTATATAAATCTGATGTACAATAATTAAGAGGAGAGGATCTATAATGATAAGAATAATCAATGAAAGAAAAGTATTAAAAGAAGCTTATGAATTACATGATACATTAAATCCAAAATTATTTGATACAGAGACACAAGAATTAAAACCAGAAGTATTAGAAAAATTGCAAGGTATTGCTGAGGAATTTCTAAAATCTATAGATCCTCTAACAATATCAGTAGCAGATATTGAATTAGTAGGATCAAATGCTAGTTATAATTATAATGATAAATCTGATATAGATTTACATATTATAACTAACTTTGATCTTAGTTATATAGATAAAGAAGTACTACAATCTATTTATAATGATAAGAAGAATAAATTTAATGAGAAATATGATTTTGAATTATATGGTATACCAGTAGAAGTATATGTAGAAGATGTAAATGCTGGTAACGCAACAAAAGGTATTTACTCTATATTACATGATAGCTGGGTAATGAAACCAGAACCAATACATTATGATATACCAGACTATACAAATGAATTAAATGAATGGAAATCTAAAATAAATGAAGTTTTACAATCTGGAGATAAAAATGAAGTAGAAGCTACTTTAAATGATATTTATATGATGAGAAAGAATGGTTTAGCTATAGATGGTGAGATGTCAATAGGAAATTTAGTCTTCAAGGAATTAAGAAATGTAGGTTTATTAGATGGCCTTAGAAATAAATATCATGAAATAGTATCAGATGAACTTTCTTTAAAAGAATCATTAGTTACTGAAGGATATAAAGATAGTGAAGAGTTTCAAGGATTAATAAAACAGAAGATGGCTTTAGAAAAACAATTAAATGATCTAAAGCAAATGGATCCAGGATCCAACTATCCCTCCGATGAAGAAATGAAAGAAAAATGTAATATATCAGATGAAGATTGGAAATATTTAAGTAGAATAGAAAAACAAATGTTTTATGATATGTCTTGTGATGATAATAAAGAACATGAAGAAATTATAGAAAAAGAGATAGCAGTAGAAAAACAAATTTCTGATATAAATGAAAAGATAAAGAAATTAAAAAAGAAAGAATTTGAAAGACAAGGTGGAAATATTTATGAAGGAGATTTACCAGAAAAGTTTGAAGGTGAATCAGAATATTTTCAATTAGATACAGGTGAATATCATCAAGATTATTTAGAAAATCTTGATTATGCTAAGTCAAAGGGTTATACTGATTGTTATATTTCTAAAATGTCTCCAGATGAATATATGGATAGATGTTCAAAACAAATTTTTGAATCACCAATAGAAGATACACATGATGGAATGGAAAATAAACATAATGTAGAAAATTATGCTAATAAAATGAAGGAAGGTACAAAATTCTATATGCCTTATATAGATCTTAAGATAAAAGGCCAGGAAGGTAGACATAGAGCAATGGCTGCTAAAATGTTAGGAGCTAAAGAGATACCAGTATTATTTTTATATTAGGAGGTGAATCTTTATGGAACAATTAAATCAAATTATAAATGCTATAATGCCTTATGTAGTAACAATAGTTACAGCATTGTTTGGTTATTTAGCAGTAAGGGTAAAAACAAAATTAGATGAGAAATTAAATACACAAGCAAAGAAGGAAGTAGCAGAAGCTACAGTAAATTATGTTCAACAAGTATATGAATCATTAGATGGAAAAGATAAATTAAAGAAAGCTTTAGAAACATCTATTACTTGGTTAAATCAAAAGGGAATAAAAGTAACAGAAGCTGAGATGACAATCTTAATTGAAGCTGCTATCAAAGGAGCTAAAGAAGGATGGTTATCAACAGAAGCTAAACAAATAGAGGTAGATAATATAAAAGCTTTAAATGAAGCACAAGAATCAACAATTGAAAATATTGAAGAGGCAGTAGAAGAAAATAATATAGAAGTAACTGAATAATTATATTACAGAGTAGATTAAATTTCTGCTCTGTATTTTTGTGTAAACTAATATAAAATAAAATGAAAGGAGAATTTTTATGTCAAATGCATTAATAGAAAACTTAAATCAAATCAAAACTGAAAAAGATACAAAAATTATACCTGAGAATATTAAATCAGGAATACAAATATTTGATATAGTTGGTACATTGAAATCTAGTGATGTTAAATTATTTGAAACAATAGAAGAAATGAATTCTGATCCAAACCCCATAGTAGGTGATCTAGCAATAGTTTACCGTCCTGATCAACATTATATATCAGAGTCTTCAGTTTTTACAAAATTATTATTTATGAAATCAGTAACTTTAGATGAGCCAGTAACTAATGGATATAATATACAAATGTCGCCTGTGCATTCAGGTGGGTACTCAGAAATCTGGGGTTATATAGGTTCTTCTGAAGCTATGCTTGAAGTAAGAACTGAAAATGTTGATTATTATATAGTTTGGAGGACAGAAGATTCATTAACTTATACAATAGATGAAGCAAGAGCTTATATAGGTTCTTTAGATGAATTTGATGATTACTATGCTGGGGATTTCAAAGAACAAATTCATATCACCAGTTGGAATAATTTATTTACTAGATTTTTTAAATTAGATTCTCATTATTTAGGTGGATTATATCAATACAATCCTTATGATGATACTTCAAGGATAAGATTTCCATTAACATCAGCTATAACTTTTGATTATGAAAATAATACTATATCTAATTTACAAGTAGATTTAACTCAAGTTACAGATTATTATGATTTGAATAAAATTAGAAGGATTATTTCTAATATCTGTACTACTGAAAGTTTAGATAGTACATGGTTAAAAATTTATGAAGATAATGATGGAGATTTATATGCTACAACCTTTTATGATTCTTTAAGAGGTATTTATAATGAAAATAAAGAATTAGTTGGTTGGGAACAAGCTTGGAGTGAATCAGCATCTTGGATAATTTATCACCTAGATTTAGATAATGAGTCTTACTCTATTAGTAAAACTTTAACAGCTCAAAAATTAAATACAACATGTTATTGCCCTTTAACTACAGCTAAATCTAGACCAATAACGATCTTTGGTATCGAACAAGACGGTATTTATAGCTTAGATTGTATAACAGTAATAGTAGCTGCTCCATCTCAAGCTATCCAAGAATATACTCCTTATGAAAAATCTTTATTTGCTACATTATATAGATATGAAATGGCTGATTCTCAACTTTCTTTAACTAACTCTGATCAATTATTACCAGATACTATAGCTCTAGGAAAAGAAGGTCCAGTAACAGGTGATGGTACTATTTATGATAACTTAGATAATTCTATTGTTAAATCACATATCTTTAATGTAGAAGATGATAACACTTTAAAAGTTGCTTATAAACCCGGGTTTTCTTTATCAAACTTAAATAAATTATTTGCATTTAGACCAGATAGTTTAGGAAAATATCGGAGAATTAACACTTATAAACTCTAATAATAAAGATGTAAATAATAATTCTAATCCATACTATTCTTGCTTTTTCTTATATAATAATAAGTATTATGCTATAACTATGACTTATAACTTATTAACTATAGCAATTTATAATATTAACTCAGATTATTCATTAACATTAGCATCATCAACAACCTGTGTTCCTGGTTTTACAACTTATTTTGGTGGTGATCCAGTTTATGAATTAATAGATAATTTTTTATATATTGGAGCTCCAGTAGGATATGGGTCTGGAACTAGTGTACAAATTTCTAAGTATGATATAGATAATAATACTGCTTCATTAATAGCAAATAAGAAAATAGTATCTTCATCAGCATACGGATCAACTGTAACACACATGGATGTACGTAATGGGTTAATATATCACTCATACTATCCTTCATCTCCATCTTCAACATATTACAATAAATATAATTTTAATACTGATACTTTAACATCATTAACAGAAAGACATGGGTCAATTAATAATTATTACCACTCAAAATCATATAATTCTACTTACATCCCATTAATAGTAGGTTCTAATTTAGTATTATGGAATAAATCAACTCAATCAGTAGCAGTAACTATAGAACAACCAGCTACATTACCAAAACAGTATTGGTTTACTTCAGATAAATGTTATATTTTAACTAATACTAAATTATATACTATTAATTTATCTAATCTTAGTGTCTCTAATGTAGAATTTGATACAATACAGTTATCGGTTTGTTCTAAATCACTTAATTGTATTGCAGAGACTCAAACACACTGGGTTGTGGAGGGTATGGCTGCACATTCAACATCATCAGGTGGAAATAACAATGCTACTTTAACTACAATTGATAAGCAAACAAATATAGCTACAAAAATAATGGGTGGTTATAGTAACCCATTAACAGGTTTATTAGATGGGTATTCATTATTATTTTCATCTGATAATTTATGTTATTTTACTGGATTAAGAGGATTAGATAAATTAAGTGGTAATTCTTTTGGTTCTATATTAATAGGTAGTTTTGATGATTTTGATTCTGGATTAGTACCATTAATACCATTTTCAAAAGAATCTGGATATGCTGGAACTCCACCATATACAGTTTTCAATATTACTAAAGAATGGAGTAAGAATCTTGATAAATTATATAATCAATAAAACTATAGTATTTAATAGAATAAATCAATACTATAAAGGCTAGTGATTTAATCTCACTAGTCCTTCTGCGTAGAATAAACTATAAATAAATTAAAAGAAAGGAGAATTGTTATGTACAAAATTCTAATCAGAAACAGAGATAAAGATGCTGTAATGGATGTAAGACTTTCAAGATATTCTATTTATTATGATGTAGAAGAAGAATTTGCAACATCAGATCTAAATGAGGCTTTAGACAAAGTTAATAAATTATTAGATAGATATTTAAGAAAAGATATTATTCTAATAGATACAGTAGATACAACATCTAAAGTAACATCAAATGAAATCAAGGTAATTGATATTTCTTCAGATCTAGTAGTTATAGTTAATGATGGAACTAACTTTACATTTGCTTTGGATTTAGCACCACTAAATGATTATTCTATAGTTAATGTAAGTGATACATATTTTAATAGATTTAAAGACTATCTAGAAGAATTAGGATTGACAGATGTAGAGTTAACTGGAACTTATATGGTAAGAGCAACTAATAAATCTGGAATACCAGTTGTTGGTATCTATCCATTTGAACAGGGATTCTTTACATTATATTCAAGACAATCTTCATTAAGTAGTTATATAACATCTGCATTCACTACAACTCTGGATACGAAAGGAAGTGGTGAAATAGTGGATCCTACAACTAAACATTATGTTGATTTAAGATTTATTGATCAAGATGGTAATGCTTTACTTGTCAGCAAAGTTAAGATGTTCTATAGAGGTGGAAATAGTAGATATGATAAAGAATATACTGATGTTAGTGAAATTCATACTGAAGTTCGCAACAATGGTAAATATCTAATTGAAGTAGAACTAGAAGGATATACTCATGATGCATATTATGAAGTAGAATTCCCAGAAGTTCCTGGAAACCCTATAGTAATTCAATTAACTAAAGATATAGTAAATAGCTTATTAGATGAATTAAATGGGGAGGTAATATAGTATGGAGATTCTAAAAGTACAGTCTACAGAAGATAAGTTAAATTATCTTTTACAGACTAAAGCTGCAATCAAACAAGCTATAATTGATCAGGGTGGAACAATTACAGAGAATACTACATTTAGAGAATTTGTTCAACAAATCCAAGAACTAAATGTAATAGAACCAGAAGTAATTGAAGAAATTAAACAAGCCCTTAGAGAATTAGCTGAGATTGAAGAAGAACAAAATGAACAAATACAAACAATAGTAGCTGCTTTAAATACTAAATTAGAAGAAGCTGATGTAGCTGATTTAAGAACTCAAGCAGATTCTAATACAACTAGAATTACTACTGCTGAAGAAGAAGTAACTTCTTTAAAAGGTAGAGCTACTTCTTTAGAAGAAAGAACTACAAACTTAGAAACAAACAAAGCAAATCAATCAGACTTAGATTCTACAAATACTAGAGTTCAATTAGCAGAAGCAGCTATTCAAGCAAATACTGGTGATATTAATGCAGTAAAAACAAGAGTACAAACAGCAGAAGAAAATATTTCAACTAATACTACTAATATAACAAAAAATACTTCAGATATTAGTAATATAAATGAAAACATAGAAGAAATACAAACAACAGTTGAATCAAATACAAATGCAATAGTTGCAAATAAAGAAGAATTTGATCAAGCAGTAATTGATCTTAATGAAGAGATTTCAAAAAGATTAACAACTGAAGCTGCTAAACCATTAATCAAAAAAGTAGAATATAATGCTACTACAGCTACATTTACTTTTGAAGATATGGAAGGAAATACAAAAACAGTTGATCTTCCATTAGAAGCAACAGTAAAAGGTGGAAGATATGATGCAGCAAGAAAAGTATTAATTTTAATACTAGTAAGTGATGATGAAATTGAAATTCCAGTAGCAGACTTAGTAGATGTATATACTGGTTTAGAGAATGCAAAAATTAAAGTAATAGTAAATAATCAAAATCAAATTGAAGCACAATTAAAATCAGCTTCAGTAGAGAAAACAGATTTAGCTACAGCATTGGTAGAAGAATTAGAAGCAAAAGCAGAAAAAACTTATGTTGATGAATTAGATGAATTCACTAGAGAATCAGTAGCAACCCTTTCTGGAAATTTAGAAGCAACTACTGGTGATGTAATAGACAATTCAAGAAGAATTGGAGTTAATGAAACAGAAATAAATGGATTAAAAACAAGAATGACAACAGCTGAAGGAAATATAACAACCAATACTACAAATATAGCTAATAATACACAAGCTATTTCTGATTTAGAAACAGTAGTAGATGGAAAACTTACTATGAAAGAACTTGGTGATGATTTATTAGAAGCTGCTAAGGCAACATCTGCTGGTACATTAGTTCCTAAGATTTTTGCAGATTTACAATATTCACACCAATATAGAATAATGTTACCATACATAACAATTAGTAATACAGGAGCTGTATCTCATGGCTTCCAAGATATAATTTCAAATTCAGTAAATGATGCTACTACAAATCCAGTAACATTAAAATTTGTAAAAGATGAAAATGATGATGATATTTATATTTTAACAGATATAGATGAATCTAAGTTAACTTATGATAATACAAATTCTGGATTACAGTCTTCAACAATCCAAACAGCAATTGATGAATTGGCTGATAAAATTTCTCATCAATCTGATATTGGGGTTTATTCAGTAAATGGTATAGATCCAGTAGATGGAAATGTAACTATTACAGGAGAAGATATTAAAACAGATGAAACAGGAATGACTATTACTAAAACTATAGAAGATTTAGATACAAATCTTGGAAATTTAATTGATGATGTTTCAAATAATCTTGATATGGAAATAGAAGCAAGAGAAGAAGCTGATCGAGATTTACAAGCTCAAATAGATAATATCCATATTCCAGAATATTCTGTAGTAGAATCTACAACTACACAAGGATATGCTAAAACATATTCATTAACAAAGGATGGAGTAGAAACTGGAGCTAAAATAAATATTCCTAAAGATTTAGTAGTTAAATCAGGAGAAGTAAAAGTAGTTACAGTAGCTGATCAACCTTATGAAGGTGCTGTAGTTGGGGATAAATATATAGATCTAGAAATAAATGATGTAACAGCTGATCATATTTATATACCTGTTAAAGATTTAGTAGATGTATATACAGGAAAAAGAAGTATAAATATTGAAACTATAATAAATGAAAATAATGAGATAGAATCTACAGTAAGAAGTGGTACTCTTGTACTTTCTGATTTTGATATGCCTAGTAGAAGGAAATTAATTTCAAATGTATGGGCAGTAACAGAAAATAACGTGATAAAATTAATATGCTATAATGGCATGGATACTTCTAAAGATATATTAATATTTAGTAATAGTGGGGATACAAAACCAACTATAAGTGAAGATTATAAACTTACCTATAATACTGATGCTGAAGAAGTTGACTTTAACCCAAGTACATCAGGATTACAATCTACAAAACTTGCTCCAGCAATCAGAGAATTAAAAGGGTCAGTAGATACTTTAGATGAAGAGATTTCAACTGGAATTATAACTCTTAATTCAACTATAGCAGAAAAAGAAGAAGAATTAAAAGATGACATTCAAGATGTTGAAAACTCACTTGGGGATAGAATCGAAAATGTTGCAGTAGATCTTGGGGATGAAATTACAGCTAGAGAAGATGCTGATCAAGCACTACAAGATCAAATAGATGCAATTACAATTCCAGAATATACAATAGAAGAACAAGCACAAGCTGAGATTGGTTATTCTAAAACATATTATTTAACAAAAGATGGTACTCAAGTTGGATCTAAAATCAATATACCAAAAGATTTAGTAATTAAATCTGGAGAAGTTAAAACAGTTACAGTAGCTGATCAACCTTATGAAGGAGCTCAAGTAGGAGATAAATATATTGATATTACATTAAATGATGTAAATGAAGAACATATTTATATCCCAGTAAAAGATCTAGTAGATGCATATACAGGAGTAGATGGAAATAAAATAACAGTTTCAATAAATGGAAATAATCAAATAGAAGCTTTAATTAAAACAGGTACTATAGAGAAAACAGATTTAACTACAACATTACAAAATGAAATTGATGCAAAATCTGTGGCTACTAATTTAGTAAATGGTAGTGCAACTGGTTCATTAAGAACAATTACTTCTAAAGCAGAAGGTTCTTCTTATACAATTGGTGAAGGTGCATTTTCAGAAGGTTATAGTACAACTGCTTCTGGAAAGTATTCACATGCAGAAGGGTTTGCTACAATTGCTTCTGGACTTCATTCACATGCAGAAGGAAGAAATACAAAAGCTAAGTCTGATCAATCACATGCAGAAGGAATGAGTACAACTGCTTCTGGTGGAAGTTCTCATGCAGAAGGAAATAGTACAACTGCTTCTGGAAGTAGTTCTCATGCAGAAGGTAATGGTACAACTGCTTCAGGAAATAGCTCGCATGCAGAAGGAAATAGTACAATCGCTTCTGGAGATTATTCACATGCAGAAGGACAAGCAACAATAGCTTCAGGAGATAATCAACATGTTCAAGGTAAGTTTAATATTGAAGACACAAATAATAAATATGCTCATATAGTTGGAAATGGAACTACTGGATCTAGTAGTAATGCTCATACAATAGACTGGCAAGGAAATACCTGGTATTCTGGTCAAGCTAAAATAGGAGGAACCTCTTATGATGATGCAAATGCTAAATTATTAGCTACTCAAGAATATGTAGATACAGCAGTGGCTGGAGCATCTGGAAATGTAAATACAGTTAATAATGTACAACCAGATCAAAATAAAAATGTACAACTAGATGCTTCAAATATTAATCTAGATGATACAGCAGAAACACCAGAAACATTAAAAGCAATAATAGAAGCACAAGCTACTAAGATAACAACATTAGAAGCAAAAATAGCAGAATTAGAAACTACTTTAGGAGACATAAAAACTGCTCTAGAATTATTAAATGGAGTAGAAGATGCTAATAATGAAGAATTCTAATTAAGGAGGTCTTAGTTATGAATTATTATCAAGATATAGTGGGAAATATGCAAGTAGCCTTAGAGCTACTTGGCAACCCACAAGATGCTATAAATATGGAATTTTAAAGAAAGGAGTTTTAAATTTATGGCAAATGTAAGAATTGAAAAACAAGATTTACAAAATATAGCCGATGCTATAAGGGAAAGAACACACAAAACAGATAAAATGCTGGTATCTGAAATGAAAGATGAAATTTTATCTATTCCAAGTGGAGAAGAAGAAACTATAACATTTAAAAACGGAGATAAGATAGTAATTGATTTTGTTAAATTATTAAATAATTCAGGGTTTGCTTCTGAAATTCAAAATCATGGTAATTATGATCTTAATATTAATTATTGTGGAAGGGAAGAAACTCTAATACTTTCAGAAAATGACTATAGTTCTTTATATTTAGCAAGAAATCAGGGTGATACAACTTATTCTTTATATGCTAGAATTAATAATACAGTTTATTTCCTAGAAAATTACTCATTTGATGGTACAGGAAAAGTTGTTGATTTTTCAACTTTACTAAACGATTTAAGTAAGAAAACTGTTACATATAATCTTACTCAAGATTTAGTTTTAAATAAGGTTAGTAAAGTTGTTACAGTATTATATAGTAATGACTCTTATAATAAGGTTATTACAAATCTTTCATTTATTTCTAAAGAGGAACCAGTAAAAGAAACATTTACATTATCTACTGGAGATAAATTCGTTGTAAATATAGAGAAGATTCGTCAGATGTTTACAGATTATTGTCATGAACATCCTAGTTACTCAGATATGGTTTTATCACATGACAATTCAGCTATCTCTAATTGTATAACTTTTGCTAATGGTCCTGATGGAGAATATTTAGGATTTTATATAGAAACAGGTAATTTATATATCAATCTTGGTAAAAGATTAAATAGTAGAGCAGGAACTGTATGTGAAGTTCCAAGTGATGCAACAGTAAGTATTCTTTTAGGTGAACTTCCAAACCTTCCTAGTAAAATGACATTTATCTATGAAGAAAATGAAGACCTAACATTCTATAAAGAAACTACTGATATTGAATTTAATTTCTACTCTGGAGATAGTAGTATAGGTCGTTATCCAGATTCTTATGTAATTAGTGCCGAAGATGATGTTTCTGTAATAACAAAAGGAGATTCATATATAATAGATTTTGATAAAATTTATGATGCAATGAATGAGTTTATACAAGCTCATCCAGATTTAAGAAATGAAAGATTCGTTAGTGATGCATCTACAGATGATCCAACATTTAAGATAGCAGGTGGTATTGATCTGGATATGGGGCTAATGGTAACTAGTGATGCAATTGAAGTAGCAATGTATGATCATACATTTATATCTTCACAAGGAGTAGCTTCTTCTTTAAGTATACCTATAAATCCTACTTTTGAAGAACTTATGAGTACAATTCAAATTCTTGGAAGAGTAGAAATGGTTAATAGTATAGATAATATAACTATAAATAATAATGAAACAGAGATAACATTTGAATTCTTAAGTGGAAATAAATATACTTATAAATATTCAGATGCATTAGTTGAAAGATGTAATTATGAATATATAGAACTTAATCACGGAGATAGTTTCTCAATAGATTTTGATGCTTTATGTAGAAGTTATGAGGCAACTTCTCCAAGTAATGATAATTTATCAGTAGATAGTTGTGGAGATGTATTAACAGGTATAATAGCTGGAAATCCAGAAGGAGAAAATGGTTATATTGGATTTTACTTTGAAAGAGGAGGAAACCTATACTTAACAATAGATGATGGTTTAGGACATTCAGATGGACTTTATGTTGGTAATGTCCAAATGGAAGTAAAAGATACTCCTGATGAACTCTACTCATATATAGATTCTCCTACTACAGATGAAGTATTTTCAGAGATTGGTTTAGTGGTATTCCAATATACTTTTAGCCAATTAAAACTTAAAATTAATCCAATGTTTAGAACAGTTAACCTTAGTGGATCTGGAGGTTATGTTGAATATGAATTTGAGGCAAGTAAAGATAGCTTCTTTAAAAAATTATAAGGTGGTAGATTATGGAAATTAAATATTTTGTAAGAACAACTGGGGAAAGACAATTTGATTACTCACCATTAGAATATAAAGTTATATTAGATACTGAATTAAAAGGTACATTAAGCTATATAGATGCTTTAAGATTAGCAAATAATCATAATTCAGTAATTATGGAAGATGATTTAGTATTATGTAAGAACTTTCAAGAAGAGATGGAGAAAGTAATAAATCAATATCCTACTACAATCATAAATTTCTTTACTTTACCACATGTATATTATACAACACATTTTTCAGAATCTTTTTCTTATAATCAATGTACCTATTTCCCAAAAGGTATGACCTCTAAGATTGCAAACAATATGATGAAAACTATATCAGGAAGAAGAAACCAATCTTATGGGGCAGTACTTGGATTTACTCTAAGGGAAATGGGTATACCCCATTTAATATATAGACCTAATTTAGTACAACATATAGATGGTAAATCAGTATTTCAAAGAACAGATAGATTTTATATGAGAAATACTATTTATTTTAAGGATTATTTAGATGAACTAGGTATAACTATGGATGAAGCTTTTAAGAAAGAGAATAAAGATAAACTTACTAAAATGCTAGAAGCTGATAGAAGTAAGTGGTATAGTAAACTATAAATAATAAAATTTAAAGGAGGATAGATTCATGAATATAGACAAATTAACTAAAGTAACCATAGTTACAGCTGATAGAAATAAATATTTAAAATTAAAGGAATATGAAGATTCAGAAGAAATAATTGGAAAACCAGTTAGAATGATCTTCGATAATCATGGAAATGTTCCTGAATTTGAAGAAGGGACTATAGAATAAATAGTCCCTTTTAAAATAAAATGAAAGGAGAGAAATTTTAATGGCAAGTAATACAACAATAAGTGAAGAATTAGTAAAATTGATAAACACAAAAGCTGCTATAAAACAGGCTTTAATAGATAAAGGACAATCACCTTCAGATTTCTTTGATACTTACTCTATAGATATAGAAAACATATCAGGTGTAAAAGAATATACTTCTATAGAAAATATGATTGAAGATATTGATAATATAAGAGAAGGTGAAATAGCAGAAGTAGGTGGAGATATTTATATAAAAGTAACTAAATCTGGTACTTCTACTATGGAAAAATTGATAATTACAAATGATGCTACAGCTACAACTAATGATATTCTTCAAAATAAAACAGCTTATGTAGATGGATCTAAAATAATTGGTACTTATGTACCATTAGATACATCAGATGCAACTGCAATTGTTAGTGATATTAGAGAAGGACAAACTGCTTATGTTAACGGAGAGAAAATAACTGGTACAGTTAAGCATTATGGATCTGGTATAGTGTTAGGTCCT
>JAEEGL016023286.1_pt1 | contig 16583 bp, 13 predicted proteins | sample 9134231 | NCBI WGS metagenome assembly JAEEGL01 (sample SAMN16246548, study PRJNA631951) | gut metagenome | biome: gut microbiome; feature: rumen; material: fiber-attached | host: Bos | place: Iran: Karaj | collected 2018-10 | reverse complement strand
TCGCTTCGCTCCCTTGCGCGCCGACCCGGAAAAACTTCGTTTTTCCTAATCATTTTCCCATGATACGGTTTGAGCGGGCCATACCGCACGGCCCGCTCAAAAGCTGTTTTATTATTCTTTTTTCCGCACTCAGTGCGGAAACAGTAAGGTTTCCAAAGGGAATTATTCCCTTTGGCGAGGGGTCCGGGGGCGAGGAGCCCCCGGCGTTCCCCCGCAACTCCCGATCCCCCGTAACTCCCGTTCCCCCGCTACGCGGCCTGGTCGAACTGGCTGTTATAGAGTTCGGCGTAGAAGCCGTTTTGGGCGAGGAGCTGGTCATGGCTGCCCTGCTCGACGATATCGCCATCGCGGAGGACGAGGATGACGTCGGCGTTGCGGATGGTGGAGAGGCGGTGGGCGATGACGAAGCTGGTGCGCTGTTCGGTGAGCTTGTCCATGGCCTGCTGGGTGATGAGCTCGGTGCGGGTATCGACGGAGGAGGTGGCCTCGTCGAGGATGAGCATGGGGCTGTTCTGGATCATGGCGCGGGCGATGGTCATGAGCTGTTTCTGGCCGGCGGAGATGGCGGTATTATCGGAGAGCACGGTATCGTAGCCCTGGGGCAGCGCCTTGATGAAGGTATGGATACCGCAGGCGCGGCAGGCGTCCTTCATGCGCTCCTCGGAGACACCCCGGGTATTGTAGAGAAGGTTTTCCCGGACGGTGCCCTCGAACAGCCAGGTATCCTGGAGCACCATGCCGAACTGGTCGTGCACCTCTTCGCGGGACATATCCGTGATATTCACGCCGTCGATGAGGATCTCGCCGCCGGTGGTCTCATAAAAGCGCATGAGGAGGTTGACCAGGGTCGTCTTGCCCGCGCCGGTGGGGCCGACGATGGCGACCTTCTGGCCGGGGCGCACGTGCACGGAGAAATCCTTGATGATGGTCTTGTCCGGCTTGTCGGGATAGGCGAACTTCACGTGGCGGAACTCCACCTCGCCGCGGGTCTGACCGATCTTCCGGGGCTTGGCGGACTCGTTCTCCATCTCGGGCTCCGCGAGGAACTCGAACACGCGCTCCGCGGCGGCGGCGGCGGACTGCATGTTGGTCATGGCCTGGGCGATCTGCTGGACGGGGCTCTGGAACTGGCGCACGTAGATCATGAAGGCGGTGATCACGCCGAAGGTGATGGCGCCGTTCATGGCCAGCGCCGCGCCCACCACGCAGACGGCCACATAGCCGAAATTGCCGATGAAGCCCATCAGCGGCTGCATGAGGCCGCCCAGGAACTGGGACTTGAAATTGGCGTCCCGCACGGCGTTGTTGAGGCGGTCGAACTCCGCCTTGACGTTGGCGTCCGCGTTGGAGGTGCGGATGATGTCGTGGCCGGTATACATCTCCTCGATGTAGCCGTTGAGATTGCCCAGGTTCTTCTGCCGGGCGATGAAGTGCTTCTGGCTCTTGCTTATGATGACCATCATCAGCACCATGGCAAAAATGGTGGAGACCACCGACGTGCCGGCCATGATCCAGTTGGTGACGATCATCATCACCAGGCAGCCCACGAACTGCGCCACGGAGGACACGATGCTGGCCAGGGAATTGGAGAGGGACATGCCGACGGTGTCCACATCGTTGGTCACGCGGGAGAGCACGTCGCCGTGCTCGTGGAAGTTGAAGTAGCTCAGGGGCAGGCGGTTGATCTTGCCCACGATCTCCCGGCGCATGCGCTTGGAGAGGCGCTGGTTGAAGCCTGCCATGAGATAGTGCTGCAGGAACGTGAACAGGCCGCTGCAGGCGTAAATCGCCATGATGAGCAGGCCCACCCGGGCGATGGCGGGCATGTCGATGCCCGTGGTGAGCCCGGAGGCGATCAGGTCCGTGATGCGGCTGATCTGCCGGGGGCCGATGATGGTCAAGAGCGCGCCGCCCGCCGCCAGGGCCAGCGCCACGGCGACGATCTTCAGGTCCTTGCGGCAATAGCGCAGCAGATCGGCCATCGCCTTTTTGAGGTCGTGGGGCTTTTCATGCACGGGGCCCCGGCCCGGTCCTCTTCTGCCCTGCATATTATTTCGCCTCCAATTCCGTCCGGGAGAGCTGGGATAGGGCGATTTCGCGGTATACCTCGCAGCTTTCCATCAGTTCATCATGGGTGCCCACGCCAACGACGCGGCCCTCGTCCAGCACCACGATCCTGTCCGCGCGCTTCACGGTGCCGATGCGCTGGGCCACGATCAGGCAGGTGGTGCCCTCCAGATCGACGGCCAGGCGCCTGCGCAGGGCGGCGTCCGTGCGGTAATCCAGCGCGGAGAAGGAATCGTCGAAGATCAGGATCTCCGGGCGGCGGGCGATGGCCCGGGCGATGGAGAGCCTCTGCTTCTGGCCGCCGGACAGGTTCGCGCCGCCCTGGGCGACGTTCGCCTCGCCCGCGCCGGGCATGGCGTTCACGAAGTCCGCCGCCTGGGCGATGTCCAGGGCCGCGTTCCAGTCCTCCGCCGTGATGGGCGCTCCGGCGTCTCCGAAGGTCAGGTTTTGTTCCACCGTGCCGGAGAACAGCACCGCCCGCTGGGAGATGTAGCCCACGCGGCTGTACAGCTCCGGGAAGGTGTAATCCCGGATGTCCCGGCCGTCCAGCAGCACCTGGCCGGCGGTGGCGTCGTACAGGCGCGCGGCCAGGGCGACCGCGGTGGTCTTGCCGCTGCCCGTGGCGCCGATGATGGCAACCGTCTCGCCCTTGTTCGCCCGGAAGGAGATGTCGTGCAGGCAGTCCTCCGAGGCGTCCGCGTAGCGGAAGCAGACGTTTCTGAACTCGACGGTGCCCTTTTCTTCGGGATTTGCCCCCGCGCCCTGCTTCACCGCCGGCTCCGCGGCCAGCACTTCCTCAATGCGCGCCGCCGAGACCTGCGCCCGGGGCAGCATCATGAAGATGAGGATGAGCATCATGAAGGACATGACCACATAGGTGGCGTAAGAGGAGAAGACCACCACTTCGCTGAACAGGTTCACGCGCTCCATGATGGCCGCGGGGCCCGTGATGGCGATGCCCTCCACCAGGCTCGCGCCCAGCCAGTAGATGCCCAGGGCCAGCGCGCTCATGATGAGGGAGATCACGGGCATCAAGACCGCCATGCGGCGGGAGGTGAACAGCTGGGTGCGCATCAGGCTGTCGTTGACGCCCTCGAACTTGTCCTGCTGGTATCCCTCCGCGTTGAAGGCGCGCACGATGCGCAGACCCGTCAGATTTTCCCGGGTGACGCGGTTCACATCGTCGATCTGCTTCTGCACGATGCGGAACTTGGGCAGCACCTGGCGCATCAGCACCAGGATCACCGTGACGATCACCAGCACAGCCCCCGCGGTGAGCAGGGACAGCTGCCAGCTCTTGCCCACGATCTTCAGGATCGCCCATACCGCCATGATGGGGGCTTTGATCATCACCTGAAGGCCCATGGCCACCAGCATCTGGATTTGGGTGACGTCGTTGGTGGTGCGGGTGATCAGGCTGGCGGTGGAAAACTTCTTGATCTCCTCCGCGCCGAAATCCGTCACGCGGTTGAACACCTTTTCGCGCACCGTGAAGCTGAAGCTGGACGCCAGCCGCGCCGCGAACCAGCCCACCACCACGGACATGGCCGCGCTGGCCAGGGCGCAGGCCAGCATCTTGCCGCCCGCGGCCCAGATCTCCGCCATGGGGCTGCCCGGCGTCACGATCAGTTTGGTGATGTCGCTCATGTAATCCGGCATGGTCAGGTCCATCCACACCTGGCCCGCCACCAGCATGAGGCACAGCAGGGCGTAGCCCAGCTCCCTGCGCCGCATGAATCGGAATATCCTCCACATTTTCCGCAATCCTTCCTTTCCGCGCTCACTCGCCGTCTTCCGGGTATCGCAGCGCGTCTCCGATTTCCGCGACCCTGCGGCTCAGCCGCAGCAGGTCCTCCGCGTCCTCCCGGCCCAGCGCCTTCAGCAGCGCCGCCGTGGATTCCAACGCCTCCCGCCGCCGCTGCCGGATCAGTTCCCTGCCGGCCTCCGAGATGGTGACGACCACCCGTCGGCGATCCGTCGGGCTCGCCGCCCGGGTCACATAGCCGCGCCGCTCCAGGGCGTTCAGCGCGTTGGCCACGCCGCCGCTGCCCACGCCCAGGTCCCGGCTGATCTCCCCCGGGGTGGTCACCCGGCCTTCCCGGTCAAACAGATACAGCAGCACGCCCTTTTCCCCCATGGGCAGGCTCATCGCCCGCCGCCGCATGGGCAGGGCGCGGGTTCGCAGCATCGTTTGCAGGAGCTGTTCAGCCGCGCTTTCGTAAAACCGCTCGTCTTCCATTTATCTCACCTTGTGAGATATTATAGCGGGCGGGGTGTGGCGTGTCAACGCGGAGCGCGACAGTTTACCAAAGATTCACACGGGTGTCCAGCAAGCGGTTTGACTTGCGGGCGGAACATATGCTATAATACATTCGCCTTACGGCAGACAGTTCGAAACCATCCTGTCTATAAACAAAACTAGGGACGAAGGCAGACGCTGCGTTTGCCTGTTTGCACACCCTGGTGGGTGTGCTTTTTTCTTTCCTGGCGAAGGGAACGTCGGACAGGGCGGAAGAAAGGAAAGAATCATGCGAAAGACTGAACGGAACCTGGGAATCGTAAACGGCATATTTCTCACCGCGCTGATCACCTCCAACGTCATCAGCAGCAAGGTGGTGTACTTCCGGGGGATCACCGTACCGGCGGCCGTGGTGGCCTATCCCCTCACGTTCCTCATGACGGACGTCATCGGGGAGATATGGGGCAGGGAGGAATCCAACCGCACCGTGCGGCTGGGCTTTCTGTGCCAGTGCATCAGCCTGGCGCTCATCCTGCTGGCCATGATATTGCCCGTGGCGCCCTTCGCGGACAATCAGGCGGAGTTCTCCGCCATTCTGGGCAGCTCCTTCCGCGTGGTGGCGGCGTCCATGGTGGCGTACATCTGCTCCCAGAGCTGGGACGTATGGGTCTTTCACAAGATCCGCAACGCATACATCCGCCGGCATGGCTCCGCCGACGGCGGACGCTGGATATGGAACAACTGCAGCACCCTCACCAGCCAGATGATCGACACCGCGATCTTTATCCTGGCCGCGTTCTACGGCGTGGTGCCCAATATCGGCAGCATGATCCTCAGCCAGTACGCAGTAAAGGTAGTCTATGCCCTCCTGGACACCATCCCCTTCTACCTGCTGACGAACCGCGCCGCCGAGCGACCAATCCCATGACCGCCTGAAAGGAGGATCCCCATGACCGGAAGGACCCGGGAAGAAGCCGAGGGACTGTCCCTGCTGGGCAGCCGCAAGACCGTATACAAGAGCGATTACGCCCCCGAGGTGCTGGAGACGTTCGTCAATAAGCACCCCGGCAACGACTATTTCGTCAAGTTCAATTGCCCCGAATTCACCAGCCTCTGCCCCATTACCGGCCAGCCCGACTTCGCCACGATCTACATTTCTTACGTGCCCGGCGAACGCATGGTGGAGAGCAAGTCCCTCAAGCTGTATCTCTACAGCTTCCGCAATCATGGCGACTTCCACGAGGATTGCGTCAATATCATCATGAAGGACCTCATCCGCCTCATGGACCCCAAGTATATCGAGGTCTGGGGCAAGTTCACCCCCCGCGGCGGAATCTCCATCGACCCTTACTGCAATTACGGCAGGCCCGGCACCCGCTGGGAAGAGGTCGCCTGGCAGCGCCTCAGCCAGCATGACCTGTACCCCGAGCCCGTGGACAACCGCTGACGGGAGAACGGGGAAACGGGGAACGCCGGGGAGTTACGCTGAGGGGGCGCCGCCCCTCAGACTCCCTGCCAAGGGAACTGAGTTCCCTTGGATCCTTCCCCCTTCCTGACTGCTGCGCAGTCAGGAGAAAAATACATAAAAACCATACTGCTTTTGTCCCGGTCAAATGTCCCGACCGGGACAAAACTTATGCCAGAAAAACCCTTTTCTGATGATTTTTCGTTCTATGATTAAAATTTGAGCGGGCCATTCCGTACGGCCCGCTCAAAAGCAGTTTTTGTTATTTTGTTTTTTCCGCGCGCAGTGCGGAAAGGCAAGGATTCCAAAGGGAATTATTCCCTTTGGCGGGGTCCAGGGGCGGCGCCCCTCAGCGTCACTCCCCGTCCTCTCCCAGCGTTCTTCGGATTTTTCGCGTATGAGGGGCATAATGACTGTGCACGGGGCATATATTGTGTCAGAAAGGCGCGGGAAAGGCGCGGAAAGCGGAGGGGCCATGATGGAACGCATACGGGTGATGCTGGCGGACGACAACCAGGGCATCGTGAAGCTGCTGGAGGATTTCTTTGCCGCAAAGGAGGACATCCAGCTGGTGGCGTCGGTATCGGACGGCGTTCAGGTCGCGCGGGCGGTGCTGGAGCAGACCCCGGATGTGCTGGTAATGGACATCATCATGCCGCGGAAGGACGGCTTCATGGCGCTGGAGGAGCTGGGCAGGCTTCCGGAATGTTCGCGGCCGCGGGTAATCATCCTGACGGGGCTGTCGGGGGACGACTTCATCCTGCGGGCGATCCGGCTGGGGGCGTCCTATTACATGGTGAAGCCCTTCGACATGCAGCTATTGTACAACCGCATCGTGGAAATCGCGCGGGAAACAGAGCCCATGGCGTCCGGGGCGGGCGCGGCGCCCGCGGGGGAATCCATCGACGAGCAGATCACGAACCTGTTCCTCACCATCGGGATCCCCGCGCACATCAAGGGTTATCAGTACCTGCGGGAGGCGGTGCGCATGGTGATGAACGACCACGACCTCATCAACCGCATCACGAAGGAGCTCTATCCCGGCATCGCGAAGCGCTTCGACACATCGCCCAGCAAGGTGGAGCGCGCCATGCGCCACGCCATCGAGGTGGCGTGGAACCGCGGACGGCTGGACGCCGTGAACCAGATGTACGGCTATCGCGTGTTCGCCGCGGAGGACCGGCCCACCAACGGGGAATTCATCTCCCTGGTGAGCGAGAAGATCTCCTTCCGCAAGTCCGCGTGACGCGCCCGCTTTCCCTCCGCCGGCGGCGGGGTATGTATAAACGGCGCGGAAGCTACTGCTTCCGCGCCTCAATTCGTTGAAAAACCAAAGTTTTTCAATGAGAAGGGGAACTATTGCAATCCGCACCTGGCGATACGAATCGCCTGACTGGCAGGGACTCCTTTTCCTCCGGATTCGCAGGCGGTTCATCCCGGAAAATGCAATTCTGACGCACATAAGGCCGGAAGCCCATGGGCTTTCGGGTCGGCCAAAGGCCGACTGCCCAATGTCAAATCAAAGATTTTATATTGGGCACCGGTTGCCGGAATTGATGGAAAATGGATAGGCCTGCCGGCCTCTTCAAACCTCTCCCGGTTTTTGTTTAAGCGGCGCGGAAGCCAATGCTCCCGCGCCGCGCCTTGTTTGCCGGAATACAGGATCGGGGATCAGCAGATGCCGTGGGCCAGCATCGCGTTGGCGACCTTCTCGAAGCCCGCGATGTTCGCGCCGGCGACATAGTTGCCCGCCAGGCCGTAGCGGCTGGCCGCGCTGTCGATGTTGTGGTAGATATTGACCATGATGCCCTTCAGCTTGGCGTCCACCTCTTCAAAGGTCCAGCTGAGGCGCTCGCTGTTCTGGGACATCTCCAGGGCGGAGGTGGCCACGCCGCCGGCGTTGGCGGCCTTGCCGGGCACGAACAGCACGCCGGCCTGCTGCAGGTACTTGGTGGCGTCGATGCTGGTGGGCATGTTCGCGCCCTCGCACACGGCCTTCACGCCGTTGGCGACCAGCGCCTTCGCGTCGTCCAGCAGCAGCTCGTTCTGGGTGGCGCAGGGCAGCGCGATATCGCACTTCACGGTCCACACGCCCTTGCCGTCGTGGTATTCGCTGTTGGGGCGGTACTGCTTGTACTCGGTCAGACGGCCGCGGCGGCCCTCCTTGATCTCCTTCACGGCGGCCAGGTCGATGCCCTCCGCGTCGTACACCCAGCCGGTGGAATCGGACATGGTGACGACCTTCGCGCCCAGTTGCTGGGCCTTTTCCACGGCGTAGATGGCCACGTTGCCCGCGCCGGAGACCGTCACGGTCTTGCCCTCGATGGTGTCGCCGTGGCACTTCAGCATCTCGTCCACCAGGTACAGCAGGCCGTAGCCGGTGGCCTGGGTGCGCACCAGGGAGCCGCCGTAAGACAGGCCCTTACCGGTGAGCACGCCCTCGTACAGGCCGCGAATGCGCTTGTACTGGCCGAACAGGTAGCCGATCTCACGAGCGCCGGTGCCGATGTCGCCCGCCGGGACGTCCTCGTCCGCGCCGATGTACTTGTACAGCTCCGTCATGAAGCTCTGGCAGAACTTCATGACCTCGCGGTCGCTCTTGCCCTTGGGATCGAAATCGCTGCCGCCCTTGGCGCCGCCGATGGGCAGGCCGGTCAGGGAATTCTTGAATATCTGCTCAAAGCCCAGGAACTTCATGATGCTCAGGTTGACGGAGGGATGCAGCCGCAGTCCGCCCTTGTACGGGCCGATGGAATTGTTGAACTGGATGCGGTAGCCCGTGTTTACCTGCACATGGCCCGCGTCGTCCACCCAGGGCACGCGGAAGATGATCTGCCTGTCGGGCTCCACGATCCTCTCCAGGATCGCCTCGCGCCGGTACATCTCCTCGTTCTTGTCGATCACCGCGGCCAGGGATTCCATGACCTCCCGCACAGCCTGAAGGAATTCGGGCTGCCCGGCATATTTCTTCTCCATGGATGCCAGCACGCTTTCGGTATACGTCATGAAGATCACTCCTATCAAAATTCTTGCTCATTAGCGTACAGCAAACCCGCGCCTTCCCGCAAGCGCATTTCTCACAAATTTTGCATCATTATACAGTTAAAAATGCGTTGCGCTTCGGTTGCGATTCCGCAGGGCATCATGCATTTTTGCCCGCGCGTGACGGACGGCGATTCTTCCGCCAAGGACAGGGCGCGCCCCGGTGGGGTCAGTCCTCCCCGCGCCCGTGGGCGGCGCGGTACTCCCCCATCACCTGCGCCAGGGCGCGGGGGCGCTCCAGGCCGGAAAAATGCAGCTGCCGGGCGCGCTTCAGCAATTCGCCCATCTCCGGGCCGGGAGCGACGCCGGCGGCTGCCAGGTCCTCGCCCGTGACCATGGGCCGGGCCATCACGCCGCGGTAATCGGCGTAGCGGTCCAGCAGGAACTTCTCCAGGCTTTCGTCGTAGGGCTCGTCCAGCTTGCCGGTGGCGTCCGCCCGGGAGAGCAGGATCAGGTCCAGGGGGCAGACGCTCTGGTCGAACAGGGCGCGGGTCCTGGACTTTTTGGACTTTCCCCGGGCCATCATGTTGGGGCGCATGTGCAGCTCCACCATGCTGCGGACGTACCGGATCAGCCTGCCCTGGTTCGTGAGGCGGCACATCTGGCCCTCCGCCAGGGGCAGGCCCTTCACCTCGTGGCCGTAGGAGATGATCTTGCCCTCCGGGGTGATCTCCGTGCACACCGCCTTGCCCAGGTCGTGGCACAGCGCGGCGAACATGAAGCCCAGCGGCCACTGGGCCCGGCCCCGCAGCGCCGCCGCGGCGTCCAGCACCAGCATGGTGTGCTCGAACACGTCGCCTTCGGGGTGGTAGACGGGGTTCTGCGGCACGCCGACGCACTTTTCCACCTCCGGGAAGAACTCCTTCAGGTGGTCCATCTCCCGCAGCGCCCGGAAATACGCCGAGGGCTTCCGCGCCTTCATGAGCGCCTTCACGGTCTCCTCGTACACGCGCTCCCGGGAGATATGCCTTACGTCCATATCCCGGCAGGCGGCCATGGTGGCGGGCTCGATGGCCGCCGGCAGCCGGGCGGCGAACTGCGCGGCGCGGAAGGCCCGCAGCGCGTCCTCGCCGAAGGTTTCGGCGCAGACCATCCGCAGCACGCCCGCCTGCAAATCCTCGCGGCCGCCCCAGTTGTCGGTGATCTCCCCGGTCAGCACGTCCTCCATCAGGGCGTTGCAGGTGAAATCCCGGCGGCGGCTGGCCTCCCGGGTGGAGAGGAACGGGTTTACGGACACGTCGAAGTCCGTGTGCAGTTCCCCGGTGCGGCTTTCCAGCCGGGGCATGGCCACGTCCAGCCCGGAATGCGCCAGGCCCAGCACGCCGAAGGCCGCGCCCTTGTCCAGCACCTGGCCCAGTTTCGCCAGCTCCTCCCGGAGGACGGCGGGCTCCACGCCGTATACTTCCACATCTATATCCTTCACCGGCACGCCGGTGAGCTTGTCCCGCACGCAGCCGCCCACAAAATACACCCTTCCGCCCCGGGCGGCGACGCCCTCCGCCAGGCGGCGGGCCAGGGCCAGATCGTCCCTCTCCATGGACATCCTCCTTCGGGCGCGGCGGCGCAGAGACGCCGCGGCGCTCCATGTGGGTATATTGTAGCATCTTCCGCGCCGCCGTGGCTGAAATCACACAAATTTCGCAATTCCCCCTTTCGAAGGATGGCCGCCTGTGCTATAATGATAGGTGTATTCTTGGAAAGGTATTGGCTTTTGACGCATCCGACCGACCCTGCAGGGAGGTATCATCTTGGCATCCGACCCATACGGCCCTCTGTTGTTCCTGTTTCTGACGCTGCTGGCGGCCTGCGTGCACGCCGCCGAGACCGCGCTCCCCTTCCTGGACGGTTCGGACTGGGAAAAGAACGCCGCCCAGGGCGACGCCCGGGCCCGGCGGATGCTGCGCCTGGCGGAGATGGCCTCCGGCAAGGTGGACCTGCTGCAGTCGGCCCACATGACGCTGCTGCTGGCCGCGGGCGTTACTGCGGCGGCGCGGTTCGCGGGACCCCTCAGCCTGTGCTTTTCGGAAGCCCCCGGCCCGGCGGCCCGATTCCTGGCGGGACTCGCGGTGTTCCTGATCGCGGCGCTGGCGGAATGCGTGTTCGCCGTGCTGGCGCCCCAGCTGTGGGCCGCCAGCCGGCCCGAGCAGGCGGCGGGAGCGACTTCCGTCCCCGCGGCGCTGTGCGCCCGCGCGCTGTCACCCCTGGCGCTGCTGTGTGACGCTGCGGCCCGGACTATCCTCCGGCTGTTTCGCGTGCAGCCCGGCGACGCGCAGGAGCACGTCACCGAGGAAGAGATCCGCATGATGGTGGACATCGGCGAGGAAAAGGGCACCATCGAGGCGGATGAAAAGGAAATGATCCAGAACATCTTCGATTTCAGCGAGCTGACGGCGGAGGACTGCATGATCCACCGGAAGGACGTCACCGCCATCGACATCGAGGACAGCCCGGAGGACATCCTGAACACCATCCGGGAGAGCGGACTCTCCCGCTTCCCCGTGTACGAGGGCAGCATCGACAACGTGATCGGCGTGCTGTTCTCCCGGGATTACCTGCTAAACGCCTGCTCCGGCGGCGAAAAAAGCCTGCGGGACATGATCCGCCCCGCGTACTTCGCCCCCGCCAGCATGCGCACGGACGACCTGTTCCGGGAGATGCAGGCCCACAAGCAGCACATGGCCATCGTGGTGGACGAATACGGCGGCACCGGCGGGCTGGTGACGCTGGAGGACCTGCTGGAGGAGATCGTGGGCAACATCTACGACGAATTCGACCCCCAGGCGAAACAGGACATCACCCTCCTGCCCGACGGCCGGTACCGCGTCAGCGGCTCCACGGAGCTGGAGACGCTGGCCGAGGCGCTGGACATCGAATTCCCGGAGGACATGGAGTTCGATACCCTGAGCGGGCTGGTGTTCGGCTGCCTCACGGAGATCCCCGCCGACGGCGAGCGGCCCGTGGTGGAGCAGTACGGCCTGCGCATCAGCGTGGAGGAGATATTGGACCGCCGGGTGGAATGGGCCATCGTGGAAAAGCTGGCGGCCGGGGAACCCGAAGATGAAGCCGCGGAAAAGCAGGCTTCCCGACACAGTACGAAAGGCAGTGACGGACATGGAATTGCTCAGGCAGAGGATCCTTCAGGACGGTAAGGCGCTGAACGAAAACGTGCTGCTGGTGGACTCCTTTCTGAACCACCAGGTGGACCCGTTTCTCATGGCGGAGATCGGAAAGGAATTCGCCCGGCTGTTCGCGGACGCGGGCGTCACCAAGGTCGCCACCATCGAATCCTCCGGCATCGCGCCGGCGGTCATGACCGCGCAGCGCATGGGCGTGAGCATGCTCATCATGAAGAAATCCCCCTCCGTCACCCTCCGGGACGACACGCTGCAGACGGCGGTGTTCTCCTTCACCAAGAACAACACATACCAGCTGACCGTGAAAAAGCACTTCATCCTGCCCGAGGACAACGTGCTGGTGATCGACGACTTCTTGGCCAACGGCGAGGCGGCCTTCGGGGCCATCCGGCTGTTGGAGACCGCGGGCTGCCGCGTGGCGGGCGTCGGCGCGGTGATCGCCAAGGCGTTCCAGCCCGGCATGGAGAAGCTGCGCAAGGCGGGGTACCGCGTGGAGGCGCTGGCCGCCATCAGCAGGATGGGTGAGGGCTTCATCGAGTTCGAGTGACGGAGGGGTTTGATGGAACCGCTGTATACCATGGAATTCGAGTATACCCTTGAAACCGTCATGCGCTGGAACAAGACCTTTTTCTTTCGGAATGAAAAGAGGGTCGCGCTGAGCTTGCTGCTTCTGGCGTTCGTGGTCGCGCCGGGCATATTCTGTTTCCTTTGGGGCATGGTTTCCCGGGGTGTTTTATGCTTTGTCTGGGCAGTCCTGTGGCCGGTCGCTCGATGGTTCCGCATCAGGCGCGCCGTCCGGAAGAGTTATGAAACCGACAAGCAAATGAAAGACGCCCGCCTTGCGGTGAGCTTTTTCGGGGACCGGTTTGAGGTCGACAGCGCCTTCAGCCACTCCGTATGCCATTATATGGACCTGTACGACATCGCGGAGACAAAAACCGATTTCTGCCTCATGCTGGGGGAGAGAAGCTGCCAGATCGTGCCCAAGGCAGACTGCCCGCCGGAATTGATCGGGTTCCTGCGCGATCTGAAAGAAAAATACGGCAAAAAGAGATAAAGCTCCGCGAAACCGGAGGGCATTATGGGCATCAAAGATGTGAAGTGCTTCCTGCTGGACATGGACGGCACATTCTACCTGGGCGACAGGATCATCCCCGGCTCGCTGGACTTCATCCGCCGGGTGGAGGAGACGGGGCGCGATTTCCTGTTCCTCACCAACAATTCCTCCCACAACGCGCCGTTTTACGTGAAGCGGCTGGCGCGCATGGGACTTCAGATCGACCGGAGCCGCATCCTGACCTCCGGCGAGGCCACCTGCCTGAAACTGAAACAGCTGTATCCCGGCAAACGCGCGTTCGTGCTGGGCAACGAGTTCCTGCTGGAGGAGTTCGCCGAGGCGGACATCCCCGTGGATATGGAGAACCCGGAGATCGTGGTGATCGGCTACGACACCACGCTGGACTACCGGAAGATGACCGCCGTGTGCGACTTCGTGCGCGCGGGGCTGCCCTACATCGCCACCCACCCGGACTTCAACTGCCCCACCGAGACCGGCTTCGCCCCGGACATCGGCGCCATCATGGCGTTCATCGAGGCGTCCGCAGGGCGCAGGCCGGAGCTCATCGTGGGCAAGCCCAACCCCGGCATCGTGGAGGCCGCGCAGCTGCGCACCGGCCTGGCCGCCTCCCGGATGGCCATGGTGGGCGACCGGCTGTACACGGACATCGAGACCGGCCTGCGCAGCGGGATGCTGTCCATCCTGGTGATGTCCGGCGAGACCACGGAGGAGATGCTCCGGAACAGTTCCACAGTCCCCGACCTGAAATACGGCCGCCTGGCCGACATTATTCCCGAATTATAAAGGAGGTCTTCAAATTGAGCATGCCACAGCTTTCCATGAGACGGGACCTGAGCATCCCCCTGCCAAAGCTCCCGCCCCTGCCCGAAGGGTTCACCATCCGCACGGCGGCGGAGGTGGAGGATCCCGCCGCGGAATGGGAATCCATCATCACGCCTGCCTTCGGCGAGTTTCAGAGCTATTCCCTGATCTCGAACGATCCAGGCTGCCCCCCGGAGCGCGTGTTCTTCGTGGAGGAGTACAGCGGGCCCGCCGCCACCACCACCGCCCTGGTGGAAAAGGATAACGGCGGCATCGGGTACATACACATGGTGGGATCGAATCCCATGTATGTCGGACACGGCGCGGGCCTGTACGCCGTGTACGCCGCGCTGGAGTGCCTGCAGAAAATGGGGCTGAAAGAGGCGCGGCTCCTCACGGACGACTTCCGTCTGCCCGCCATCAAAACCTACGAAAAGCTGGGCTTCGAGCCCATCATCGAGCCGGGAGACGTCGTCATGGCCAGCCGTTGGAAAAAAGTCCATGAGACGCTGGCCATGTCCTTCCCCAAAAAGCCCGAGGTCCGCTTCCTCTGGCCGGACAGCACCGCGCCTTACACCGAGTTCTCCCCGGAGCAGGCGCAGCCCTCCATCACCTGCTATCCCATCGAGGGCAGCAAGGGCGCCGTGGTGGTGTGCCCCGGCGGCGGATACCACTTCAAGGCCAGCCACGAGGGCGCGCCCATCGCCAGGATGCTGAACCAGGCGGGCATTTCCGCATATGTGTTGGACTACCGCGTGGCGCCCTGCCACCGGGAGGCCCCCCTGAGCGACGCCAGCCGCGCCATCCGCGTGGTGCGCGCCATGGGCTATGAAAAGGTGGGCATCCTGGGCTTCTCCGCCGGCGGCAACCTGGCCTGCTGCGCCGCCACGCTGTACACGGCGGGCGACCCCGACGCCGCTGACCCCGTGGAGCGGCTGTCCTCCCGCCCGGACGCCCTGGTATCCTGCTATTCCGTGGTCAGCTTCGGGAAATTCACCCATATGGGCAGCCGTCAGATGCTGCTGGGCCCGGACGCCGACGACCCCGAGCTGATCCGCCGCTTCTCCGCCGAGTGCAACGTGACGCCCGACACGCCGCCGGCCTTCATCTGGCACACGGCGGACGACGACTGCGTGCCCGTGGAAAACAGCCTGCAGCTGGCCGCGGCGCTGTCGGCCTGCAAGGTGCCCTTCGCGCTGCACGTATTCGGCCACGGCGTGCACGGCCTGGGCCTGGCCACCGGCTCTTCGGAGGTATCCAAGTGGACGACCATGGCGCAGGCGTGGCTGAAGGTGCTGAACTTCTGACGCCGCAAAAAACGCGTACTGTGCCGGCCGGAAACGGCCGGCGCGTCAGACTGTCGAAGAAGCCCGGCGCGGCAAGAAAGGCCGCAAGGCAAGGAAGCTGGATTGCAAAAGAGGGAGCTTACACCATCGTAAGCGACCGATATTTGCAATCGCAGCCGACACGGCAGACAAAAGCCCGTTCCGGCTTTTTCGTTTGCGGCCTCTATGGACGCGCTGCCGTGCCGGCCGGAAACGGTCGGCACGGCTTTTTTCACGTTTCTTTGCGCGGCGGGCGCGCACGGTATTGAGAAAATCCCTCCGATCTGCTATAATACATGGTGAATGACAGGCGGGGCCCCAGGGCCGCGCTTCGCGCCGCGCAAATCGCGGCGGCGATAAAGGAGAAGTGATATCTATGAAGCTGGGCGTCGTCGGCCTGCCCAACGTGGGAAAGAGCACCCTGTTCAACGCCATCACCAACGCGGGAGCCCAGGCAGCCAACTATCCCTTCTGCACCATCGAGCCCAACAACGGCGTGGTGGCCGTGCCGGACCACCGGCTGGACGTGCTGGCGGAGATGTATCATCCCGAAAAGTACACGCCTGCCGTGCTGGAATTCGTGGACATCGCCGGGCTGGTGAAGGGCGCCAGCCAGGGCGAGGGCCTGGGGAACAAGTTCCTCTCCCACATCCGGGAGGTGGACGCCATCGTGCACGTGGTGCGCTGCTTTGAGGACGAAAACGTCATCCACGTGGAGGGCACCGTGGACCCGGCGCGGGACATCGGCATCATCGACACGGAGCTGATCCTGGCGGACATCGAGACGCTCACCAAGCGCCGGGATAAGGCGCAGAAGCTGGTGCGCAACGGGGAAAAGAAGCTGGCGGACGAATACGAGACCGCCGAGATCGTGCTGAACCATCTGAACGAGGGGCATCCCGCCCGCACCGCGCCGCTGAACGAGGACCAGCGCGCCCTGGCGGAGGAATGGTTCCTTCTGACCATGAAAAAGGTGATCTACGCCGCCAACATCGGCGAAGAGGACCTGGGCAAGGACGAATCCCAGCTGCCCATGGTGCAGGCCGTGCGGAAGATCGCGGAGGCCGAGGGCGCGCAGCTGCTGGTGATCTGCGCCCAGGCGGAGGAGGAGATCGCCCAGCTGGACCCCGAGGAGAAGGCCATGTTCCTGGAGGAGATGGGCATCGGCCAGTCCGGCCTGGACAGGCTGGTACAGGCCGGATACAGCCTGCTGGGGCTCATCAGCTTCCTGACGGCGGGGCCCAAGGAGGTGCGCGCCTGGACCATCAGGAACGGCGACAAGGCGCCCCAGGCGGCGGGCAAGATCCACTCCGACTTCGAGCGGGGCTTCATCCGCGCCGAGATCGTACCCTACGACGACCTGGTGCGGGAGGGCAGCATGGCCGCCTGCAAGGAAAAGGGCCTGGTGCGCAGCGAGGGCAAGGATTACGTG
>JAEEGL013452021.1_pt1 | contig 16583 bp, 12 predicted proteins | sample 9134231 | NCBI WGS metagenome assembly JAEEGL01 (sample SAMN16246548, study PRJNA631951) | gut metagenome | biome: gut microbiome; feature: rumen; material: fiber-attached | host: Bos | place: Iran: Karaj | collected 2018-10 | reverse complement strand
TTCGATTCCTGTTTCCCGCCCCACATTGCGAGTGTAGTACAGCGGTTAGTATACAAGTTTTCCAAACTTGGGATGAGGTTTCGACTACCTCCACTCGCACCAATAAATAAAAAGATGAGAGCGTGCTCTCATATTTTTTATTTTATCGCGTATATGTTATAGCTATTGACAAAAAATACTTTTTGTGCTAAAATAAAGCCAGCATCCGGATTTTTCGGATATCGCACCTTAAAAGTTTACGAGAGAGTTTCACTCCTCCCCAAAACCTTTTTTGGTGCGTCAACTATTATTTGCCCCAAAGAGGGCCACAAATCCAAGGAGGAAGACGAAATGAAGCAGTTTAATTCACCTATCAAAAAGATGCTGAGCGGAGCTAACGCTGCACGCAAGGCAGTATTTGCTGAAAACGGCATCTCACTGAGCAAGGCTCAGGTCGAGAACCTGATCACGTCGGGCGCAAGCCTCGAAGGAATCATGATTACCGGCGACGTAGCGCTCTCAGCTATCAACGAGATGCTGGAGAAAAAGGACGCTGACAAAAACGCCATCATGAAGCAGGCGTACGTCGCATCATTTATTGCGAACGGACACACCAGCGACGAGGCATCAGCGATGGCCGACGAGGTCATCAACGGCGCCGACATCGGCGAAGTCGTTCGTCGCTACGCCAAGGCCACCCCGATCATCAAGTCCGGCAGCATGGAGTTCGACTCCGCAACTGGAGCCGCAAACCACATTGCTGGCCTGACTAAGGCCGGAAAGAAGTCCTTCTTTGAGGGGCTTCAGACAGCGGTGAAAGTTAACAATGCGGAAGAGAACGTTGTTGACCTGGGAGAATTATTTAAGAAATATCTCCCTGCGGCGACAACGTCCGCACCCGATCCCGATGAGGATGACGATGAAGACGACGATGCTACTGACGCCACTGCACCCGCAGCTGAAGAGATGCCGAGCGGACGCGTGCTCGTTCTTGTCAAGGATGGAGACATCAAAGAAGACTCGGATACAAAAGTATTCGCGGCAAATGTTACGCTTTACGGTGACGCAGCTGCGATAAAGGCACTTACGAGTGGCGACGCCGCGACCGTGAAGGCTATAACGAAGGTAGCCGGCGTCAAGACCGCCACTGCCGACTATTTCAGCAGAGGAACGGTAAAATACCTCCGCAGAAAGAACGAGCTGTCAGAAAGGTTCTCCTTGTTAGACAAGAAAAAGAAGTCGTCAAAGAAGAAGAAGGACAGCGACGACGACGAAGACTGATTTAGTCGGATTTTCATTTTAGCTACTCTCTCGTTAAACAAAAAGTCCCTAGTGCATTTTACTAGGGGCTTTTTTATGGTATTTTTATTGCCAAACCGCTTAAGTTATTATGTTTATATTGACAAAAATAACAAAGTATGATACAATGTAATTAGTCTAGGTCTCAGAGTTAACAGGGAGGCTTCGACGACCATTAACAACCAGATCATCTCAGGTTTCAATCCGAAACCTGTTTATATATATGCATATTGTATTTTTCCGTTTTTTCATAGGTTCTTTTCAACCGAGAGGCCTATGAGCCTCTCGAGTACAATTACTAGGAGGTAATAATATGGAAAATATTATTGTTATGGCTGCAGCTATGATACTTGGCTGGATTATCATTCTCTGTCAAGATAGGGCGGCAGCAGTTAACGGAAACCAGATGCGTGGCCTGGGCCACTATGTTGGCGTAGTATTTACGCATGGCGCCCCTATGCTGGCGGCAATATTATTTGCTGGCCAAAAATGGGCATTAATCTCGGCAATAATTCTTCTGATCGGAGGCGTTCTTTATAACCTCTATCGAGGAAGTATGATGTCAGCCCATAGGGATATCTGGACGTTTGTTGCCGACATATTAACACTCGGGGTCGTCAGCGGCTTCCTTATGGTGCCGTTTGGATACCCTTGGTGGGTGGCAATACCTGCAACAGCAATCGCCCTCATAGCTTTCTTAATTGTAGGAATCCGAAATATTGATGAGAAACCTTTTAAGATTGCGGCGGGAATTATCTCGTTGATATTAATAGCCGCAGCAATTCTCGCACCCATGAAACTCAAGGGTAGTGAAGCTGCTAAGGCTGCTACTAATGACGGTCCGACCGTCACAGTAACTACTACGCCCGCAGCAAACGCTGACCCTACAGCTACGCCGACCAATGCGCCGGAGGAACAGAAGAAAATCGATGAGTTGCTCAAGCTCGTCAGCACGTTTGATGACGAGACGCTGCTCAAAAACTTTGGCGTTCCTCGCAGATTCGACTATAGATCGACAATCGGCTACCTCGATGAGAGGGCAGCATGGACAGGCATCATGGATGCAGTTACCTATGATTTTAATCATGGACAGAACTGGATCCTCGAGAACCTGCTTGCGAATCCCATCTATCTCCAAGGGGCGGATTTTATGCTCCGTAAACTTGGAATAATCACCGAGGAAACAACATGGGCCACCGTCGAGATGGACTTCAATAAGACCATCGAGAAGGACGAGAACGGCACCTGGCGCATAAAGCTCGAACAGCACCTGCTGGCAGCTCGTTATGCAATGCTGTTAACTGCAGCAAAGCCCCTTGACGAGCCGGCAGAGGATTTTAAGTTGGTTGAGCATTATCCGCTCGACGCGGATCGTGAAATAATTACCGTGTCGACAGAGCCGGAAAGTAAAGAGTACAATAAGTTTTGGTTCTTCCAGTTCGAAACTAAGGACGGGAAGAAACTCTATTATGGTATCAACCAATTCGATGGCCGCTTCGCGGCCTTCGAGAGAGTGAAGGAGGCGCCGAAGCCGACTTCTACTCCGAAACCGACTTCTACTCCTCAGCCGACACCTACACCTACTCCTCAGCCGACACCTACTCCTACTCCGAAGCCTACTCCTGAAGTAGACCCGGATAAGGATAAGGAAACAGACACCGATAAGGACCCTAAGGACGGGGAAACTGACCCCGATCCTACCAAGGGTCTCGACAAAGATCCGGGCAAAATCCCTGACAACCAGGGCAATGCACCGGTCGGCGGCACTGGCGAAGACGGCGTAGACGATCTCGGGCCTGGCTCGTATCAACCGTTTGAGCCAGTACATGTAGATGAGACCCCGTCTCATGAAGATGACACTCGGGTTTTCATTGAAATACCTACTGGTTCAAATAAGGACACAGACGACACTCATTGGGATATGACCTTAGATCCCAATGACAATACTCCTGTAGAGCCTCGTCACGATACTACATTCACTGACGAGGTCCCTACAGAGGGCGGTGGAACAGTTACAATTACCATCCCCGTGGATGATGAACCCGTCAATGACGGCGGCGGCTTCTTTGGCGGATGGTAACCCAAATACAATATGCATAGGGATGCGCGTTAACCACGCATAGTACTTTATCCCTTGGGTGGCACATTGTGCCACCCGGGGTCATCCCAAAAATCCCGAATCTAAAACATTGAAAACTGAGACGATCTGGCTGTGAAGGTTAAGACGAAAATTAACAATTAGGCTAGCAACACCAACAAATATTAACTTTAATTTTTAATTACTAACTATCTAAATGAAAGGATATTTCATGAAAAAAGTTTCTATGCTTAGTGCCGCTGCTGCTGTTGCAGTTGCTGGTGCTTCTATCATGCCTGCCACTAGCGTTCTCGCTTGGGGCGACAGTAGCAATGGTCGTACTGCTTACACTATCGACCAAATCGAAAACGATGTGCTTGGCAATAATGTTGTCTTCAACTCTATTGAAAGCGCTTCTTACTTCGACGAAAACAACGTAGAACACAAACTTGGTGACGAACGTAACTTCGTTCGTACTCGCGTTAGCGGTACTCACGACGTTTGGTCTAGCAACGAAATCATTGCCGAAGATGGCAAAGAATACGTCCTTAGCCTTTACGTCCACAACAACAACCCTAAGGGCTATAATGTTGTTGCAGAAAACACCAAGGTAAGCTTTAGCATTCCAGGCAACTCCGCTACTTCTATCGATGTTAACGGTTACATTTCTGCCGACAATGCTACCCCAAACAAATATTGGGACAACGTCGTATTCAAATCTAACGACGGTGCTGCTTTCCACCTAGAGTACGTTGCTGGTTCTGCCCTTTGGGAATCCAATGGTGCTGCTGCCGGCGCTCTCAGCGATAATATCATCACTTCTGATGGTGTCCTCGTTGGTTATGATGCTCTTGATGGTAGACTCCCAGGCTGCTATCAATATAGTGGCTATGCTAGCGTTCGTGTGAAAGTTGTCTATGACTACGCTTTCGCTATCTCCAAAGTAGTTCGCATTAAAGGTACTACTACCTGGAGCGAAACTGTTGACGCTAAAATTGGCGACACTGTTGAATATATGATCAGCTACAAGAACCTTTCTGGTGCTACTGCTACCGACGTTATGGTTCAAGACTTCCTACCAAACAACATGGAATATGTTGCTGGTTCTACTAAGATCAAGAACGCTAACCACCCAAATGGCGCTATCGTTTCTGATGGTCTTACCACTACTGGTATCAACATTGGTGATTACACCAATAACTCCGATGCCGCTCTTCTCTTCGAGGCTAAGGTTGTAAACCGCGACCTCGTTTGTAGCAAGACTAACCAATTGGTGAACTGGGTTAAAATCACTGCTAGTGGTTCTACCCGCAAAGATCCAGCAATCGTAACGATTGCCAAATCTTGCCCAGGTGACACTCCAAACGAACTTCCAAACACCGGTGCAACTCCAGTTGCTGCCGCTGCCCTTGGTGCTGGTTCGATTGTGACTGCCCTTGGCTACTTCATTGCTAGCCGCAAGAAATAAGTTAGACCGCTTCACTTACTTAAGTCTAGCTGTCTAGACTAACGCAAAAATCCCCATGCAAATGGGGATTTTTGTGGCCCAAAAATCCCGCAAAATTCACACAAAAATCCTCCACAAAAATCTGCTTATGCTATAATAAATTCATATGGATCCGTCATACAATAATTCTTTTGGTAGCCAAGCACCAATTGCCTCTGGTCCTATTTCTTCTGGCACCATCTCCTCCGGCTCCGCCGGTCCTGCCGGTACTCCAGCCGGCGCCTTCGGCTCTACTCCGCTCTCTTCCGGCACCGGCGACATTATTCTCGGCTCCGGCAAACAGACGAAATCCAAGAAACCGATCCTTATTGCTGCGATTGGCGTAGTAGTAATGTTGGCTATCGTACTAATCGTTCTGGCTGTACTCAATTTAAACAAAGAGGACAAAAATAACAATCGCGCCGCCATTAATAGCTATATCGAATATTTCGTCTATGGCACAGAAGGCGAAAATATTGTTGATGATACTATCTTCGAAATCCCTACAGACGAATATGCCGCAAACTATATTGACGATGAGTATGGCGAGAAGCTAATTAAAAAATTTAACGTTATCAAAATAAATAATAGTGACACCAAGAAGTACCTAACCGAATTACTTAAATTCTATATTATCGCAACAGCTACTATTGATGGCAGGAATAATAACGAGTTAAACATAGAAAATAATAGTGCTATATCTGCACAATATCTCGTATTGAATCATTATATAGACAACAAGGATGATAGTAATCATAAATTATTGCGTCGTGAGCTAAATATAGCATATGATGCTCTATCAAGATATCTCAATACTTTATACTATGGGAGTGTCAAATGATATTTAAAAACAAAAGTACCCGTGCAATAATTATTATCTTTGTAGGATTTTTGTCGCTCATATTCTCGGCAAATACTTATGCTGCCACTGAAAATGAGCTATACAGAAGAGCATTACTTAATGCCATGAGTATTTGTTATAGCGAAAGTGAAATGTATCGTGAGACTACGGCTGAGGGATACGATAACTTTAACTCTAGTATTTTAAAACGAGGCACACAAACAAATGCGCTATATATTCCTACTGGGGTTGGAGAGGGTAATAATCTGAAAATAACAACTGATCAAGGTACTAAAATTGGTTGCTACGAATTGTTTAATGGGGATGAGGAAGGGTGGTTTACATATGGCGGAAGCATGACGGGGCTTTTTGGCCTGTATGGTATACAAGCTCCGGATTCGAAAAGCGACAAAACATCGCGATCGCAATTTTTTGATTACATTGGATACACCTATAGCACTAGTACTGGAGAGAGTAGTAGCTGTCTTACGGCTCAGTACGCAAACAATAACGATAGTAATCCGGAATACAAAGACCTAGCTAAATTTTGTTGGAAAACTAGCGATCTCGATTCAGATAAAGACATCGATTTTTATTTAGACGAGCTTAACTACTCAGTAGAAGATTATTCTGCTAAAGCGCCAATCAAGATAGGATTAACGCCAACGCAGACCTATGCAAACAACAGGGCTGTTGGCTTCTATATAATGGTTAACAGTGAGTATATTCCAAAGCTAACACAAAACTGGGGATACACCGGGTCATCATGGACATATAATAGTACTGAGTACGGTTATATACCAGGCTCCAATCTTGACGAGACGCTTACACGAGATGTCCTTAAATCGGCCGATTACGAAAGTGGCGGCTGGAATTATTATTTTATAGGTAATCTAATCCAAGAAGGCGATACAGATTTCGTTAATAATAACCTCCAATATGTAGTCCACTTTCGCTATAGCGAGGAATCTGCCGAGTTTTCGTCGTACAAGATAGATGACTGGGGTACTTCATATAATGCCACTAGAGAAAAAATGTCCGGCTCGCCAAAGGAAGAATTTTCTGATAACGATAAATATGATTTGTATAGCCTATATCTAAACAAAGTCTATAAAGCCACCATCACTCACGATAATTGCGTAAGCACGAAGCCAGATAGAATAACATTCTCAAATTCTGATGGTATCACTTATTATAAAATACAGACTAGCTCAGGCTGGTGTGATGCCTCTGTCGCGCCCGATGATGCGAAAAAGCTAGTATCGGGTTTCACGGCTGACGAGCGCTATATTTTGAATACAGAATACGATTTTGCTAATCTTGTTGAGGCGATGTCTAAATTAACTATCGACACCACTAGTGCAATTGATGTAACAGAATACGAACCAGGCGTAAACGGCATGACTCAGACAGAACTTTCCAATGCTGCCCAAGACCCATGCTACACCAGTTCGGACTCGCTTGGCTGGATTATTTGCCCAGTCGTCAAGACCGCTACCAGGGCTATGCTAAACATGTACAACCATATCGAAGAAGATTTCTTAGTTGTAGAATCTGAACTAACCAAATCAGACAGCGCGACGCGCAGTGCGTGGAATTACTTCGTCAATTTTGCTAATATTGCCATGGTCATCCTTCTTCTCGTGGTCATCGTTTCTCAAATTACTGGAGCTGGAATTGATAATTATGGCATCAAAAAACTTTTGCCAAAAATCATCACCGTAGCGATCCTTATAAACTTATCCTTCATTATCTGTCAATTGGCGGTAGATGTCTCGAATATCGTAGGTAGATCGCTTAAGGACTTGCTCGTAAATATTTCCAAGGAAACATCCTTGGTAAATGTCTCGCTATGTAATGGTGGAAGCTGCGACAGCTCTGCTGGATGGTTCAAAGTGCTTGTTACTGTTGCTGGCGGTGGCATCGTGGGGCTTGGTGGACTAGAGCTCGTGCAGGGCGTGCTTACCAACGGAATGCTAGACGGATTAATCATTCCGATTCTAATTCTGATATTGGTCGCAGTTATTGCTGTTATCTTCTTCTTTATATTACTCGGCCTTCGCAAAGCAGCCATAGTTATTCTGATAGTCATCTCTCCACTTGCATTTATATGCTACGCTTTGCCGAACACTAAGAAACTATTTACTAAATGGTTCGACGCTATGAAGGGGCTACTCTTACTCTATCCACTTTGTGGTCTTGTTGTTGGTGGCGGTACGCTCGCATCTAAGATTATCTTGTCTGCATCGCAGGATTACGTAACGTACTTTATTGGCACGATTATAATGGTGGTTCCATTCTTTATGATTCCAAGCCTACTCAGGAGTTCGTTCAAGGCCCTTGGTGGTATTGGTGCCAAAATCTCTGGACTCGGCAAGAACCTTCGCTCCAAAACTCGAACTAGAGCAGACAGAGTGCATAAAAATTCTACTGGATACAAGGCTCGCCAAGCTGATTTCGCGAACCGCGTTAAGGTTCGCCAGGCAAAAGCCAATAATCGTCGTGCAGGCCGCACAATTGAGCGTCTAGAGCAAAAGAGGGATAGTGGCAAAGAATTGTCAGAAATGGAGCAAGCCCGACTCTACGAGGCTACCAATACTGCTAACTCGTATGAAAACGCTAGGGCCGATTATCAAGTCGGCGTCCCTAGAATAACGAAAGATATCGCTAAGTCTCGCGCTGAAAGTCGTCTCCAAGCCCAAGAAACCAAGCTTTGGAGTGAACAACTTGCTAAGGCTAAAACTGAAGATATCACAGCCGAATTTGAAAATTCGCTAAAAGAAGGCAACGTTGCTAAGATGAGTGCCGCATTTGAGGCGCTCAAAAACACTGGTAATCTGCCAAAAATTCACGATGCGCTCAAAAGGGCTGACTGGGACAAAATGGACGATAAGATGCGTCTCGCGCTCAACCAGAGCATGATTGGCTCTGGCGATGTTGCCATGAAGGCTTACGCCAAGAATAGCTTTAAGCATAATGGCGCGGGCAACTTCAAGAACTTTATGGAAGGCGTTGACAATATTACTTCTGACAATAGCTTTACTATCCAGAAAGCATTGAGAGACCTTGGCTCACACGCTTTGGATGGACAAAATAAGGATACAGTCGATTTTATTGCTAAGCATACTAATAGCCTCAGCGGCGACGATGACGGTTGGGTTGCTAAGATGATTATGTCTGGCCTTACTTCCACTCAGAACGGTGAAGAAAAAGCTAAGTTTCAAGATATGCTTAAAAATTATGCTAAGAACTCTAGAGGCAATTTTGCTCAGAATATCCAGCAAGCCATCAATGCTGGTACTTTGGCCAAGTTGGACGGTTCTTCGTTCGGATTAATTAATGATCTTCTTGTTGATCCAACGGGCGAAGCGCAGCCTAGCAAGGAGAATAAGGATTACTCGAAAATTAACGAGGTACTTAGCGGGGCTATTGCAGATCTTCAAAAAGCCAACAACGCAACCTTATTGGCTAATCTTAGTAACGATGTTGCAAAGAATCTTTCTGTACATCCGCAAGTGCAAGAAGTGGACGTACAAGTGCAGACACCAGTACAGTCGCAGCCACAGACACAAACTCAGCCACAAGCGCAGTCACAGCAACTACAAGTACCACATAATCCTCAGCCAACCCAGGATCATACCCCAACAACCGACTTCTCCGGCGACGGCGGAATGGATGGCTAAAAGCTGAAAGGCCAGAAAAGCCAAAAGCCTAGCAAAGCAAAAACTAGAAAAAGCCAAGAAAAACAATTCAACCTACAAAATCACATGCTCAAACAAGCACGTCACCGTGAGCGGGCCAACTCCGCCCACGATTGGCGTGATGGCGGTAAGGTCGTTGCGCTCGCGCACGGCCTTATCTACATCGCCCACTAGCACGCCATCTTCGCTTGCTGTGCCAGCGTCCACAATCACGGCGCCAGCCCCCACCATCTCGCTCTTAATCAAATGCGGAATGCCCGTAGCCGACACAATCGTCGTATAATTTCTTAGCGCCGATAAATCATCTCCACGATGAAATACCGTTACATCGAAACCTGAATTCGTCCACATTTTATAAAGTGGTGCGCCCACCAATTTGCCGCGCCCTACCAGCGCAATTTTTTGCGAAGCCAGATCAATTCCATACCCAGCTAGCAGCCAGTTAATCGCCGTAGCCGTAGCCGAATCAAAATCGCCATTCGGCGAGAGTCCATCCACGTCCTTGGATGGTGTAATTAGTGCCGTAATTTCATCGGTCTTTTCGCGTTCCAAAATTGGCAGTTGTACAATAATTCCATCCACGCTCGCGTCTTCGTTCGCGGCCAAAATTCTTTCGCGAATCTTATCCGTGCTTTTAGCAAAAAAATCTTCCACCACTACGCCAATATCTTCGCCGTAGGATTTTTTCAAATTCACATATTTCGTAATCACCGGGTTGTCGCTATCACGAATAATCACGAGCTTTGGCTTGCGCGACATTTCGCGCACCACATGAAATTGGCGTTCCTTAATAAAGCTCGCAAGTTCTCGGCCGTCTAAAATTTTCATTAGCAAATCTCCACCGGTTCTTGTTCTAACTTCAGGCCAAACTTATCATATACTGCATTCGCAATCTCATTGCGTGCCGCGGCAAGGTCTGCATAGCTCTTGGCCGACTCATTAATTAGTACGAGCGCAGCCTTCTCGTTTACGCGCATACCATGAAAAACTTTGCCAGACAATCCAGCCTTTTCGATTAACCAACCAGTATTAACTTTATTTCCAGACGCGCTGCGATACACTGGGTATCCGCGCATCTCAAAATCTTCCGCCACTTTATCGGAAACGTAAATATTCTTAAAGAAACTCCCGGCGCTTGGTGTAGTCGCCGGATCTGGCAATTTGTCGCCACGAATCTCGCTCACCATGCGCCTAATTGAAGCTGGCGAAAAATCCGTCTCGTCATTTTGCTCAATGTATTTTTCGAGGGAATTATAAAACGGCCTTTTCATCTGGCCTTTTCTGAGCGCCAAAGTAATCGCCACCACGAAATAGCGCCCGCGCTCGCCCGAATTCAAAATGCTTTTGCGGTACGCAAATTGCAGATCTTTATTGCTAAGAGTCTTAAAGGCCTTATCTACCGTGTCGTAAACTTCAACATTATCTAAAACTTGCGAAACATCCTGGCCATACGCGCCGATATTCTGCACTGGTGCCGCGCCGGCCGTACCAGGAATCTTAGAAAGCGCTTCGATGCCGGTTAAATCATGCTTGCAAGCTGCCGCCACCACGTCATCCCAAGCTTCTCCGCCCATGGCGCGCACGGAAGTTCCAGACACTTCAATACCCTTGATAGCATTTCTTAAAATCACACCAGGGAATCCTTCATCGCGTCCAATCGTGTTGGCGCCGCCGCCAAGTATAAAAACTGGCAAACGATAAAGCTTCGCAAATTCGTAAGCTTCCGGAATTTCTTCTGGTTTTTCAATATCAATCACATAACGCGCCACGCCACCGAGTCGCATAGTTGTAATGGTAGAAATTGGCACATTTTCTAAAGTCTTCATATCTATAATTATAACATATTTTGCCGCCACTATCGCGCCTAGGCTTATCTCGCTTCGCTGGGGGTTGACACTATCACGCGCTATGCTAATAATCGCACCGCACACCTTACCATTTTCCGAAAGTAAAGTATGCTATAATAATATTAATTCTAAAAAAGGTAATACTATGGCAAAAAAATCCGAAACGGTGGCAGAAACATCAGATAACGGCAAAAGCGAAGCCTTGAAACTCGCTATTTCCCAAATCACCAAGCAATTTGGTGACGGCTCAATCATGAAACTTGGCGAAACACCAAAAATGGACGTAGAGTTACTCCATTCCGGCTCGCTCTCGCTCGATCTCGCGCTCGGCGGCGGTTATCCAAAAGGCCGCATTATCGAAATCTACGGCCCAGAATCTTCTGGTAAGACCACCCTTGCCCTTCACGCTATTGCTGAAATCCAAAAAGAAGGTGGCCAAGCAGCCTTTATCGATGCTGAGCACGCTCTTGATCCAGCCTACGCCAAGAAAATCGGCGTCGACACCGCCAATCTCCTCATTTCTCAGCCAGACAACGGCGAGCAGGCTCTCGAAATCTGCGAAACTCTCGTTCGTTCCAATGCAGTTGATCTTATCGTAGTAGACTCCGTGGCTGCGCTTGTTCCACAAGCCGAAATCGATGGCGACATGGGCGACGCTCAAATGGGCCTCCAAGCTCGCTTAATGAGCCAGGCTATGCGCAAACTCACCGGTATTATCAGTAAGTCCAAAGCCACGGTTATCTTCATTAATCAAATCCGCATGAAGATTGGTGTTATGTTTGGCAACCCAGAAACTACCACCGGCGGTAACGCTCTTAAATTCTACGCTTCTGTGCGTATTGATATCCGCCGCATCGGCCAAATCAAAGAAGGCGACAATATTTCTGGTAACCGCACCAAGATTAAAGTCGTCAAAAACAAAATCGCCGCACCATTCCGCACTGCTGAGTTCGACATCATGTACAACGAAGGTATTTCCAAGACTGGCGACATTCTTGATCTTGCCGTACAATATGGCGTTATCGACAAAGCTGGTGCCTTCCTCAAATATAATGGCGAGACCATTGGTCAAGGCCGCGAAGCTGTTAAGAAACTCTTCAAAGAAAATCCAGAACTCATGGCCGAAATCGAAGCCAAGGTCCGCGAAAAAGCTAAGGAAGCCGAAGCTTAACCCATGCTGCACGACGACGAGCTCTGGCAGGAATATGATTACAATGGTGAGCGCATCGGCCAAGGTCTTGAGCCGAGGCGCTATGCCGATGGTGAGGTAAAAATTTTTGGTGGCGTCGCTATCATGCTTTATCGTTTTCAAAATGGTGAAATTGAGTTCCTATTCCAACAACGTGGACACAACATTATTGGCAACCCAGACAAATGGGATGTCTCTGCCGGTGGTCATATTAACTATCAAGAGCCATGCATTGACGCTGCTCTGCGTGAGGCAAACGAAGAAATCGGCGCTAAGCTTACCAAAGAAGCTATCGAATTCGACTCCACCTTTCTACGCGGCAATGTTCTAATCTATCTTTATTATTTTGATTGGACTAACTTGCCAGACGAGTTTAAGTTTAACGACCACGAAGTTCAAGACGTTAAATGGGTCCCGTATTCCAAGTTGCCAGAGTTCTGGCCAGAGCTCAAGCCTGAGCTTCGTGACGACGAAATCCTGCGTCAGTCACTAGAATATCGTGTCCAAAAAGCGCTCCAAAAATATGGAAATCATTAATCTAAAAACCGACCAAGCCGAAGAAGCTCGCTCATCTACACACACGATTACCGACATTAAGCAAGCCGTCAAAAACGAAAATCGTGTCAATGTTTTTGTTGATGGTAAATATTCGTTTTCGCTCGACATTGCGCAGCTCGTTGATTTTAAAATCAAAGTCAATAACAAGGTCACCGATGATGAACTCGCTGAATACAAGAAAGCTTCCGAGTTTGGCAAACTTTATCAACGTACACTCGAATGGGTGCTCACTCGCCCACATTCCGTGCGCGAAACAAAAGACTATCTAAAACGCAAAATTAGTGAGCCCGAAAAATCTCCTCGCGGACGTTCCTCGCTCCCGTCGTCACGGGGCTCGTCACTTCGTCCTCGTCGTAACTGCGGATGCCCGCGAGAAGAACTTTTCGCGCTCACCGATCAGATTATCGATCGTCTCGTCTCGCGCGGATATTTGGACGATCGCAAATTTGCCGAGTATTACGTCGAAAACCGTTTTGTCAAAAAAGGTATCTCAAACAAGCGCCTCAAAATGGAGCTCATGAAAAAGGGAATCGATCGCGCCATTATCGACGACGTGCTGAGCAAAGAACTTCGCAACGATGCCGAGGAAATTCAAAAAATCATCGTCAAGAAACGTAGCCGATATGACGATGAAAAATTAATTAACTATCTTGTTCGTCAGGGTTTTGATTTTGAGCTGGTGCGTAATCTGGTTCGGGATTCTTCCGGAACGGATTTACAAAATTAGGCACAAACTCAGCGTTCTCAGCTTTTTCTTTAATCTTTTTCTCTTCGTCTTTTACGATAACTTTTTCGTTGTTTACTTCGGCAATCTCGCTGCGCGGAATCACCAAATCGGAATCGATAAACGCCTTAAACGCCGGGCGCTGCACGATTAATTGCTGCACCGTAAAATCTTCATGCGTCAAAGTATAGTCCGAAATCTTGCCCAGTTTGTGACCTTTTTTGGTCTCAACCTTGAGTCCCATCAAATCAAAATCATAGCTAAGTGCTTTTTCAATCTTAATCACGTCGCCTGGTGCGACCAATTCTTCAATCGAATCAATCACCATGCCATATTTAGAATATTCGCGGACGCTCTGCACGTCTAAGATTTTGGCATCGGTATGCCTCACCATTGGCCCACCTAGAATGAAGCCAATAATTTTTAAATTGTCCGGATCAATAATTACATTGCTGACATAAGCAATCGGCGCGCCAGCTTGCAAGCTCAAAATTGGGGTATTGATTAGTTTAGAAGCATAAACCAACATACCCCAATTATAGCACAAGTATTACTAGACTTTGTTAATCACCGGGATCACAATTGGCGTGTGTCCAGTTGCATCAAACAAGATGTGCGTGATGTCTTCTTTAATCTCTTCTTTTAAGACCTTCATTTCTGGATCGGTTGAAATCGACTTGTCGGTCTTAGCGCGAAGATAATGGCGAATCTTGCCGATCAACTCTTCCGAGTTATCAAGATAGATAAACGCACGCGACACGATGTCTGGCGTCTTCGCAAGGTGCCCAGTCTTCTTGTTCAAGGTCAGCACGATAATAAAAATACCTTCACGCGAGATGTGAATACGATCTTTAATCACGGCTTCATGTACTGGCTTGTCAGCGTCATCAAAGAGCTTGTTGCCAACATGGATGCGACCGTTCTTACGAATCTTCTTGTCTTTAGTAAATTCGACAACGTCACCATCATCCGAAATCAAAATGTTTTCACGCGGGATACCGATTACGTTCTCGGCCATCTCAGCGTTGTGCTCAAGCATGTAGAACTCGCCGTGATATGGCATGTAGCAAGTTGGATGGAGTCTAGTCACGAAATCTACATGATCCTCGTAATAGGCGTGGCCCGAAAGATGCAATGGCCCAATATTGGTAAGGTGAGTTTTACCGTTTTGAATTACTTGCGCACCTTCGCGAAGCAAACCGTCCACAGTATTTACAACATGTGGTTCGTTGCCCGGAATTGGGTTAGACGAGAACACAATCGTGTCGGTAGATTTAATCTTGATATATTTATGTGCGCCCGTAATCATGCGGTTTAGTACGGCGTTAAGCTCGCCTTGCGAACCGGTACATACAATACAAACCCTCTCGTCTGGAAGTTTTACAATATCTTCCATTTTTACAATCGTGTCTTTTGGCACTTTGATTGCTTTTGCACGAAGTGCCACTTCCACGTTGTTAATCATCGAGAAACCCGAGAATGCAACTTTACGTCCACGCGCAGCGGCTTCTTTTAAAATCAATTCGATACGCGAAATCTGCGACGAGAAACACGAAATAATCACGCGACCATTCACGTAATGATCCATGACTTTACCAAGGTTTTCGCCCACGTCAAATTCGGAATGTGGATGATGGCCCGGGGAATCAATGTTGGTCGATTCATTAAGCATCAAATCAATACCTTCGGTGCGTACAATTTCGTCGATACGTTCGTAATCGGTTTGCACGCCGAGTGGATTCTCTTCATGGCGCCAGTCGCCGGAAACATAAATCGTACCGTTTGGCGTGCGTAGCAAAATCGCACAGTTACCCGGAATTGAGTGTAAAGTATGAATAAACTCAACCGAAAAATGTTCAGACACTTGGATTTTTTCATGCTTCAAAGGCTCTACGACTTGGTAATTCATTTCCGGCACATCTTCTAGCTCGGACATCTGTTTCTTAATCATGCCAAGCGTAAAGTCGGTACCGTAAATTGGCACGTAAGGATTGAACTTTGGTAGCAAATGACGGCAAGCCCCAATGTGATCAAGGTGTGCGTGCGTAAATAGAATCGCCTTTACCTTGTCCATATTGTCTTCGAGATATTTAATATCTGGGATCATGTAGTTAACGCCAGGATAATCTTCGCTAGCAAACAACACACCCATATCAATCACGACCATTTCTTGTTTGTATTCAAAAATCGTCATATTTTTGCCGATGCCGAATTCGCCTACACCACCAATTGGGATGATGCGTACGGCATCTGGATCTGGGCGGGCGCTTTTGAGCTTGGCGTTAGTAACTTGCTCACCGTTGTAGCCGTTGTAGCGTGATTTATTTACTGGAATACCAATGATGTGTTGAGTGGCTTGCGCGTTTACGTCTTGCGAAAGCATGCGCTGATGGTGTACCATCTCGCCTTTTTTGGTAGTCACGGAAAGATTAACCTTGCGTTGCTCAGCCTCGGTCTTGGTGGCCTTTGGCGCAGCGGTTTTTGTCGTGGTCTTCTTGCTGTCTTTCTTGGTAGATTTTTTCACAAGATGCGCATCTTTGCCACCTTCGGCAAAATTGGAATTAAAATTGCGTTTCTGCGCTTCTTCAAATTGTTTCTTTATATCTGGAAGACGTTCGGCACGCATCTTCAAAAGTCGTGCTCGACGCTCCTCTTCCTGTATGTTCATTGAGTGTCCTTTTTTAATTTCAAGTAGAATAAAGTAATCTAATTATAGCGCAGAAGAAGCGTTTTGGCAAGGTTTTAATACCTCGGCGACAATTCCCTCAAGTATACTGTGTAAAGTGTCGGGTCTTCGCTTGAAGAGCTCTTGCCAAAGAAACGGTTCGCTGCAGACAGAATAAAGATTTCAGCTGGAATACCAGAAGTATTGCCAGTAGAAG
>JAEEGL012818319.1_pt1 | contig 16583 bp, 12 predicted proteins | sample 9134231 | NCBI WGS metagenome assembly JAEEGL01 (sample SAMN16246548, study PRJNA631951) | gut metagenome | biome: gut microbiome; feature: rumen; material: fiber-attached | host: Bos | place: Iran: Karaj | collected 2018-10 | reverse complement strand
CTATGCACAGGTGTCAGCCGCCGTGGTGGTTCAAGAGCTTATCGACGGCAACCAAAATGACTATTTGGAGACCGTTCGAAAACAGTATCCCGACCGCTTTCTGGTATGCGGCATGGTCGATTGCTTCGGGCACGACATGGCAGCTGAGGCAGATTCACTCGTGGAGCGCGGATTCGATGGCATCGCCATTCCCGGACACCGACTTATCCTCGACAACCGCCGCGTATTGCTCAACAGTCCTGAGATGATGGCCATGTATGACGTGATGGAACGGCATGACTTGTTTCTTTCCGTGACCCTCGCCGATGGTGACTTGCAAGTAGGAGAATTACAAGAGGTGATAGAAGCCCATCCACGGCTTCGTATCGCCATCGGCCATTTCGGTATGCCGACCCGTGAGAAGTGGTTGGAGCAGATTCGATTAGCCCGCTATGCAAACGTCTATGTGGAGTCAGGCGGTATCACCTGGCTCTACAACAGCGAGTTTTACCCCTACCCCGGAGCCATTCGTGCCATCCGTGAAGCCGCTGACCTTGTGGGCATGGACAAACTGATGTGGGGCAGCGACTATCCCCGCACCATCACTGCCATCACCTATAAGATGAGTTACGATTTCGTCGTGAAGAGTAAGGAATTGACAGACGAAGAGAAATCGCTCTTCTTAGGCGGCAATGCTGAACGGTTTTACGGACTCCGTGATTTAATTGTACTGCCGTATGTGAAGAACATGTCGGAGTGACATCTTAAATTCCAAGAATTTAAGAACATGCGAAACATGAGTTTAGTAAGTTAAAGTACGAAGTATATATATTTAAGTATTTGGAGTAATTTATTTATTATTATCATATGAAAGCAATACAAATAACTGCAGAGAGAGAGATGTCGGTGGTGAACATTCCCGAAGTGGAGATGGGAGCCGATGACGTGTTGTTACAGTTGAAATACGTGGGGTTTTGCGGAAGCGACCTAAGCACGTATCTCGGTAAGAACCCAATGGTGAAGATGCCCGTGATACCCGGTCACGAGGTGGGTGCCGTGGTGGTGAAAGTGGGTGCTCATGTGCCTGATGGCTTGAAACCCGGCATGACAGTGACGGTCAACCCCTACACCAACTGTGGCAAGTGCGCCTCGTGTAGAAACAATCGCGTGAATGCCTGTCAGCATAATGAGACTTTGGGAGTGCAACGCGATGGTGCCATGCGTGAGTATCTGGTCCTGCCGTGGGAGAAAATCATTCCTGCCGGACTGCTCACACCAAGAACCTGCGCTCTGATAGAACCAATGAGTGTGGGATTCCACGCTGTGTCGAGAGCGCAAGTGACCGATATCGACGTGGTCATGGTCATTGGTTGCGGCATGGTGGGCATGGGAGCCGTGGTACGTGCCGCACAACGCGGTGCCACGGTGATAGCCGCCGACATCGACGACGAGAAATTGGCATTAGCCAAAAAGATGGGAGCCAACTATACCGTGAACACCCTCAAGGATGATGTTCACGCACGTTTGATGGAAATGACCTCTGGTGGTTTCGGGCCCGATGTGGTGATAGAAGCCGTGGGTAGTCCTGTGACGTATCAGATGGCCGTAGATGAGGTGGCCTTTACCGGCCGAGTCATCTGTATCGGTTATGCCAAGACCGAGGTGTCGTTCCAAACCAAATATTTTGTACAGAAAGAATTGGATATCCGCGGTTCACGCAATGCGCAACCCTCTGATTTCCGTGCCGTCATCCACTATTTGGAGAAAGGCACCTGTCCGGTGGACTCACTGATCAGTCGCGTTGTCTTGCCCGAAGAGGCTCCTGAAGCCATGGCCAAATGGGCAGAAGCACCAGGCAAAGTGTTCCGCATCTTGGTATCTTTTTAACATCGGTATCTTTTTGAGCGTATCCGATTTAAAGGGTTTGTCAACTAAGAGTATCGCTCTGAAAGAGTATGAAGTACTCATCTCAAACCGTGGTTTGGGATGAGTGTTTCATACTGTTCTCAAGAAAAGGAATTACTTGATTCTAATTTTGGATTTACAATCATCACATAAGTGTTTCATACCAGAGATATTCTGCATATTCGTTTCATGAGCCACACATTGCGGGTCATTGTTAACACAATGTTGAAGACTAAAGAAGGAATGTGACAATTCATGAGCAACCACTTTCCAGAAATCCCTCTTTTTATTCTTCAACCTGAAGTCAGAGGCCACGCATACCTGTTTTCCTTTAAAGGACAGTCCACACCCCACCCTTTCTGGCACATTCTCATCTGCATATGAGACATCGTGATGCGTGACCACGATGATGGCGTTGTGAGAACTATCTCCTAATCGACTGATTATCTTATTGGCGCTGTAGCCTATACCATTGTCATTTTTCATAGAGTCATCGAGTTTGACAGGAGACGACACTTCTATCTCAAGCTCATATCCCAAACTCTCGTTGATGAAGTCATTCAGTCGGGGAACCAAGGCCTTAACCTCTTTCGTCGAAAACTCTGAGGTAGGTTGTAAAATCACTATAGGTGGACAGGTGCACCGGATTTCTTCATCAACATTTTGTTGTTTACCGCAGCCCACCATAAGGACGGAGACTGTCAAAAAAATCAATAGTTGTTTCATTTTCATAACAATTACATTATTACCATGCTTCATTCTGACCGCAAAGATAATCAGTTTTGAAGCACTGTACGAATTATCGCCTGATGCATGTATGAAAGTAGAGCTTTTTTGTACGAAAGCGCAGATAGAAGAACATTTCAACAATGATTTATCCCACAAAACAAGGCCATACAAGAGTTGAGCACGCAAACTGGCAAGAAGAATAAAAAGTAATCTGTTGATGTCAGACTTTATGCCAAGGATAACTGCCGGGTTTGAGGATGACTGTTGAACCTTCTGGTGTCGTCATCGCCACGACCCCCGGTGCAAATACCTTTGTGATTTGAAACTGATGCCACCCGACGGCATTTAAACAAGCGAAAGCAGTGGCACCGCCCTCAATGACCAGTCGTTGGGGACGGTGTATTTTTATCAGTTCATTGGTCATCCAAGCCATGGTCTCACGCAACCGGATAGCGACAGCACGCCCTGTGAGATGACGGTGAGGAATGGTCAGAATCACCCCTTGACCTGACGTGTAGGTTTCTTTCATTTGTTGAAACCATAGACTGGGACTTGATTTCCCCTCATAAACGGACAGAGGCATCGGACAGACAGGCAATCCTATGTCAGGAGGCACGCTTTGCGTACTGCCACAAAGGAAAAGGGTTGAGGGATGAAGGTTGAGGGTTGAGGGTTGAGGGTTGAGGGAAGAAGGGTTGGAGTGAGAAATAAAAGATGCGAGCAATACCGTAAAGAGGTCAGCTGCCCCGGCAAAAAGGGTGTGGCCATCATCGTATTCATTGACCACTTGGATGATATCGTCCACTGAGCAAGCATCCGGCATGATGACATGGTGTTCGGCTGCATCGGGAAAGCGCTCCACCATCGAAGACGTTGTGGCAGGAAATTCGGGGTCGAAAGAGAAATCCGTTTGATGGATGGGCACATCATTGATACGATAGACGCCTTGACGGATGACACGTCCTTTTGACGGATTGGCAGGAAGGAAAACAGCCCTTTGACAACCTGTGACTTGCATCAGAGCAGACAGTTCAGCAATCACATGGCCACGTAGAGCGGAATCCGTCTTTTTAAAGAATAATGAGGTGAGGGGCGAGGGGTGAGAGGTCTGATCCGATGGGTGAGGAGTGAGAAGCATGAGAATTTGTTTAGTAGCGGAGACGGCTTCTTGCTCCGTCATGGAACGGGTGTCGGTGGCGATGACATGGACATCACACGGTGACACCTCTCCATCCGCACCGATAGAGAGATGCACTTGGAGGCCGTGCTGAAATGCGATGCCCGCTATCTCTGCAGCCCCTGTGATATCGTCGGCGATGACAATCATTTATGCTGAAGCCGGTAGATAGCCATGCGTGTAGCATAATCGATGGAGAGCGTCATGGCCGTATCGCTCGCGATACCTTTGCCTGCCACATCAAAAGCCGTTCCATGATCGACACTGACACGAATAATCGGCAGTCCAAGGGTAATGTTGACACCCGAAGCACTCTCCATTTTGCCCGTTTCTTTATTCCAGTTGAAAGCACACACCTTGAGTGGAATATGTCCTTGGTCGTGATACATGGCCACGCAACCGTCGAACTGTCCACATTTGGCTTTCGCAAAAATACTGTCTGGCGGAACAGGTCCATCCACATTAAACCCACGTGCACGCAGTTCCTCGATAGCCGGAGTAATCTCCTGTGCTTCCTCATAGCCGAACATGCCGTTCTCACTGCTATGTGGATTCAGACCGGCAACACCGATATGAGGATGTTCGATACCAAACTGACGGCAAGCGTCGTCTATCAGTTCCGTCACCTCGATAATCCGTTCTTTTTTCACCAAGTCGCAAGCCTTTCTCAGTGGAACGTGTGTTGAAACGTGAATGACACGGATATTCTCATCGGCCAGCATCATGGCGTATTTTTTCGTTCCCGTGAAGGTGGCATAAATCTCGGTATGACCATCAAAATGATGACCAGCCAAGTTCAAGGCCTCCTTATTGAGGGGTGCCGTCACCGTACCATCCACCTCATCAGCCATTGCCAGGTCGATGGCCTTACGGATGCAGACAAAGGCGGCATTGCCACATTGAGCTTGTACTTCGCCGAAACGGAATGAAGACATATCCACACAATGCAGGTCGAGCACATCAATGGTGCCCCATTCGAACTTCGCCTCACTGACTTGTTCTACAGCATTAATTTTGACATCGAGTCCGAGCAGACGTACCGCCTCGCACATCACAGCGGCATCACCAGTGACTATAGGACGACATTTTTCGTACGTCTCCTTACGACTAAGGGCACGCACTGTGATTTCCGGACCTATTCCGGCGGGATCGCCCATGGTTACAGCTAAGATGGGGAGGGAGGAGGACGCTAACGAAGAAGCGGATAACGATTGATTGGAAATCATATAAAAATATGTTGATTGTGAATGATATATGATGAATTAGTATAAAGCATTGTAAATGTCACGGGCATCTTGGAGAGTCACCTCTCGGGGGTTGTTTTTCAAAAGCCTCTGAACTTTCAATGCAGCGTTGGCCATTCCTTCTACGGCCGACTGCGGAATACCAATGTCGGAGAGTTTTTTGGGAATGCCAACCGCTTCAGAGAGTTGGTCAATAAAATCGACACCGCGTTGGGCCGTCTCATCATCATTAGCACCCGGTTGGACACCTAAAGCAAGAGCCACTTCAGCATAACGACGGAGATTGGCCGGACGGTTAAATCTCATGACTGTAGGTAAGAGGATGGCATTCGACAGTCCATGTGGAATATGGAACTCCCCACCGAGAGGATAAGAGAGAGCATGCACAGCAGCCGTATTGACCGGTCCCAGACAAAGGCCGCCATAGAGCGACCCGAGTGCCAAGGCCTCACGTGCCTCTTGGTCTTGTCCGTTTTTCACCGCTTGATTCAAATGGGCAGCGATGAGACGTATACCTTGCAAGGCATAGATATCCACCGCAGGGTGTGCGAACTTATTGGTATAAGCCTCGATGCAATGTGTGAGCGCATCCATGCCTGTATCGGCCGTTACACGTGGAGGTACCGTCCATGTGAGTTTCGGATCCACATAGGCCGCATCCGCGATTAAGAACGGACTGACCACACCTTTTTTGAGTGCATCACGTTCATCGAGCAGAATCGCATTCGGCGACACCTCACTGCCCGTGCCCGCAGTGGTAGGCAGGCAAGCGAACCAAAGTCCTTTTTTCAGAATCAATCCCGTGCCGAAGCAGTCCACCACCTGTTGCTCACTGTTGACAAAAGCAGCAACGAGTTTAGTGAGGTCGAGCACGCTGCCACCACCGATACCCGCCACGCTGTCAGCATGAAAAGCACGCGCTTTCTCAAGGATGGCATTGAAATCCGACACTGTTGGCTCTGCAACGATGTCACTGACCACCAACAGCTGTACACCATTGGACTGCAATTGCTGTAATACAGGTTCAATCAACGGCAGGATGGGTGGAGCCGTGAGCAACACCATTTTTTTGTATTCTAATTTCAGGTAGTCATCACAAAAGGTCTGGATGCAACCTGTTCCAAACACGATTTTCTGGGGTTGAAGAAGAGTGATGGGAGTCATGGGGATTTTGAATGTTGAATGTTGAATGTTGAATGTTGACGAGTTGTTGAGGACTCTGTCCGAAAAATTGTCGCCTGCGGCGATGAAGAATTATAAATTATGAATGATTCTTTTTCTTTTTAGCTTCAAGATAGCCGTAGATGGTGAGTTCTTTGGGGGCTTTTGGCGTTTTGAAGAAGAAGCTGGCTATATAGCCGACGATGAGGACTATCAGATGACTATATACACCGAGCATGTATTTGTGATGGGAGAAATTATAATCGCCCATATCGAGGAGAATCTCCTTGGTACCATTTCCGTCGATATCCACTTTCGTCGATGTGAGAACAGCGTATGCCGTGAAGAGCACAGCCACGATGATGCCTATATACAATCCTTGTTTATTGGCTCTGCGGCTGAAAAGTCCGAGCATAAAGATACCGACTATACCCGCAGAGAAGATGGCATAAAGCGCAAACAAGGCACCGAGGACCCCTTCACCGCCCCATGAGATGTATAGGCACGCCACCCCGACAGCCCCTACTCCACTGGCCACGACCATCCAACGGCCAAAGCGCAGTTTCTGACTATCGGTGGCATTCTTCTTGAACCGTGCATAGTAATCCTGCACAGCAATGGCCGAGATACAGTTGAGGTCAGAGTCGAGACTTGAAATAGCAGCCGCTGCCAAGGCCGCCACAATCAGTCCGCGGATGCCCACCGGCAGTTCATGGGCAATAAAATACGGAAACACTTCATCAGCCTTGATGTCAACAGGCAAAACAGGTGCCCCAGACGAATGATAATACGCGAACAGGCAGGTGCCTATGAACATGAAGAGCGCCCAAATAGGCACAGACATCAGCACACCAATATAAGCCGCCTTTTTGGCCTCTTTGTCATTTTTGGCAGCGAGGTAACGTTGCACGATTGTCTGGTCGGTGCCATATTTCTGCAATGCATAAAAGATACCGTTGAGCACCATCACGAGGAATGTTAAGTCCACCAGACTCCAATCATACGGTCCGAAGTCGATTTTGTTATTCTCTGTGGCGATACGCATCACCTCTGAAGGGCCTCCCTCTGGCAAAAAGAGCAGCACCAGCACACAGATAACTCCGCCCCCGATGAGCAACATCCCTTGCGCCACATCCATCCACACGATAGCTTCCATGCCACCGAGCAAGGTCAATATGATAATGGTGATACCAAGAACCAAGACAATGGTATAGATGTCGATGCCCAAGAATGTAGCCAATGCCATGCTGACCAAGAAGAAGACGGTGCCCGACTTCGAAAAATGTCCCAATGTAAAGGCCACCGAACTGTAGAGACGTGCAAAGAGCCCGAATCGGCGTTCGAAATACTCGTAGGTACTCAATCGTATCACCTTTCTGAATAAAGGTACAATGACCCCTATCAACGCGAGCAAGACGATAGGCACCATGAGTCCCTGTACCAGCAAAATCCAGTTGCCACCATAGGCTGCTCCAGGATAAGCCAGGAAAGTGACACTTGAAATGAGCGTGGCAAAGATACTCATGCCCACCGCCCATGCGGGAATCTTTCCACCGCCGGCGAAATAGGCAGAGGTGTCTTTTTGTTTTCTCGCAAAAAAGAGACCTGCTCCTATGGCGGCGAGTATAGAGGCCAAAACGATGACGTAATCAATCCAATGCATGAATATTATGGGAGTTTAGGAGTTTGGGGGGTTGGACGTATGAGAGATTGGGAGTGAAGGAGTGAAGGAGTGAAGGAGTAAAGACAAATGTACATAGAATGCTATTTACGAGAACATGCCAAATAAAGCTATTTATGAGAACATGCCAAATAAGGCTATTTAGGGGAACATGCTAACGCTTTAGACGCGATGGTTTGCTCCTCTTCGTCAGATAAGCGGTTGAGCGGCATGAGCATGAAGGGCTGACAGAGGTCTTTGGTTTGCATCATCACCTTGAGTGCTGCCAAACTCTGTCCGAGCGTGCGGTCTTTTTGGTAAATCTTCGCTATCTCGTTGGTCTCGTCCTGTAAACGGTTGGCGGTTGCCATATCGCCTCTAACTGCCGCCTCATATAGTTGGCAGAACATATCCGGGACGAAGTTACCCGTGGAAGGTACGATACCATCACCGCCCAACTCCAAGGCATGTGCAGACTGGGCTGCCCATCCACAGAAATAGGCGAAATCGTCCCGTCCCTTCGCTATCTCGATACATGCCGCCATGCGTTCGAGGTCGCGCTCCGAATCTTTCAGTCCCACGATGTTGGGATGGTCAGCCAAGCGACGGATGACATCTACAGGTATACTCATGTGAGTAGTGGCCAGGATATTATATAACATCAACGGCCCTTTGATATTGTCGGCCAAGCACTTATAGTATTGATACATCTGTTCGGGCGTAAGCGCATAGTACGTAGGCAACGTGGCCACAATCACATCAGCTCCAGCCTTTGTATAAGCTTCCGCCTGTGCCAACTGTTCAGCAAAACAGTTGCCCGTCAGTCCGGCATATATTATGGTGGCAGGGGCCAAGGGACAGGGGGCAGGAGAAATGTTTTCTTGTGGGTCAGAGCATTTGAGGTCACGTGCTTTTACCGCCGTCTCAACGAGTTTCAGGCCATCAGCCTGAGAGACCGAATTACCCTCGCCCGTCGTGCCCATGAGCAAGGGTGAGACACCATTCACGACAAAGAACGAGACGATGCGCTCGACAGAAGCCGTATCGAGCACACCGTTCTCAGTGACGGGAGTCACCATAGGGACAACCACGCCACAATATTTTTTTGTTTGCATCAAATGAAAATATTTAAATGTATAGAGACTATAGAAAGTGTAGTGACCATAGAAACTATAAAGACCATAGAAATTATAGAAACATAGAGGCTATAGATAATCTCTTTTATTCATGCACATAGAGGTTCCATCCAAGGTAGGTCTCAATGGCCTCATTGAGGATATCGACCACATCGGTGCGGCACATAGCCACATGGTGCTCGAATCCGTTTTTACAAATGTATTTCATCAGTTTTTGGAGGTTATCCACCTTTGTCACGGCGATACAGCCATCCATGCCATAAGGTTCATCCGTGATTTCACCCTTGCCGAGGTATGCCTTGATACACCCCTTCGGGTCGTCCGTAGAGATACGGAAGAACGTGAAATCGCCCGCAGACACTTTCGCATAAACAGCACCGAAAGTGTTGACCTTGCCGAGAGTGCGTCCAAGAACTCCCAACGGACCCAGTTTGAGGTTATCGTTTCCGACGAACTGTTTGGGGAAGTTACCGCAGTGCGTACATACGCATTTGTTGCGTTCCTCCGCAAAATTATTGTTCCAGTCGAGCAAGGCAGGAGCCTGTTCGCTGGCGAGCGCGAGAGCATACATGGAGATGGCACCAGCCAAGTCTGTCTCACAAGCCGCAGGAATCAGTTTGTCACTGAGCATGGACATGGTGATACATGGAGCGCAACCATAGTTTTGCTCGAGCGAATCCCAGCACTGAATGGCCACAGCCTGCACATCGTTTGCCTCAATCCAATTCTCCACCGCCACACCAAATTTAGCCTGTACGTTCAGTTTCTCACGGTAGCTCTCCGGCACCTTGGCATAGTTGTGAATACGGCTGCACATCTCCTTGAACTTCGGGTCGTCGTCACTTACCTTCTGAGCGGCAAAGAGAATCTCGGAGAGGTCGGCAGGCACCACTGTGATACCACTCCGTTGTAACAGTTTCTCACTGGCCCGGCAGGTATTGAAGCCGAGCGGCCGGGTACCGATTTGTCCAAGCCGGCAGTGACGGAGTCCATTAACCACTCGACAGACAGCAGCAAATTTTTTAAGGTCTTGAGCCAGCAAGGGACTGTTGATGCTATAGGTATGCAATGAAGTATCAGTGAAAGGGATACCATATTGATAGAGGTTGTTGCAGACGGAGATTTTTCCGCAGAAAGCATCTCGGCGACTGTCAAGGTCAACCTTGTCATTCTCATCGTCACACGCTTGGACCAACACCGGCACATTGAGGTCGGCATCACTGATGGCATTGATGATACCAATCTCGAAGCCGAAATTAGGTAACGAAACCACAATACCGTCTATCTCATCACGATGGGCACGGAATTGTTTAGAAACTTTCAGGCCGTCATCACGAGTCTCAATACTGCTACTGCCTGTGGGAGTAGCGTCCTCTGGCAAGATGACATACTCATAGCCGAGGTCGTCCATGGTCTTGAGCAGTTGTTTGCGCACGTCGCGTGCCAGTTCAGAATTGAAATATGCGCGTGTTCCGATAATCACGCCGAAGCAAGTTTTTCCGTTTTTCATATTGTTATGGGGTTAATGGGTTTTTATGGGGAATGAATGGGATGAATGAGGCGAATGAGGTAAATGAGACGAATGAGGTAAATAAAGTAAAAAGGAGAATAAGCCGATAAAAAAAAGAATTACGAGCAGATTTTCTCTACGGCTTTTCTCCAGCCTTGGTATAGAGAATCTATATCTGATGCTGGATGAGGCGTGAATACTTGCGTCACTTTCCGCAAAGGAATAACCTGTTCGGGAGAAGTCCATATCTTACGTGCGATGCCGTTCATGATGACAGCGCCCAATGCAGAGGCGTCCTCCATCTCTGTACAGATGACCGGTGTATTGAGCAGATCGGCTTGGAACTGCATGAGGAAGCGGTTTTTCGTAGGACCACCGTCGGCACAGATTTCAGACAAGCCTTTAGCCTTTTCTGATGCGTTCTCCGTAGAGAAACTCTTTGTCATCACCTGAACCAAATCTTTGATTTGATAAGCGATAGACTCAAGAGCCGCCCTAAGGAAATGCGCACGTGTCGTGGCAAAGGTCATACCTATAACGCCAGCCTTGGCATCAGGCTTCCACCACGGAGCGCCCAATCCAGCGAAAGCGGGAACGATATAGACACCTTCTGTAGAGTTCACTTTCACCGCCTCGGCCTCCATCTCAGCTGGATGTTCCACCAGATGCAATTGGTCGGCAATCCATTTCAAGGTAGCTCCTGTACTATAGATATTCCCTTCAAAGCCATAGTAATGCCGTCCGAAGGCAGAAAACGCGACAGAGGTGACGAGGCCTTCAGGAGCCGGTTTGGGCTGTTCACCGATGTTCACCATGACAGAAGAGCCTGTGCCATAGGTCACTTTTCCGGCCCCCTCAGCGAAACACATCTGTCCGACAAGCGCCCCATGCGAGTCGCCCAAGACACCGGCAATGGGTATGGATTGTTCGAAGATACCCTCAACCGTCGTTGTCCCGTATATGGCGTCGCATGGCAGCACCTCTGCCATCATCGAACGAGGAATACGGAACAGACGCAGCAAATCGTCATCCCATTGCATGGTATGGATATTGAAGAGCATAGTACGAGAGGCATTGGTCGTATCGGTGTAAAACGACTGTCCATCCGTAAGCCGCCAAATGAGCCATGTGTCAATGGTGCCCATAAGCAGCAATCCCTGTTCTGCCATCGCCTGTGCATTCTCTACATGGTCAAGAATCCATCGCACGCCTGTTGCAGAGAAATTCGGGTCGATGAGCAGTCCCGTCTTCTCCTTCACCATTTCCGCATACCCCTCTTCGCGCAATTGCCGACAAAGGGCTGCACCTCTATTGTCTTGCCAAACGAGCGCATTGTAGATGGGTTTACCTGTTGTTTTATCCCAAACCACCACGGTTTCACGTTGGTTGGTGATAGCGAGGGAGAAGCCCCCCCTTCCTGCCTCCCCCGAGGGGGAGGAGTAATTAGATTGAGAAATAACGTTGGATGCTGATAGGAGTAAGTTGCGAATGGCCTCTACCATATTTTGGTAGATTTCTTCTGCATCGTGTTCCACCCAACCCGCTTGCGGATAATACTGTTTGTGGTCAACATTAGCACGCGCCAGCATTTTGCACTGTTCGTCAAAAAGCATGGCTTTGGTGGAGGATGTGCTTTGGTCTATTGAGATGAACATGAAGATTTTAGGTTTTGAGGTTTGAAATTGGGGGCAGAGGGCAAGGAGCAGGGGATAAGAAATCTGCTTAATACTGTACCCTAAACCCTAAACATTCAGGAAATTGAGGGCTGATGCTACGATGCCTTCCGCATCCATGCCGTAATGATGGAAGATTTCGGCATTGGTGCCATGCACCACATTCTCGTCTGGAATGCCGATGATACGCACAGGAACGGGATGTTCACTGAGACATTCGCAAACCATGGCACCGAGACCACCAAACCGACTGTGTTCCTCAACAGTGATGATACGCCCCGTTTCACTTGCAGCTTTCCTCACCGCCTCCTCGTCGAACGGTTTTATCCATGAGAGGTCAAGTACCCGTGCGCCAATGCCCTTCTCTTTCAGCGCAAGTGCGGCCTGCCAAGCATGATAGACCGTCTCGCCTGTAGCAATGATGGTCAAGTCATTGCCCTCAGTGACCGTGATGGCTTTTCCAAGTTGGAAATCAAAATTGTCATCAGCATACACATCAGGCACAGCTGCCCGTCCCACGCGCACATAACAAGGTTTGTCGAAATCGACAAGGAATTTGACCAATTTTCTTGTCACCCTCCAATCGCTGGGCAGACATACGGTCATACCCGGGAAAGTGCGAAGCGCCGCAATATCGTGAAGCGAATGGTGCGTAGCACCGAGAGCGCCATAGGCTACGCCTCCACTCACACCAAGAATGGTGACGGGATTCTCGCTATATGCGAGGTCAACCTTTACCTGTTCGAGAGAGCGTGCGACATAGAAACAAGCGGGTCCGCAGCAAAACACCTTCTTTCCGCTGTGTGCCAGTCCTGCGGAAATACCGACAGCATCTTGTTCCGCGATACCACATTCCACGAACTGTTGGGGTAATTGTTCGGCAAAATCGCCGAGGGTGACAGAACCACGTGCATCCGTTGTCACCGCAATAATATCTTTGTCTTGACGTGCCAGCTCCACCAGCGTGTCAGTAAACATTTTTCTGCAAGCAATCATTTTGTTAAAAGTAAAAAAGTAAAAGAGTAAAAAAGTAAAAAAAGAGAGGCGGCAAAGAGATACAATAGAAATAAAAAAATATAGCTGCTATTTAAATCACATCGATGATTCTAATTGGCGGATTCGTTCTTCAATCTCTTTAACCGCATCGAGGCATTGCTGTTCGTTAAGTACGCCATGATGCCACTTGGCGATACCTTCCATGAAGCTCACTCCTTTTCCTTTCGTGGTGTTGCTAATGATGAGATGCGGTGCATGATTATGATAATCAATCTTATCAAAGGTGCGGATAATGTCGTCCATGTCATCACCATTCATGCTGGTGACATCCCACCCGAAGGCAGACCACCGCTCGCGTATGCTGTCAATGGGCATGACATTCTCCGTATCGCCACTGATTTGGAGGTGGTTGCGGTCGATGACCGCCACGAGGTTGTCCAGTTGGTATTTGTGTGCCGCCATCGCCGCCTCGTAGATAGAGCCTTCGCCCTGTTCCCCATCACCCATGAGCACATAGGTATGGTAGTCTTTTTGATTCATTTTCGCCGCAATAGCCATGCCAATGCCGATGCTAAGCCCATGACCGAGCGCACCACTGTTGACCTCGATGCCCGGCACCTCAATGGTCGGGTGACCAGAGAGGATAGACCCGAACTGTCCGAGCGTATCAAGAATCTCGGGTTGAAGAAAGCCTTTAGCTTCGAGCGTAACATAAAGCGCTTCTACACAATGTCCTTTACTGAGCACGAAGCGGTCGCGCTCAGGTGCTTTGGGTTGTTTGGGGTCAAGCCCTTTCATGACATGAAAATAGAGGGCAGTCATCACATTAAGGCATGAGAGGTCGCCTCCGATATGGCCGGCCTTCGCCTTGTAAACGACCTCTACGAGTCGTTTGCGGTTTTTCTCTGCGAGGAGTTGTAGATTTTTTGTAGTCATAAATACGATAGATATGATAGATACTATAGACACTATAGTTACTATAGATATGCTTACATCAGTTTGCCTTTTTCGGCGAGCGTGTCGTGGTTGTTTTTGAGGTCGGTCCAATCGACCTTTGTGCCTGTGGGTATGGCATTGATGTATTTCTCGATATTGGTATATCCGTCGCCGTTGCAGTCAAGGATTGCGTCTGCGGGATTATTAGGGTTTAGACCGTTGGCTTTTTCCCACTCATCGGGCATTCCGTCACCATCAGAATCTTTCCAAGGATTCCATTTTTGATATTCGGGATAGCCACCCATCTGTCGGGGGTCGGTGATGATGCCATCCTTATAAGAGTCTTTCGGCAGACGACGGTATTTGAAGAACCCTTCCTCGTTCTGTGACTTGACGTCCAATCCCCACATATCACCATAAGGATTGTCTTTCACCTTCTTCTCATAGTCCTTCACATAGTATGCCACACCCGTGCGTACCTCGTCCATGATACGTTGGTCAACGATATCGCGACAGGGTACAGTAGCGCCCGCATGTTGAAGCACCCATTCAAACGCCTCTTGTGCACCCATGATGCTCACCGGAGCCATGACGAAAGGTTTGTCAGAACGCATGAGAGCCTTCTCTGTTTCATCCATCTCACCATCTTTGTCAGCCGTCTGAATGCCGCCATTCCAGTTGTCTGCAGTGATGGCTGGATACCCCTCCATGATATTTCCGGAGGCATAGACACGTCCGAACTGTTTAAAGGGGAAGAGATTGACACTGCGGCTTTCCGATTTCACGATGCGGTGACCGACGGGAGTATCTTTCGGTGTGAGTGGTCCGGGTTTATAATAGTTGTTGATAAAATTAGACATCGTGGTGTATTCGCCACCGTCGGCCGTACGGTGAACCCAGTTGTAAACGACGTTGTTGATATAGTTGAACACCCCACCCCATCCGATTGACGGGTTGCGGCCGGTATTGTCAGCCCAGAGGTTACGCATGAACGTAGTGTTCTCGCCGCCGATAGTAGAACCGAAAGCGTGGTTCCACGTATCGAGCGCCTTGGCAGAGATACTATTCTGGATGGTCACATTGACGGTAGGTTCCTTGCGTTTGGGCTTGCCATCGCCGAGGTCGAACATGTGACGGTAGAAAGAAATATTCTCATCGAGTCCCCACTCACATGAGCAGTGGTCAATCATGATGTTGCCCACGGGGTTGCCACCGAAAGAGTCTTCACGGTGCCACACCAATGTCTCGCCACGGCGGAAGCGCATGTGGCGCACAATCACATCGTGGGTATCAACTTGGAACGACTCACCAGCGATGATAATGCCGTCGCCAGGTGCCGTCTGTCCTGCGATGGTGATATAAGGAGCGCGCACATAAATCGGTGATTTCAGGCGGATAATACCAGAGACATTGAAAACGACGATGCGTGCCCCACCCTGCTCACAAGCCCAACGGAAAGAACCGGGACCATCATCATTAAGATTGGTCACGGTGAGCACCTTACCACCACGTCCACCGAAAGTGTACATGCCACCGCCTTCCGCTCCTGGGAAGGCAGGAATGTCAGCCTGACGCAAGTCATACGGACGGGCAGCCCAAGGAACGTAGGGCCTTCCTTCTTTTGCTTCTTGAATCACAATGGGGAAAGCGACCTCCCATGCAGAGTCGCTATGTGCTTTCCAACTTTCTTCTAATGAATCAATCAAGCGTTTCGCCTCGCCAGTGATTTGAGGGTACTGCGCATTTGCCGCCAATGCCATGAGCATATAGCAGAACAATAAGGAAATTTTTCTCATGTTAAATATAAATATGTAATTACATTTAATATAGGACGAAGAAGATTGAAAAATGTAGTCAATGAAAGGCATGAAAAAATGTCTACAAAAAAGCGCGAAAAGGGGCAGGCATTCGTGCCCGCCCCTTTAGAGCTCATTATAGAAGAATGAATGGTTTATTTCAGAATGACTTTCTTGCCGTTGTGGATGAAGATGCCCTTTGTGGGAGCCTTCACTTGCACACCCTGCAGGTTGTACCACTTGCCATCGTTGTTCTCAGCAACATTGATGTTGTTGATACCATTAATGACACCTTCGACGATTTCCACCTGTGTGAGTTCGTAACCTTCCTGGTTGATAATCAGGCCATCTTTTTTAAGTTGGTCAACCATACCTTCTGTAACAACGACATCGAAACCAGTCTCCGTCTCCGTCAGCTCATAGCCTTCGTAGTTCACCCACGACCAACCCGTGTCTTCTCCGTTATAAGATAACACAATGTAGCCATCAGCCACCTTAGTTGCAGCGATACGGATGATGTCGCCGGCCTTCACGCCTGCCTTACTATTGGCATTGAGGAAGTGGTTCACGTTGATGGTCGGTTTTCCAGAATCCTTACCAACCCAGATAGAAGCATCAGAACCAGTGATTTCAGTCACTTCGAGAGTCACTTCTTTCGTGGTATAGTTGTTACCCGAGATT
>JAEEGL012424469.1_pt1 | contig 16583 bp, 14 predicted proteins | sample 9134231 | NCBI WGS metagenome assembly JAEEGL01 (sample SAMN16246548, study PRJNA631951) | gut metagenome | biome: gut microbiome; feature: rumen; material: fiber-attached | host: Bos | place: Iran: Karaj | collected 2018-10 | reverse complement strand
GCCCGGCCCCTCAGGGCGAAGCGGGAGGAGATCATCTTCACGTCCGGCGGCACGGAGAGCAACAACGCCGCCGTGTTCGGGAGCCTCAGGATGTGGCATGGACCAAAGCGGGTCATCACCACCGCGGTGGAGCATCCTTCCGTATTTGAAACGGTCCAGTCCCTGAAGCAAAGTGAGGACGTAGATATCGTGATCCTGCCCGTGAACGAGCAGGGGTATCCCGATCTGACCGTCCTGCGGGATGCGCTGACGGAGAACACGGCCCTGGTGTCCATGATGCACGTGAACAACGAGCTGGGCACGGTGACGGATCTTTCCGCCGCCGCCCGGTTGATCCGCCGGTATGCGCCCCGGGCCATCTTCCATGCTGATGGCGTACAGGCGTATATGAAGGTGGACACGGAGAATCTGGGCGTGGATCTCTATTCCATCTCCGCCCACAAGTTCCATGCGCCTAAGGGCGTGGGCGCCCTCTATAAGCGCAGCGGCGTCCGCTTCGCCGGGGGCCAGATGGGTGGCGGCCAGGAGAACAACCTGCGCTCCGGCACCCTGAACGTTCCGGGCATCCTTGGCATGGAGAAAGCGGTTGCCCTGTATGAGCAGAACCTGAGCGCCTGGCGGCAGAACATGCGCCTCTGTAAGCGCCGTTTGTATGATGATCTCATGGCCATTCCTGACGTGATCCTCAACGGGCCGTCCCTGGACGAGGCCGCGCCTCATATCCTGAACCTGTCCTTCATGGGGATCAGGGGAGAGGTGCTACTCCACGCCCTGGAGCAGTTCGACGTATGCGTGTCCACCGGCTCTGCCTGCGCGGCTCGGAAGGCGGGGAAGAACCGCATCCTCACCGCGGCGGGCATCATCGGCTCTCGGCAGGAGGGAGCCATCCGCTTCAGCCTCTGTCCCTTCAATACGGTGGAAGAGATGGACAAAGCGGCCCAAATCGTTTCGGAGCAAGTCAAGTTTTTACGTAAATACAGGAGAAGGTAAGATGAACAACAGTGCACTGGTGGTGAAATACGCGGAGATACATTTGAAGGGGCTCAACCGCCCCTTCTTCGAGCGCAAGCTGGTGGAGAAGATAGAGGAGGCCCTTTCTGACGCCAGGCCCCGGGTGGTCCGGGAGCAGGGCCGCATCTTCGTGTACGAGCTGCCCGAGGAACACCTGGAGGAATACGCCGCACGGCTCCAGAAGGTCTTCGGCATCCATTCCGTATCCGTCGCCGCCTGCGGGGAGAAGACATGGGAGGAGGTGCGGGCCCTGGGCATCCGCCTCATGGCGGCCTATCGGGACGAGCCCAAGACCTTCAAGGTGTTCGCCCGCCGGGCGGACAAGCGGTTTCCCATGACCTCGGAGATGATCTGCCGGGAGCTGGGCGGGGAGCTGCTGCAGGCCTATCCCAATCTTAAGGTGGACGTGCACCATCCTGAGATCCCCTTGACCGTGGAGATCCGGCAGGACAAGGCCTTCCTGTACACCGGCGAGATCCCCTGCGCCGGCGGCATGCCCGTGGGCACCAACGGCAAAGCCATGCTCCTCATCTCCGGTGGGATCGACAGCCCTGTGGCCGGGTACATGATCGCCAAGCGGGGCGTGGCTCTGTCCGCCATCCACTTCTACAGCTATCCCTATACCAGCGAGCGAGCTCGGGACAAGGTGGTGGAGCTAGCTAAGATCGTGTCCCAATACGCCGGGGCTTTCGACCTTTATCTTGTCCCCTTCACGGACATTCAGACCACCATCTACGACAAGTGCCCCTCCTCGGAGACTACGGTGCTCATGCGGCGGCTTATGATGAAGATCGCCGAACGCACGGCCCGAAGCTGCGGATGCCTGGCCCTCATCACCGGCGAATCCATAGGCCAGGTGGCCAGCCAGACCATCGAGAGCCTGGCCGTCACCAACGACGCCGTGGACATGCCCGTGTTCCGGCCTTTGATCGGCTTCGACAAGGAGGAGATCATCGAGCGGGCGAAGAAGATCGGCACCTTCGAGACCTCCATCCTGCCTTACGAGGACTGCTGCACGGTGTTCGTGCCCCAGCATCCCGTGACCCGGCCCCAGGTCCAAAAGCTCCGGGAGAGCGAAGCGTTGGTGGACTTCGAGCCTATGATCGAAGCGGCCATTCGTAACACGGAGGTCATACGGATTTCACACAATATTTCCGATTGACCGTCTACATATATGGTATACTAACGTAAATTCCTGGGAAGGGAGCATATGTGATCTATGAAATCTATCACCCGCTTTATCGGCGCCGTCGTGCTTATCGTCGTTTTGGCCGGTTTTGTGCTGTTCAAGCTGAATGAAAGGGGATTCCTGTCCGGGAATCTGTCCCAGTGGATCTCCACCATGACCGAGCATGTCCTCGGCATCAAGAACGACACGGAGGATTTCCTCCACGAGGAAGGGTACCTGCTGCCTACGGCCACCATCGATCCCAATCAGCAGCAAACCACGAATCCTACATATTAAGTTCGTCAAGGGTTCAAGAGGCCGAAAGTCCTTTTATCCATGATAAACAAACGAGGCAGGAAAACTTCCTGCCTCTTTTGTTTGGTCTGGGTGAGAAGATTTGAACTTCCGGCCTCGGGGCAGTCCACTAACGCATAGCGTTAGATGGCTGCCCGTTGACCGCCTTTTCAGCCATTCACTGGATGGCTGAAATCGCCTGCGGCGACCGGCGGTCAACCCCTCTTAGGGTTCAAGAGGCCGAAACTTCTCTATACATATCAAAAGAAAAGAGCAGGATTTTGTCCTGCTCTTTTCTTTTGGTCTGGGTGAGAAGATTTGAACTTCCGGCCTCTTGAACCCCATTCAAGCACGCTACCAAACTGCGCTACACCCAGAAATATGCGGTCCGTCTTTCGACTTTGCATATATTAGCATTGCGGCAGAAAAAAGTCAAGCCCTTTTTTGACACGCCAACCATTTGACTCACAGGGTCCAAAAAGCGAAAATTTTTCGGTGATCCCGGGGTCGGGGATCGAATGTCGCCAACAATTCCTGTATCATAAAATAGAACGAAATATATTCACGATATTCATTATACGGATTGAAAATATGATCTGTTTAGGCTATAATGAAGAAAAAAATACGGAGCGTGAAGATCGTGGACAGAACGGATATTCAAATTCTTTCCTGTTTGCAGGAGAATGCCAGAATGAATGCTTCCGCCATTGCCGAGCGGGTGAACCTTTCCACCTCGGCGGTGATCGAGCGCATGCGTAAAATGGAGAACAGCGGATGTATCGAACGGTACACCGCTATTTTTAGTGACAAGTTCATGGGCCGGGACGTGTCCGCGTTCATCACGGTGGGCATGGAGCATCCCAAATTTGTGGAGGGCTTCGTGAACACCGTCAACAATCATAAGGACATCCTTCAATGCTATTACATGGCGGGGGACTTTGATTTTCTCCTCCATGTGGTGACTTCCTCCACCAGCACCCTGACGGGTATTCTGGAGGATATCAAGCGCATCCCCGGCGTCAGCAAGACACGGACGCATCTGGTGCTCAGGACGGATAAAAACATTCTGTCTCCGCTGCCGGATGCGACGAAATAATCCAAAAAAACATAAGGGAGGAAACAAAAATGATCATCGGTATCCCCAAAGAAATCATGCACGGCGAACGCCGTGTGGCCGCTACCCCCGAGACCGTCGCCAAGTTCGTCAAGGACGGTGCCACCGTGCTGGTGGAGAACGGCGCTGGTGTGGGCGCCTTCTTCGCGGACGAAGCCTATGCCGCCGCCGGCGCCGAGATGGTGGCGGATGTTGCGGATCTGTACAACCGCGCTGACGTGATCCTGAAGGTCAAGGAGCCCCTGTTCAATGAGGAGAAGGGCTGCTCCGAGATCGACATGATGCATGCCGGTCAGTACATCATCACCTTTATTCATCCCGCTTCTCCCGTGAACCATCAGATGGTCAAGGATATGGCGAAGAAGGGCGTCATCGGCCTCACGCTGGACGGTGTGCCCCGTATCTCCCGCGCCCAGAACATGGATGCCCTCACCTCCATGAGCACCGTGGCCGGCTATAAGGGCATGCTGATGGCTGCTTCCGATCTGGAAAAGTTCATGCCCCAGATCTTCTGCGCCGTGGGTATGATCAAACCCTGCAACGTGCTGGTCATCGGTACCGGCGTGGCGGGCCTGCAGGCCATCGCCACCGCTAAGCGTCTCGGCGCCGTCACCTACGCCGCCGATATACGTCCCGCCGCTGCCGAGCAGGCCAAGTCCCTGGGCGCCAAGCCCATCGAGTTGGGTGTTCCCGCAGAGGAAGCCATCGCTCCGGGCGGTTACGCCCTGAAGCTCCCCGAAGCGACCCTGCTCCGTGAGCGCGAAGCCATCGCCAAGGTCCTGCCCAACATGGACGTGGTGTTCTGCTCCGCGTTGATCCCCGGCAAGCTCGCTCCCGTGGTCATCACCGAGGACATGGTCAAGACCATGAAGGAAGGTTCCGTCATCGTGGATATCGCCATCGACCAGGGCGGCAACTGCGCCATCACCCCGCCGGGCAGCCGCGAGATCAAGCACGGCGTGGTCCTCGAAGGCATCAAGAACATCCCCGGCATGCTGGCCTCCAGCTCCACCTGGATGTTCGCTCAGAATATCTATAATCTGACCAAGTTCCTCACCCATGAGGGCCAGATCCGGCTGGATATGAACGATGAGATCGTCAAGTCCATCCTGGTCACCATCGACGGCAAGATCGTTCACGCCGGCGCTCTCGAGGCCATGGGTCTCAAATAAGGAGGTATCCCTTGCATCCGCTGATCCTTGTGGGCATTTTCATCGTTTCCAGCGTCCTGGGATACGTGCTCATCAAAAACGTGCCCAGCCTGCTGCACACGCCCCTCATGTCCGGCATGAACGCCCTGTCCGGCGTCACCGTGCTGGGCGCCATGATCGCCGTGGCCACCGCCGCCTTCACGGGCAGCAAAATCCTGGCGGTGATTGCCATCACCCTGGCCATGCTCAATGTGACGGGCGGCTTTCTGGTGACCCATCGGATGCTCCTGATGTTCGGCCATAAGAAAGAGAAGGAGGAGAAGGAAGCATGAGCGGCACCGTCACCGTCTACTATGTTCTCTGCGTCGTTCTGGCCGGACTGGTGCTGCTGGGCATCTCCATGATGAGCAAGGTGAAGACCGCCCTGTGGGGCAACCTGCTCTCCTGCGCCTGCATGGCGGCGGCCATCGTGCTCACCGTCATCCACTATGATCTCTCCGGCAGCTGGAAATTGCTCCTGGTGGGCCTGGCGCCCGCTGCCGTTGCCGGTGCGATCCTGGCGAAGAAGGTCAAGATGATCGAGATGCCCCAGACCGTGGCCATGCTCAACGGCTTCGGCGGCGCGGCTTCCGCTTTGGTGGCGGCGGTCACATTGACCGACGGCAAAGCTGTCGGTGCCTTTGAGGCTGCCACGGCAGGCATCGCCCTCATCATCGGTACGGTCACCCTGCTGGGCAGCATCCTGGCTGCCGGCAAACTGGCCAAATGGTTCAGTCAGCGTCCGGTGATCCTCAAGGGTCACAAGGCGTGGGTGCTGCTCACCGGCATAGCGTCGGTTCTCTGCATCCTGCCCCTGGTCCTCTGCCGTGAGAACAACGGAAAGATGATCCTGTTCACCCTGCTGTGCGCGATCCTCGCCGGCGCCTTCGGCTGGTTGTTTGTGCTTCGGGTGGGCGGCGCAGACATGCCCATCACCATCAGCCTGCTGAACTCCCTGTCCGGTGTGGCGGGGGGCATCGCAGGCATGGCCATCGGCGAACCTTTGCTGGTGGCTGTGGGCGGCATTGTGGGCGCCTCCGGTCTGATCCTTACCGAGGTCATGTGCCGGGCCATGAACCGTAAGCTCTCCGCCATTTTGACGGGTGCCACCACGGTGGCCGCCGCCCCCAAGGCGGCCGAACAGCCCGCTGCGGAGGAGCATGAAGAGCCCGCCGAGGTAGCGGCTCCTGTTGAGGAAGCCGCGCCTGTGGCAGACAAGGCAGCCGAGGAGCAGAAGGTGTTCGAAGCCTTCAAAGCCGCCAAGAACGTCATCATCGTGCCGGGCTACGGCATGGCCCTTTCCCAGGCCCAGTATGCGGTCCGTGAGCTGAAGGATGCCCTGGAGGCCCACGGCGCCACAGTGCGCTTCGCCATCCATCCCGTGGCCGGCCGTATGCCGGGACACATGAACGTGCTCCTGTGCGAGGTGGACATCCCCTACGAGGACCTGTTCCAGATGGAGGATATCAACGAAGACTTCGCCGCGGCGGACGTGACCCTGGTCATCGGCGCCAACGACGTGATGAATCCGGCGGCCAACACCGCCGAGGGCACGCCCATCTATGGGATGCCGGTGCTGAACGTGGGCGACTGCAAGAACGTCATCATCTGCAATTTCGACCTGAATCCCGGCTATGCCGGCGTGCCAAATCCTCTGTACGAACGGACGGAGGGCGTGGCGCTGCTGATCGGCGACGCCAAGGAAAGCCTGGCAAAGCTGAAGGAAATGCTTTGAGATGCATCATGAGGGAGGACCGTCCGACGGGCGGTCCTCTTTTTTATGATCGCTCAGGAAGGTTCGATCGTTTCGGAGCAGGGAGGCCGGACAGATCCTTCCTCCATCGGAGGAGTGCCGATAAAAATATATTTTTAATTTTCCGCGATTTGGGGCATATTTCCCCGCTTTTATCCACTGAACGGATATTGACATCGGGGAATGATCTGATACAATAATGCCCACATTCAGCTAAAAATGAGCCAATGCGAGATTCATCGCCCGTAGGGGCGAATGAATAAGGGCATCGGTGCGTTTCCCGGCTTTTCGATCGCTTCCTCCAGTTGATCGCTCAATCATTTGGTTCGGGCCTGCGAGCCCGTTGCAGATGCGGATCGAAAGTCGGTGCGGACGTACCGATGCTTTTTTTGTGTTTTCTGATTTAGAATCTTGACGATAGGGCCTCAAAAAAAGTATACTATTTTTGTAGAGACGATCGGACCGTCTTTTCCATCATTCAGCGAACCGGGCACACAGGAGGCCAAATTATGAAAAAATCGATCATCACCATCAGCAGGGAGTTTGGCAGCGGGGGACGCACTATCGGTCATCAGGTGGCTGATAAGCTGGGATATCCGTATTATGACAAGGAGCTGATCAAGAAGGTAGCTGAAAAGACCGGCTTCGATCCCAACTATGTGGAGGAATACGGGGAGTATTCACCGGGAAAATCCCTGTTATCCCTGCTGTCCTCCTACACCGGGACCCATGGCACCATGGGCGGCATGAGCGTGTACGACTTTCTCTATGTGGTTCAGCGCAAGGCCATCCTGGAGGTGGCGGATCAGGGTCCCTGCGTCATCGTGGGCCGGTGCGCCGATTATATCCTGAAAGACAGGGAGGATGCCCTCCATGTGTTCATCCATGCTGACGAGGCCTTCAAGGCGGAGCGCATCGTCAGGCTGTATGGCGAAAGCGAGAAGCGTCCGGAGGAGCGCCTCAAGGAGAAGGACACCAAGCGGGCGGTGAACTACAAGCACTTTACCGACAGAAACTGGGGCGATTGCAGAAACTATGATCTCTCTTTGAACAGCGGCAAGCTGGGGATCGACCGCTGCGTGGAGCTGATCGTGCAGCTGGCCAACGAAGAATGACAGAGGGACCGGTTCGATTCATTCGGACCGGTTTTTTGATACATCCATATGGAATAAAATAAACGGTTTCCTGTTGAAAATATGAACAAAGTGTGATATAGTATCTTCGTTTGTGGGAACACAAAATCTATAGGGAGGAAAACTATGAAAAAGAAAGTATTTGCTTGTCTGCTGGCTGCTTTGATGCTGCTCTCCGTGGTCGCCTGCGCCAAACCTGCCACCACCGAGCCGGTCGTCGAAGCGACTAAGGAGCCCGTTGTAACGGCTGCGCCCACCAAGGAGCCCACAGCCGCCCCCACCGCCGAGCCCACTCCGGAGCCTGAGCCTGAGCCCAAGGATATCGTGATCCTCTACACCAACGACGTGCACTGCGGTGTGGATGTTTCCGCATCCTGCATCGGATACGAAGGTGTAGCCCGCATCAAATCGGCTTTGGAAGCAGCGGGCAAAGAAGTCATTCTGGTGGACTGCGGCGATGCGATCCAGGGCGATGTCATCGGCTCCTTCTCTAAGGGCGAGAACATCATCAAGATCATGAACGATCTCGAATATGACGTGTCCGGCGTGGGCAACCACGAATTCGACTACGGCATGGATCAGTTCATGAAGAACGTGGCGGATGCCAAGTTCACCTACGTATCCTGCAACTTTGCGGATAAGGATGGCAATCCCATTCTCGATCCGTACATCATCCTCGAGAAGGCTGGCAAGAAGATTGCTTTCGTCGGCGTCGCCACGCCCGAAACCTACTACACCTCCACGCCGACCTACTTCCAGAACGCTGATCGTACGGAATATATCTATTCCTTCTCCGAGGGCGATAATGGTCAGAAGCTCTATGACGTGGTCCAGAGCTCTGTGGATGCTGCGAGAGCTGAAGGCGCCGACTATGTTGTGGTGCTTTCTCACTTGGGCACTGACGCTTCCAGCGTTCCCTACACTTCCAGCGACCTCATCGTGAACACCAGCGGTATCGACGTGGTGCTGGACGGCCATTCCCACTCCGTGTTGGAAGGCAACTCCGTGAAGAATAAGGAAGGGAAAACCGTCATTCAGACCTCCACCGGCACGAAGCTTGCCAACGTCGGCTGCCTCACCATCACGCCGGAAGGCAAGATGTCCACCATGCTTATCAACAAAGGCGCTGTGAACTTTGCGACCATGGCCGGCGGTTTGACCGATGACGCCGGTGTTGCGGAGAAGATCGCCGCGGTCAAGGCCGGCTATAAGGATGCTGTCAGCGTCGTTGTGGCGCACACTGACGTGGACCTGGTTGTCAACGATCCCACGCCCGATGAGAACGGCAAGCCCATCCGTATCGTTCGCCGGATGGAAACCAACCTGGGTGATCTGTGCGCTGATGCGTACCGCAACCTGGGCAAGACCGATGTCGCCTTTGTCAACGGCGGCGGCGTTCGTGACACCATCCTTAAGGGCGACATCACCCTGGAGCAGATCATCAAGGTCCATCCCTTCGGCAACGTGTTCACCGTGGTGAAGACTTCCGGCCAGCACATTCTGGACGCTCTGGAGATGGGCGCTTCCCGTCTGCCTGGTGAGAACGGCGGCTTCCTTCAGGTCTCCGGTTTGAAATACACCATCGATCTCAATGTGGATTCCCATGTTGTGAAGAATGAAAAAGGTGAGTTTGTTACCGTAGACGGCGAGCGCCGCGTCAAGGACGTACAGATCCTCCAGGCCGACGGTTCCTATCTGCCCATCGATCCCGAAGGCACCTACACGTTGGCCAGCCATGACTACATGCTCAAGAATGGCGGCGACGGATTCGTCATGTTTATGAAAGATGAGTTCGTCCAGCTCGACAGCTACGTCCCGGACAATGAGGTGCTGATCTCCTTCATCCGCGACGCCTTGGGCGGCTCCGTTGGCGCTGACTATGTCGATCCCTACGGTCAGGGTCGTATCACCATCATCCCGAAGGAATAAGGGACTTGAACTGACATGTTTCAAAAGGCGGCGGGGCAAACCCACCGCTTTTTTTTGTTGAGGATTGACAGAGCTGCAGTAAAATGATAGTATGGCTTGCCAAATGACAGAAGAACAGGGGAGAGAAGAAATGCCTGCTTGCTTTACATCCGAATCCGTCACCGGGGGACACCCGGATAAGCTGTGCGACAAGACCGCCGACGCCATCCTGGACGCCATCCTTGCCCAGGACCCGGCGGCCCGCGTGGCCTGCGAGGTGACCGCCAACACCAATCATATGCATATCATGGGGGAGATCACCAGCTCCGCCCGGGTGAACTATGAAGCCATTGCCCGCGAGGTGATCCGTCAGACCGGGTATACCGAATCCGGCCGTGGCTTTGACTGTGACAGCGCCATGATCGACGTGGATCTGAACCACCAATCCCCGGATATCGCCATGGGCGTGGATAACGCGGACCCCCTGGAGATCGGCGCGGGGGACCAGGGCATGATGTTCGGCTATGCCTGCCGGGAAACGGAATACTATATGCCCCTGCCCATCGAGCTGTCCCATCGCCTCACCCGGCGGCTGGAGACCCTGCGCCGTAACGGCGCGCTGCCGTTTTTGCTCCCTGACGGAAAAGCTCAGGTGACGGTGGAATACAGGGACAATGTGCCCAGCCGGATCCTCGCCGTGGTCCTGTCCGCCCAGCATCGGGAGGACATGGAGATCGAGACCCTGCGGGAGATCCTTAAGGAGCAGGTGATCCTGCCCGCCCTGCCCAAGCACATGCTGGGCGACTGGACTAAGTTCTTCATCAATCCCACCGGTCGGTTCGTGGTGGGCGGTCCTGCGGGCGACACCGGCCTCACGGGCCGCAAGATCATCGTGGACACCTACGGCGGCTACGCCCGGCATGGCGGCGGCGCCTTCTCCGGCAAGGACCCCACCAAGGTGGATCGCACCGGCGCCTACATGGCCAGGTATCTGGCCAAGAATATCGTGGCCGGCGGGTATATGGACCGCTGCGAGGTCCAGCTCTCCTACGCCATCGGCGTATCCCGGCCCACCAGCATCCGCATCGAGGATTTCGGCACCGCCCATATCAACGATGTGGGCGCTTTGAAGGATCATATCATGGACACGGTGGACCTTCGCCCCATGGCCATCATCAATCGGTTCGGCCTGCGCCGGCCCATCTACGCCAAGCTGGCCTCCTACGGGCACTTCGGCGAGAATGCCAAGGACATGCCCTGGGAACGGCTGGATCTGGCGCTTTGATCCGATCATACCGCATATCAAGCAAAAGGAGCCGCATTTGAGCGGCTCCTTCGTGTATAGTTCGTTGGAGATTAGCCCACCAGCTTCTCCAGGGCGGCGATCTTCACGCAGACGCAGAAGATCTCCATGGCCTTCTTCAGATCTTCGAGAGGCGGATAGGAGGGCGCGATGCGCAGGTTGCTGTCGTCGGGGTCCTTGCCGTAGGGATAGGTGGCGCCCACGTTGGTCATCACCAGGCCGGCTTCCTTGGCCAGGGTGAAGATCCGCTTGGCGGTGCCGGGCATGGCGTAGAAGCTGACGAAGTACCCGCCCTTGGGACGGCGCCAGTTGGCGATATCGAGGGGCGCGATCTCCTTGTCCAGGGCGTCCAGCACGGCGGTGAACTTGGGCCCCAGCACGGCGGCGTGCTTTTTCATGAGCTCCAGAGTGTTGGCCTTATTCCTGAGATACTTCACATGGCGCATCTGGTTCACCTTATCGTAGCTGATGATCTGCGCCGTGAGGATCTTCTTGATGTGGGCCACGTTGGCCACGCTGCAGGCCATGCAGGAGATGCCGGCGCCGGGGTAGGTGACCTTGCTGGTGGAGGCGAACTCATAGAACATATCCTCGGTGCCCGCAGCGGCCGCCAAAGACAGGATATCGGGGAAGGGCACATAGTCGCCGATGACCTCATGGATGCAGTAGGCGTTGTCCCACATGATGGTGAAGTCAGGCGCGGCGGGCTTGAGATGGACGAATCGGTCGATGGTCTCGGGGGAGTAGATGATGCCGTCCGGATTGGAATACTTGGGCACGCACCAGATACCTTTCACGTCGGGATCCTTCACCGCGTTCTCCACGAAATCCATATCGGGACCGAACTCGGTCATGGGCACATAGATGAGCTCCATGCCGAAGGTGGCGCTGACGGTGAAATGACGGTCGTAACCGGGCGCGGGGCACAGGAACTTGACTTTGTCGAGCTTGGCCCAGGGGGCGGGAGAGTGGAGCAGACCGTGGGTGTAGGCTTTGCTGATGAGATCGAACATCAGCTGCAGGGACGCGCTGCCGCCCACGATGACCTTTTCGGGCACAGTGTCCAGAATGTCGGCAAACAGGGCGCGGGCGCTGGGGATGCCCAGCAGCTCACCGTAGTTGCGCACGTCCAAGTTGCCGTCGTAGCAGTCTTCGGGCTTGGAAAGTACGGTCAGCATGTCGCTGACGATGTCCAGCTGGGCCGAAGAGGGTTTGCCGCGGGCCATGTTCAGGCTCAGTCCCTTGGCCTTGATCTCGGCATATTGGGCCTGGAGCGCCTTGAGTTCCGCCAACTGTTCTTCCTTCGTCATGGATGCGTAGGGTTTCATTTGTGCCTCCTTACATTTTTTTGTCGAATTGTGGATATTGTGGAAACAGTGGATACTGTGGATAACCCGCGGTTAGAGGGAAACGGTGGTGCCGGCGGCGCCGTTGAGAGCGTCGACCGCCTTCTCCAGGGACGTGATGATGCACAGGCGACCGGACTTCGACTGGGCAAACTTCATGGCCGCCTCCACCTTGGGCAGCATAGAGCCGGGGGCGAACTCGCCCGCGGCAATATACTTCTTCGCATCCGCCACGGTGAGGGCGGTCAGATCCTTTTGATCGGGTTTCTTATAGTGGATGGACACGTTCTCCACCGCCGTGAGGATGACCAAGGCGTCGGCGTCAAGATCCTCCGCCAGCTTCTCGCTGGCCAGGTCCTTGTCGATGACCGCCGCGGTGCCCGTCAGGGTGCCGTCATCGTTCCGGATCACGGGGATGCCGCCGCCGCCCACGGTGACCACCACGAACCCGGCGCTCTCCAGGGCCTTCACGGCGTCCAGTTCCACGATCTCCACGGGCTGGGGAGAAGCCACCACCCGGCGATAGCCCCGGCCGGCGTCCTCCTTCATGACGTACCCCTTTTCGGCAGCGATCTTTTCCGCCTCCTCCTTGGCGTAGAAGGGGCCGATGGGCTTGCTGGGGTTCTGGAACTTGGGATCGTTCTTGTCGACCACCACCTGGGTCACCACCGTGACCACCTGCTTGTCCACGCCCCGCTGCCGCAGCACCTTGCTGAGGCCCTGCTGGATGTGGTAGCCGATGTACCCCTGGCTCATGGCGCCGCACACGTCGAAAGGCATGGCGGGCGTCACGTGGGAAGCGGACTCGTTCTGCAGCACGATGCGGCCCACCTGGGGCCCGTTGCCGTGGGCGATGACCACGTCGTATCCGGCTTCGATGATGTCGGCGATATAGGCCGAGGTCTTTTCAACAACTTCCAGCTGGGATTCGGCCGTGGCCGGCTTTCCCGCTTCCTGGAGCGCGTTCCCGCCCAGGGCAATCACGATTCGTTTCATAAGCGTCCTTTCTTTCGTGCAAGATTTGTTTCATTTCTATATGACATTATAGAGCAGGAGGGGGACCCATGTCAACGTGACCCTTGCAAATATCGACAGGGTTTCTGTAGGTACTTTATATCATTGTAACACCTACATAAACCCGTCCTATGTTTTTTCTGTTAAGGTTGATAGTCCCCGGCGTATGTGATACAATACTTCAAAACAGGAGGAAGAAAGCATGAAGGACCCTAATTTTGATATAGCTTTTTCCATCGGCAGATTTCATATCTATTGGTACGCCATTTTGCTGGCCCTGGGCATTGCTGCGGCGGTGATGATAACCGATCGCCGTGCCAAAGGTCGTGCGGTGCCAAAGGACATCGCATTGGATCTTTGTATCTTGGGGCTGCCCTTCGGCATCCTGGGGGCGCGGCTCTTCGCCTGCCTGTCCGGATCGGTGCCCTTCAGCCGCTTTTTGGACCTGACCAAGCCGGGCCTGTCCTTTTTCGGCGGCATCGTTATGGCGGCTGCGGCCATCCTGGTGTACTTGAAGCAGAAAAAGGTGCCCCTGGGCGAGATGTTGGACATACTCTCTCCGGGCGTTTTTACCGGCATCGGCATCTCGGTGTGGGGCGATTTTTTCAACCGGATCCATTATGGCCCCCTGGTGGAGAGAGCCAGCCATAAGTGGTTTCCGCTGGCCACCTTCGGATCGGATCTGAAGATCCATTATGCCGCTTTCTTCTATGAGTTTCTGCTGTGCGTCGCCCTTATCCTCCTGTACTACACGACGCTGCGCAAAAAAGTGGCCCGCAAGGAAGACCGGTTCCTGTGGATGGCGCTCCTGTATTGCATCGTTCGATTTGGTATCGACGGCATTCGTCAGGATTTGGTCATGGTGGGAGCTATCGCCTTCGACCAGCTCTGCGAAATCGTTCTGGCGGTGTTGTGCCTGCTGTTGCTGTTCCTGAAAAAGCCTGCCCAGCTCGAGCAAGCCGAGACGGCTGAACCTTCCGCACATGCTGCGGACGAACAGGCGGTCGAACCTTCCCCAAATGTACCGGAAAAAGAAGCGGCGGATCGGTCTGATGAGGCTCAGACGGAGGCCGGGGAACCTCTGCCGGAGGCCGAAGTCGGGCCGGGATCAGCGGCGAGCGACGTTTCCCCGGACGATGGGGAGGAACCGGCCAAGGCGGATGAACCTTCCGAATCCATACCGGACGTTCCCTTCTCCGGTTTATCCTGAGACGACCATGATGTGCAGACCTTTCCGTTCCATCTTAGCCCTTGGCGCGGTCTTGCTGATAACGGTCCTTCTCCTGGCAGGATGTGTACAGCAGGACGCCTGGCTCTCCTATTCCGTGCCCGAAACCCCGCCGCCCTCTCCCACAACCATTCATACCCCGGCGCCCACATGGGAACCCATGATCCTCACCGTGGATCCGATCCAGGGGGAGAGCTTTTACACGGACCGCAAGGGCATACCCATCCTGGATAAGGATACCCATTACTTCACCTACTACCTGTCTTTCTCCGATCTTCGCATCTATGAGGAAGACGGCTTCACCTATATGGACGGCGACTGCACCAACTCCTTTGACGGCACGCTGGCCGGGGAAGCCCGCATCTGCTTCTATGATGAGAACAAAAAACTGGTCGGGTATGGCGACATTCACACGGCGGAAGGGGACATGACCCTGCCCGTGGGAACGACCCGCATCTATGCCGAGATATTGTCGGAGGTGGACGTTCAGCATCTCGATTGCATGGTCGAACAGATTTCCGCCTTTTATCCGGTCTGACGCCTCCCATCGGTAAACAATGCGTGAATTCCTGGCAAAGCGCCTTTACAGCCTTTTTTTGCTGGTCTAAACTTATTTCAACATTTTGAACGACATAGGGGACTGGAAGAACATGGAAACGGCTGAACGGATTTGCAAGCGATTTCACGGATACTTGCTCTCCGGGGAGTACACGGGGCGCGTTGCGGCCATCACGGGCGAGAAGCTGGATATAGAGACTTCTTTTGGTATCGTCAGCGTACTGAACGCCGGAGCGCTGCAGCCTTTTTCCTGTTACGTAAGCGGCATCCAGCCCTTCACGGCCATGAATCTTCAGCCCGGCATGGATGTGCTGCTGGACAAGAAGGGCATCGATATCCCCGACGGAGAATTCTCCGTGGATGTGACGCTGGCTGAGGATGTGGATCTGTCCATCGAGTGCATGGTCAATCTCTTCTTGCCGGTGGATATCTCCATTCGTGCTCGATATATCCATCGGATCGTGGAACGGTATTCGGCCAACGAGGATCTGTCGCTGCTGATCATTGACCCGAACGGCGCGCCGGAGCTCCAACAGATCCGAGGCGCCCTGCAGGAGCTTTCCGCGGCGTTCTTCGAGCAGGATCTTCCCCATATCGAGCGGGCCGCCGCCAGATGTTCCGGCTTCGGCAGCGGCGTCGTTCCCGCCTCCGACGCCCTGCTGTGCGGATATATGGCTTGTTTTTCCTGTTTGTCCTACGCCTTGGGCAGAAGTCGGGAAACGGTTCTCGGCATGACCCGGGCTGCCGCTGCGGGCGGCGTGACCAACACCAATGAACAGGGTTCCGTGGCCCTGCTGCAGGCGGGTGAGGGCGTGGCGGCAGAGGATGTTTTTCAGCTTTTGCGCAGCCTTTTCTCCGATATTCCCTATACCTCTTTATCCGCTTGGGGCAATCGTACTGCCAAAGGCGTCAATGGCGTCAACATTTTGGTGGGCGTCAGCATGGCTCTGCATGATCAGTATCTCAAGAATGCGTTATGATGCGCCTTTTCTCTTGTGAGACGGAAGCGCCTGTGGTACACTTATTATTGTATGGGCGCTTCTTTTCGCATACGCTCTTTGCTTTTCGGACAGCCTATCCCATGATATACTGTCTTACCCCAAAACAGGTGGTTCTATGAGAATGGATGGATATAAACGAATACTCTGCCTGCTGCTGGCGCTGTCGCTCCTGCCCATGGGGGCGTGCAATCGCGCGGAAAAGCTCCTGCACAGCACGCCGAAGGACGCCCTTGTCATCAACGAAGTGGTCACCAGCAATCAGCTGAGTTTGCAGGACGATGTGTATGGCAGCCCGGATTGGATCGAGCTGTGCAACAATTCCCAAGAGAGCATATCCCTGAACAATTATTACATCACCGACAACGTGGAGGCGCCCCAAAAGGCGTTCCGCCTTCCGGATGCTATCCTGCTGCCGGGAGAGTTCTATCTTCTGTACGCCAATAAGAAGGGCGGCGACAACAGTCTGGGCTTTTCTCTGAATAAATCCGGGGAGACGCTGACGTTGCTGGACGGGCACATGGAGGAGGTGTCCTCCCTGATCGTGCCGGCGTTGATACGGGAT
>JAEEGL017397998.1_pt1 | contig 16584 bp, 16 predicted proteins | sample 9134231 | NCBI WGS metagenome assembly JAEEGL01 (sample SAMN16246548, study PRJNA631951) | gut metagenome | biome: gut microbiome; feature: rumen; material: fiber-attached | host: Bos | place: Iran: Karaj | collected 2018-10 | reverse complement strand
GCTCGACCGTTTTGTTACCGACTGCGTTTACCGCGGCCTTCGCAAAATTTTAATAGTTCACGGAAAAGGTATTCACACTTCGGGAACAGACCCGGTGCTCGGCGAACTGGTTAGAAAATTTATTGAACACGATAAACGCTGCGGAGCTTCAGGCCACCCAAAAACAAAGGCTGAAGGCGGAAGCGGCGCAACTTGGGTTTTGCTAAAATAACCTAAAACGAAACAATACATTTTATAGGAAGATGATCTGAGCAACCCGAATCGGTAAAAACCTTATAACCTTGAGGAATTAAGTTTTGCCCGGCAAGCGGCGGCTCAGACACAACTTCAAACTGATTTACCGTAACATTTCCCGCAAAAAAGAAATTATCAATTCGCTCCCAAGAATTTTGATAATAATAACTGCCGATTTTTGTTGCAAAACTTCCGTCATCACAAAACCAAGCCGAATACACACAAACCGGATTTTCGCAAAAACGCCTCAAAATCAGATTTGCCTTATATTTATTAAAAAAATCAAAACTTTCACAAAGGCTCGCGCTAAAATCTTGATTCAAAGAAATAAAATCTTCTGCGCTGCGATTAAAATCGCCGCAAATAATCACCGGGCAAGCGTTATTTACTACTACAGTTTTTGCAATACATTGTGCAAGAATTGCTTCCTGCCAATCGCGCCAAATTTCAGTTTTTTCCTGGCCACCTGATTTTGATTTCCAATGATTTACAAAAAGCAAAACTTCTTTTTCGCCGGCTTTTAAAGTAAGCTGCATTAACGGCCTTGAAGCTGGCTGTTTTTGTTTATGAATCTGAATATCCATTGAATGCGCTGTGAGGCTGCTAATTTCCAGCCGTGAAAAAACCGCACAACCAATTGCACTTTTTGGCTCTTTTGTAAAACAAGCGTAACGCCAGCCTTTCTTTTTGCTCCAGGAAGATTCAGTTAATCTGTTTGAAATATCAAGTACAACCGCTTCATTTTCGATTTCTTCAAGAACAATAATATCGCAGTTCAAAAGTTTCATAACTTCGCAAAGTTTTTCGAGCCGGCGAATATACATTTCTTTCGTCCATTTTGAAGAATTCTTAAAATCACTATATTCGCAGCCGTCGTTTACAGCATCAAAAAAAGTTTGAACATTCCAGCTTGCAATAGAAATTGTTTGTAATTTGTTTTTTGCGATATTTTCGTTTTTATTTTCATTATCAAAATTTTCAGAATGCTTAAAATCATAATTTTTTGAAATGCCAATTGCGCAGCCAAAAATCAGATTAAGAAAAATCAAAACTGCAAAAATTGCCCTAAAAATGCCACTTTTTCGAATCATAAAAACCTCTTGCTATATATATAGTCAAAATGAAGGTTTTTAGACAAAATTTTGAGATTTTTTTAGATTTTTTCTACAAGAAAAAGAAATTCTTTTACATGAATATCGCGGCCGCTCAAATTTCTTGAACCGCGAAAAGCATTGTATTCAGATTCAAGAACAGAAACTTTGCCGCAAGTTGAAAGCAAATCTGTCATTTCCTGGCGCGAAATAAAACCTTCAGAATTAAAAGAAACTAAAACATATTTTGCCCGAACATTGCGAACAAGATTTAGAAAAACCTGAGCAACGCGGCGTTTTTTATTATAATCAGAACGATTCCAGTCTTTTGGAATTCCAGAAACGCGGCTTATATTTTGAGAATCCGGGCGGCTATAATTTGCAAGCAGATTCAGCATAAAATAATTTGAACTATATGGATGCTGATTGTAAGGCGGATCAAAATAAGCAAAATCAAAAATGCCATTGTCGGTAAAATCAGGAGAATAAAGCGATTCGTCCAAAACAAGATTATTTGCATCGCTTCTAAAAACTCTAAAATTGCTTTTAAAATCAGAAAAAACTGGAAACGGCAAAGAAATTTTTCCTTTGATTCTCGAAAGCGCATTGCTGGCATTTCCGCCAAACTGACCAACGCCGGTTTTTGAATTTTTATAAAAGCCTTTAAAAATGCCGGCGGTATTTGCGTGGATTGAAGCTTCAGACAAAAGTGGCGCAATAAAAAAATCTTTTAAGTTTTGCGGAACTTCAGATTCTATTAACTGGCGCGCAACATCAAGGTAAGCAGCATTATACGGCGTATAAAAACAGCGTTCCTCTTTTTCTATATGATTTTCAGAAAGCGGAGCGTAAAGTTCGGAAATAAAGCCAGCACTTTTAAAATCTTTGTTTTGCTCGAGCGCGGCCATTTTCAAATTGATTTTTTCAGTAAGATTTTCGTGGAGCTTTTTTAGAGACACAATATCAATTTCTGATTTATTTGAAAGATAGCAGCGATTTATGATTTGCGAATAAAGTTCAAGATCGTTTACGGTTATAGCGCTCGAAAACTGCTTGAGATAGCGGCTCACAATCCCGCTTCCCGCAAAAACATCAAGACAAGTAAGCCTGGCCTTTCCAAGTTTCGCCTGAACTTCGCGCACGCCGCGTCCAATAAAATCCAAAAGCGCGCGTTTGTTTCCTATATAAGTAATCAGCTGCCTTTGTAAAAACTCGGGATTTTCGCCGCCAAAACGTTCATTTTCGACAGCTGCGTTTTTTTGCGGCACTTTTTCACTCAACTTCAAAGCCCGCCCCAATTTTATTCATCACTTCAAAAAAGTGCGGGAAGGTCACACTACACCATTCGGCATCTTTTACAGTAACGTTATGGCCTTCGGCAAGTCCCAGTCCAAGACACGCAAGCGACATTACAATTCTGTGATCTTTGTACGATTCAACTTCGCCACCATGCAAACTTTTTCCGCCGTCGCCGTAAACAACAAGGCGCTCGCCTTCATCAACAAGGTGCGCTCCAAGTTTTGTAAGTTCACTCACCATTGCTTTGATTCGGTCGGTTTCTTTTTTGCGGCAAATATCAATATCAGTAAAAATCACTTCGCCTTCCATAAAGCAAGCTGCAACAGCAAGCGCGCAAATTGCGTCCGGGAAGCTCGACATATCAATATAAAGTTTTCCGTCTTTTAGATTTTTTGTAGAAAGTTTTCGGCCGCCACGAACAATCAGTTTTTCTTCGTCTCGGAGCCACTTAATATCTGCGCCAACAGATTGCAAAACTTCTACAATTTTATCATCACCCTGACTTCCTGAACCGTCAACATTATCAATTGTAATTTCGCTGCCAGAAATTAAAGCGGCAACAAGCGGAAATGCAACGCCTTCCCAATCAGAAGGAACAGCGCGGTCAAAAGCCTTAAAAGGAACCGGCCCGCTTACACTAATTTTTTTGAAGTCCGGCGAAATATTAACCGGAACACCAACACTTTCGAGCCAAAGCTTTGTCATTGTCAAATATGGAGTTTCTTTTGGATTTGTAAGTTCCATTTCAAGCGTTCCGTTTAAGCGTGAACTTGCCATCATAAAGCCCGAAATATATTGCGAAAGTGCCCCTTCGGTAACGAGTTTTTTATTTACATCAATTGGTCCGCAAAAAGAAAAAGGCGGCGTTGCTCCACCGTTAAGGCTCTTGCCATTAGCACCAAGCTGGCAAAGTGCATCAATCAGATGATTTACAGGACGGCGGCAAATTGATTCATCGCCGGTAAAAGTGCATTCGCCTTTTAAAGTTGAAAGAACTGGACACAAAAAGTACATCAAAGAGCCGGAATTTCCAACATCAATCTGGTCTTGTGGCAAATGAAGTTTTGAGCCAGCTCCGCGAACTGTCCAAACATCACCGTTTCCAAAATCAACATCGGCGCCAACTTTACGAACAGCGGCCGCAGTTGAAAGACAATCGTTACTTGGAAGCGGATTAGAAATATGCGAAGTGCCTTCTGCCATTGCGGCAAGAATCAGCGCACGAATTGTATGACTTTTTGAACCGGGAACTGTAATATGCCCCGAAAGAACCGACTTTTTTGCTACAGCTTTCATAGTACTATTGTACAATATTTTTATGTCTATTTTCAATTACCACTTTTTCTGCTAAAATAGAAGATATGACAAAGAGAGCGGTAATTCATGTTGAGAACACGGAAAATCTCGTAGAGTTTGCAGAATTTCTTGCTTCAGACGGCTGGACAATTCTTTCTGCCAACAAAACCGAAGAAATTTTGCGAAAGCAGAAGATTCCGGTTATTCGGGAAAATGCACTTTCTGAAAGCAATATGTACATTAATGATACATCAAGCTTAATCAGAAAAATTCTTATGACTAAATATGATGATGAAAGCGTTTTATCCCGCCCTGAATCTGATGAAAACAACATTTTCATTCTTTGCATGAACCTGCTTCCAACTATTAATCCGTCGATTGTTTCCAAGCAATTTGATAATCAGCTTTGCCCAAAAAACTTTTTTATTTCTATTGTTTTGCGCAATGCTTTTAGAAACTATGAAAATCTTTTAGTTCTTACTGATCCGGCAGATTATAAAGAAGCTATTATCCAGCTCAAAACCGACAATATTACAAAAGAATTCAGAATCTATCTTGCTGCAAAAGCGTTAAACCTTGTTTCTGCTTATGATGCGGGACTTTCTTCTTCGATTTTGCAAAGCACACAATACAACATCAACTTTATGAATTATCTGATGATTCCGTTCAAAAAAGAACTTCAGCTGCACAGCGGAATCAATCCTCAGCAAACTGCTTACCTTTATAAATCTCCTTCGGACGCAGGCTCGGTTGGAAACTTTTTAAAATTTCAAAACCGCGATCTTTCGTATTCGCTTGTAAATGATATTTCTTACGCCTGGGGCCAGCTTAATTCGCTTTTTTCTATGCTAAAAGATCAGCAAACGGTAAAAAGTGTAAATAGCGACGGTTATGAATTTACAACTCAATTTACGCCGCTTTCGGGAACGGTTTTTTCGCTTGCTGTAAAATTTGGCACGATTCTTGGTGCTTCGCACGCAACCAACGTTTTGGATTCATTCAGACTAACTTATACTTATGATTATGTAACTACAACTGATACGGTTTTTGCTTGTAGTGCTGTAATTAATGCCGAAGCCGCCGAAGAGATTGAAAAATGTAATTTTGCGGCAATTGTTGCGCCAAGTTTTACAACTGAAGCTAAACAGATTCTTTCAAAAAATAAAAAGACGAAGCTTGTGCCTTCGTCAAAAGTTACTAATATTGAACTTGACGGCCGTTTTATTAACGGCGGTCTTTTGATTCAGACTAAAGATAAAACGCTTTTTAACCAATGGAAAGTCCGAACAAAAAATCGTCCTTCGCAGATTCAAACTGATGAAATGGTGTTCGGTATGCTTTTGATTTTAGCAGCCCGCTCTTACTCTGCTGTTTTGTTGCGCCAAAATGCTATTTGTGGAATTGCACAAGGCTGTACTTCTACAAGCGGCGCAATTGCCGGAACTCTTTATGAAGCCTTAAAACATAATGAGCGCGCACAAGGCATTATGAATTACGGGCCAGGAGTTAGTCCTGATGCTAATCAGTCAAATCTTGGCGATGTTCTTGTTTGCGACGCTGAACTTCCGTTCAATGAATCAACAAAAAAACTTATTGACGGCGGCGTAAAAGCAATTCTTCAAACCGGCGGAACTTCTGCCGATGATGAATTTATAGATTATTGTAACGAACGTGGTGTTGTTATGGTTTTTACTGGCATCACCCATTTATCATTTTAATCATAGAGGAAAAACATGCTTTTCTATCTTGGACAGATTCTTGAAAATTATTGGGGACCAGCGCGTCTCCTTACATCTTATGCTGTACTTATTACTCTTGCACTTTACCTCGGATTCTTTCTTTCCTACAAATTGATTCCGAAATTCTACAATGTACTTCCGCACGATCGTGGCCGCGAATTTACAATTAAAGAAAATGCAGAAGCCGCAAAAGGAAAACCAACCGGCGCTGGAATTGTTTTTATTTCGATTTTTGTGGTTATTAGTTTTCTTATTTGCCCTATGAGTCTTACTCGCGCAGCAATTATTATTCTTACCTGGCTTACAATGCTCACAGGTTATCTCGACGACAGAAGCACAACAAGCTGGGGCGAATATTTAAAAGGTGCTTTAGATTTGATTATCAGCGTGGTAACTTCATTTGTGCTTTATTTTGGAATGAAAAAACTTTCTGCAGACGGTCTTGTAAGATTCTGGCTTCCGTTTTTTGCAAATGAAGTTGTTGTAAATCCGATTGTTTATGTTGTTATCTGCACTATAATTTTGTGGGCTTCTATTAATACCACAAACTGCACAGACGGCGTAGACGGTCTTTCTTCAACCTTAGTTTTAATTGCGCTTATGACTCTTGGCCTGTTTTTCTACTTTGTTCTTGGCCATATTGATGTTGCAGAATATCTTTTGATTCAGCACTTTCCAGCCGGAGCAAACTGGGCTGTTTTGCTGCTTGCTTTGGCCGGCGTTGTAATGGGTTATTTATGGCACAACGCATTTCCGAGCCATTGTCTTATGGGCGACGCAGGAAGCCGCGCACTTGGCTACTTTATTGGCGTTGGCGTAATGGTTAGCGGCAACCCGTTCATCATTCTTGCAACTTCTTCAATCATTATGATTAACGGTGGAATGGGACTTTTAAAAGTATTTTTGATTCGCTTCTTTAAAATCAAGATTTTTGAAAATATTAGATTTCCGCTGCACGATCATATGCGAAAAAATCGCGGCTGGTCTCCAACTCAGGTTTTATTAAAGTTTATGATTCTTCAACTTTTAATAACCTGCGCAATTATTGGAATCTTCTTGAAAGTGCGATAATTTACGAAAGAAGCCAAAGTTATGCAAGGCTTTTTGATAATCTGATAAAAGTTCAAACTAACAAAGTTTTAGTCAAACTTAAAAGCACATAAAAAAACAAACCCGACAAATATCAGCACAAGCGAAGCGCAAATGCCATTTGTCGGGTTTGCCTTTTTTATGGGATTATTTTAGTTTGCAAAGAATTCTATAAGAGTCTGTGCATCTTTAATCAAATTATCAATAACACAGTATTCATTCGGCTGATGTGCCTGATCATCAAGTGTGCTCCAAACAACCGCATCAATTCCTTCGCGGCGAAGCTCAGCTGCAACTGTGCCGCCACCAATACCAATAAATTTTGGTTCAATTCCATGAACTTTTTTGATTGATTCAGCAAGTTTTTGAGCAACCGGCGCTGTAACTGGCGTTGCAGGACTTTCCGAACAATGCGGCGCCTTACATTCAATTTTTACGCCAAATTCTTTTTCGGTTTCGCGGCAAACTTCTTCTACTTTTGCAAAAACTTCGCTAACTGAATAGCAAGGCAAAATGCGGCAATCCATATAGAAGGTATCTTCACCAGGAATTATATTTACGCTGTCTACATTCTTTTCGCGCTTTGTTGGCTGAAAAGTTGAATAATCTGGTGTAAAAAGTGAATCACGTTTATTAAACACTTTTTCAAGGTCGTGCAAGCGAACTGCAAGCGCACACGCTGCAAGGCAGGCATTTGCGCCACTATCCGGGCGGCTTCCGTGAGTTTGCTTACCCATTACATGAAGCTGAAGCCACATAAGATTTTTTTCTGCAATTTCAATTTCGCAGCCTTGACTGTCGCCACCATCGGGAATCAAAAATAAATCAGTTTTTTTGAACAAATCTGTGTTTTTTACAAGCCAAATTGCTCCGTAAACGCTGCCGTTTTCTTCATCAGCTACAAAAAGAAGTTTTATTGTATGAGCCGGCTTTATTCCGTTTTTTATAAAATAAAGAGCTGCAAAAGCCGCAGAACACAAACCTTGCTGATTATCTTCTACACCGCGACCATAAATTTTTCCGTCTTTTTCAACAACAGTCCACGGATCGGTATTCCATAATTTTGGGTCGCCAACCGGAACAACATCGAGGTGAGCCATAACCCAAACGCGTTGAGAATCATCAACTCCAGGAATTGTTACAACAAGGCTCGGACGCACACCGGCGCTCACGCGACTGTCTGGCGCTTCGTAACGCTCAATTGTGCAGCCGTTTTTATCAAAACCATTTTCGCTAAGCCAGGCTTGTAGCGCACGGCATTTTTTTTCTTCACCGTCGCCGCCGCCTTCCGGCGCAATTGCTGGAATAGAAGTTAAAAGTGTTTCAAGCGCCACAATTTCGCGACGCGAATTTTCTAAAAATTCATATGAATTCATAAGTAATTCCTATTTGATTAAGCTAAAAATTGCTTTCGCATTCTTTTTCGCTTTTTGATTCAACAACGGCCGCCAGCGACCTTACACATTATACACAGCCCAAGTTGTTTTTACCAAAGTTTCTACATCAGAATATTTTGGTTCCCAGCCAAGAAGTTCTTTTGCGCGCTTTGATGTTGCATAAAGACAAGCAGGATCTCCAGGTCGGCGTTCAACATCTTCTGCAGGAATTGCTTTTCCGGTAATTTTTCTTGCAGCATCAATAATTTCTTTTACAGTTGTTCCTTTTTCTGTTCCAAGATTTACTGTAATGCTCTTATCATTTTTAGAAATATAATCCAAAGCCATAACATGAGCGCGTGCAAGGTCTGTTACATGAACATAATCGCGAATACAAGTTCCGTCGCGAGTATCATAATCAGTTCCAAAAACTTTCATACCAGCTTTCATTCCGGCAGCAACTTCCATAACACGAGGAAGAAGATTTGCAGGATTTTGTTCAAGGCCGCGAATTTCTCCTTCTGGATCATATCCGGCAGCATTAAAATAACGCAACGCGGCAAAACGCAAGCCTTTAAGCTGTTCATACCAAGCCATAAAGCGTTCAATTTCAAGTTTTGTAAAACCGTAGTAATTTTCAGGATTTTTAGCATGCTCTTCATCAATTGGAAGATATTCCGGCGAGCCAAAAACTGCTGCCGACGAACTAAAAATCATTTTTTTGCAACCATATTTTACAGCTGCATTCATAATATTAAGAGTTCCTGTAATATTGTTTACGCTGTATTTTTCAGGTTTTTCCATAGATTCACCGGCAGCTTTAAATGCCGCAAGATGAACAAATGCGTCAAAACCTTTTGCAAAAGCAGCTTCAATATCAGATTGAATCAAAATATTTCCATAAATAAATTCGTTTTTTGCAAAAAGATTGCAGCGAAGTCCGCTTGAAAGATTATCAAAAACTGTAACTTCGTGACCAGCTTTCATCATTTCTTTTACAACATGGCTGCCAATATAGCCGGCGCCACCAATAACTAAGACTTTCATTATTACTCCTCGTTAATCTAATATAAATACAACTGCCGCAGCAAAATAAGGATAACCGTTATTTTTTTCTGCAGCTTCTTTTTCATTAAGCAATACCCAGCTTGAATCAAAATGTGCAATCATATTGGATTGCGCATTAAGTTGCTCCAGCAGACTTTTTTCTGCCTGGTCGCTATTAACTCCAGCTGATGTAAGAATTGCGATTTTATAATTATTTGGATTGGCAATTGTTTTCTTTACTTTTTCAACATCGCCCTTATAAGCCGCTTCAAACCAAACCGGAAGTTCTTTACCAAAACCTTTATATTTCCAGTCTTCAAAAAGTAACTTTTTGTGACTTTGAGTCTTTTCATTATGTGCTTCGCTTGAAGCTGTTGTAGCACAGGCACTTAATGAGATGATAAGCAGCAGTAGCAAAAACAAAGATTTTAAGTTTTTCATTAATGTTATTTTATCAGATAAAAACACCTGTGTTAATGCCCGCAAAGGCTTGAATCAAAAACTAAATTTAAGGTAAACTTTAAGCACTATGAAAAAAACAATGATTTTCGCTGCACTTTTTGCAGCAACAATGATTATTTCTTCCTGCAAAACTCTAAAGGAAATTCCAGAAGAAAAAACTTCTGCTCAGATAATTCAAATGGGTCAGAATTATGCCGGCAATTCAGATTATAAATCGGCTATATTCTGTTATCAAACTGTAATCGAACGCTTTGGAAACAATCCTGCAATTTATGTAGAAGCACAGTATGAACTTGCCCGAATTTATATGAAGCAGAAAAAATACGAAAAAGCCTATCCTATTTTCAATGAGATTTTGGATATGTACGACAGATTTGGACTTCAGATTCCAGGAACTTACAAAAAACTTTCAAAAATCAGCATTGAACAGATTCCAGCTGTAAAACTTCAGGAATTGCAGAGCAAAAACGAATTTAATTAATCTTTTGGCAAAAGAATCGAATGCACATTGATTTTTTTGCTTTGAGCAGCCTGCAATACAAAAGTTTTTGAATATTTTTTAGAACCGCGCGGCGTTGGGTGCGGTTCTGCATCGCCAATCAAAATGATTTTTTTCTGCGAATTTTCGCGCCACGAATAAAATTCGCAGGCGGCAAACATTGCTTCGTAAACCGCTTCTGGAACGTCGCCGCCTTCTCGCCCAAAAATACGAACAGAATTAAGATTTTTAGAAAAACTTGTATAATTTGTTGTAAACGGAAAAACCTTAACCGGAAGATTCATATAACTAAAATTATCACCATAATCGCGGTAAAAAAGAAGCCCAACTCGCGCGCTTCCTTCTTCACCAAAAAGTTCTGCCAAAAGCGGCCGCAAATCAGATTTTAGTTTATCAATATCATTTTTCATGCTGCCGGTTGCATCAATTGCAAAAACAACATCAAGATTTTCTTTATCTTTTATATCAGATAAAACAAAACGAATATCGTCGATTATCGTTTGCGGGCCTTTGGAATAGATTATATTTTCCGAAAGTTCTTTAAAACGCTCGCTTGCAATCGGATTATAATCATCAGTTAAAACAGTTTCGCTTTCTTCAATTGGTTCAAGTTCGTCTTGAATTTCTGGTTCAGGTTCGTTTTTCGGCTCAGCTGCATTTTCTGATTTGGGTTCAGTTTCTGGCAAAACCGGCTTTTTTACAACTCTTTTTTGAATCTTTAAATCAAACATAAAAGGGCTGTCCATATAATCGCCAGTATAATCAGCATAAGGCTTTTCAAACGAACGGATATTGATAAAAGTTCCGCGCCCAATTGTAACTTCGCCCTTGCGAGACCAATCGTAACCGTAAATTATTGTTTCTGGAATATAAATATGAAAGGCTGGGCTTTTCCAAAATTTTGTGTCTTCGGGAGTTGAATCAACAAGGCTGTATTTTGCACCTTCTGATTCAAGTTTTTTGCCGTCAAGAAAGCGAATTTCATCGCCATTTATTGAATTGTACTCTTTGGCACGATAAGCATAATTATCAGATTTTCCTTCCGGGTCTTTTGTAGTTTCGGTTAAAAGAACAGAATTTATTTTATCTGATTTTTTTATGTAAAGATGATAACCGCCGCTCTCATCTGGAACAAGGCGAACATCTGCAGCCGTAATTCGCAACTGCTTTTGCCGCTCGGTATAAAGTTCCTTTTGAGATTCCTGCGAAAAAAGAGACATTACGCAAAAAGTTATGAGAATACATAAAATCAGCTTTTTAAACATAATTTTTTCCTTTTCAAAGGGCTGTTTTCTTTATTATCGGCTAGACAAATAAAAAATATGATTTATAATAGAAGTCCCGTTTAAGTATAGTTTAAACGTTTTACTATTTATAAAGTCCACGAAAAATCAAGATGAATAGTACATTAGAATTTGAACAGGTTGATATAACTTCCTTTCTCGACAATTCCGCAGATAATAAACGCGACATCTACGATACTAATGGTGCGTTTACAGATCGTCAGAATCAGTATATTAATCAACTTTTGGATTACACAAGCAAATATGATAAAGAGCATTATGAAATTTTTGTAAATCGAATTATGGATTTAAACTCGATTGATTCTTCGGTTTCAAAATTTCCTTCGTTACTTGAACGGCACGAACTTTCTGGCGGAACACGAACCAGAACTACGCTCATTGAATCTTTAATCAAGCACCAGGATAACGGCGACCGAACGCTTCGGCTTCCTTCTAAAGCTGTTCTTGGAAAAAGCCTTTTGATTGCAAAAGCGCACACGCTTTCAAACTTTGCAAAATACACGGGCCATTTAGGAAAAGATTTTGAAAAACTTTCTAAAGCCTTTGATACAGAAACGATTCTTTCTATGTTTTCGCTGCTCGCCGAAGATGTTTACTTAAATCTGATTTCTGATGCTTCGCAGCCAATGGAATTCCGCCGCGAATGGGCGCTTTCGCTTTTGCTGCTTTGGGAACATTGGAATGATGAAACTAGTGAAACGGTTGCGCCAATTTTGCAATCTGTTTGGACTGCAAGACGAAAACTTGCGCCAGCTTTTGGAACGATGATGGGAACAAGCGAACTTTTGCTTATTTCTATGCAAATGGACGACCAATGGATTAGCTTTATTAAACACAAAATGGGCGATGACGGCGTTTCTCAGGCAATGGAAGAGTTTCTTTTTGGTATTTCAACGGAACAGATTCAGACTTTACGCACGATTTTAAAAACTAAAGGAATTCCTGCGATTGGCCGTGATGAAGTTTCTAAATTTCTTGGGGAACACGTAAAGGCCGACGCCGGTTTGGATTACCGCGACTTTTATTCAATGTACACAATCCGCCGCGACAATGCCCGCTCGCGAGCACGACTTAAGCTGGAAGGCCCGCACAAAACTCTTGAAGACTACTTTATTCAGTTCATAACTGAAGAAAACAAGGAGAAACAGAATAATGACACCTTCGCAAAATCATGATGAGGAATCAGCAGCAAAAAAAGTTCCCTACCATTTTGGCGAAAAGCTCCGTGAAGTTCGCGAGCACAGAGGTTACACTCTTAAAGTTGTAGCGCAAAGAGCCGGTGTTAGCGAAAGTCTTGTTTCACAAATTGAACGAAACCATGTTTCTCCAGCAATTGATACTCTGCTTGCTTTAGCCGATGTTTTGGACATCAATCTTGAATATCTGTTTGAAGAATATAGAAAAAAACGTCCAGTTCACATAATTCGCTCGCAGGCTCGTGCTTCGGTAACTGAACATGATGTAATTTACGAAGAACTTGCCCGCCCAGATGCAAATTCTGCCGACAGCACAACCGAATGTTACATCATCAAAATTCCTGCTGGTGCACACACACATCACGGTTCATTTGGCCATATTGGCCGCGAAATTGGTTTGATTGTAAGTGGCCGCGCAAAATTTACTTACGCCGGAACAGAATACATTCTCGAAGCAGGCGACAGCGTTTCTTTTTCTTCTGGTTCGCCTCATCAGCTGGAAAACGACGGCGACTGCACAATGGAAGCAGTTTGGTTCGTAACGCCAGCCGAAAGATTTGCAAAATAAGCCTAAGAAATAAGTTAAATCAAAAATATGATTCTAACTAATATATTACTTTCAGCAGAAAAGACTGCAAACAATATCAGCACAAGCGAAGCGCGGATTCCATTGGACACAGGTATTTTTTTGAAACACACTAACTATTTTCTAGTTGCATAAACATTGCATTTTTCGTATAATTATGTAATTTTAATATATTACTTATGCATAATTATGCAAATCATCAAGCAATTATGCAATTCTTATTTATACGGAGGCAACGATGTCATCAAAAGAAGAAACAGCAATTCTCAAAAAACTTGAGAAGCTCGCAGTCCATAACGACCCTATCGATCAGAAACTTTATTCACAATATGATGTAAAACGTGGTCTCCGCAATGCAAACGGAACTGGTGTACTCGTAGGGCTTACCCGCATTGGTGATGTTGTTGGTTACGAAATGCAGGGCGGACAGAAAATTGCAGTTCCAGGCCGCCTTATTTATCGTGGTTACAATGTAGAAGATTTGATTAAAGACGCAGAAAAAAATAAGCAGTTTGGCTACGAGCAATGTGCTTACCTTTTGCTTTTTGGAGAGCTTCCAAATGCCGCAAAACTCGAAGCCTTTTCTAAATATCTTGGCGAATGCCGCGTGCTTCCTTCTAACTTTACAGAAGATATGATTATGAAGGCGCCTTCAAATGATATTATGAACAAAATTGCTCGCGGAGTTCTTGCAAGCTATTCTTATGATGAGGATCCTGAAAACCGAAGTGTTGCAAATGTAATCAAGCAATGCATTCAGTTGATTGCACGTTTTTCTACACTTGCAGCTTACGGCTACCAGGCAAAACGCCGCTATTACGACAACAAATCTTTGTTTATTCATAATCCAAAGCCAGAGCTTTCTACTGCAGAAAACTTTTTGCGCCTGATTCGCTCAGACAAGCAGTACACTCGCCTTGAAGCAGAAATTCTTGACCTTGCTTTGATTTTGCATGCGGAACATGGTGGAGGAAACAACTCATCACTTACAGTTCACGTTGTTTCTTCTGCTGACACAGATACTTATTCTGCAATGGCAGCCGCAGTTGGCTCTCTTAAAGGCCGACGACACGGTGGAGCAAATATCCGCGTTGTAGAAATGATGGACGACATTAAAGCAAACGTAAAAGACTGGAGCAGCGAAAAAGAAGTTTCAGCTTACATCAAAAAAATTGCAACAAAAGAAGCCTTTGACCGTTCAGGTCTTGTATACGGAATGGGGCACGCAGTTTATACAATCAGCGACCCACGCGAAGTGCTTCTTAAAGCTAAGGCAAAAGAACTTGCTAAAGAAAAAGGCTGTATGAAAGAATTTGAACTTTATAATCTGATTGAAAAAGTTGCGCCTGCAATTATTCAGGAAGTTCACAATTCCGACAAAAAAGTTTGCGCAAATGTAGACTTTTATTCAGGCTTTGTTTACACAATGCTCAACATTCCGCGCGAGCTCTTTACACCAATTTTTGCAATTTCACGCATTGCAGGCTGGTCTGCTCACCGAATCGAAGAAATTGTTAGCGGCGGCCGCATTTATCGCCCTGCTTACAAAAATATTTCTGCAGAACGCAGTTTTGTTCCTTTAATGGACAGAAAATAAATTTTTGCTTCGCAAAAAGTGCTAAAATCAGAAAGCTCGGTGGTTTTGCCTGCCAAAATCACCGAACTTAAAAAACTGCCTATGTCAAAAGAACGCTTAGATAAACTACTTGCCCACGAGGGCTTTGGCTCAAGAAAAGATATAAGAAAACTTCTCCGCAAATACGAAGTTCTTGTGAACGGCAGCCGCACTTACGATCCCGCAACTCAAATTGATACTGAAAATGATTCTATTATAGTAGACGGCGAAGAAGTAAATCTTCATCAGCATATCTATTTGATGATGAATAAACCTCAACATGTAGTTTCTTCTAATAAAGACGGCGAACATCAAACTGTTTTTGATTTACTCGATGATTCTTTGCGCACACCATATTTGCAAGACAAACTTCATCTTGTTGGCCGCCTTGATATGGACACAGAAGGCCTTTTGCTTTTTACAACAGACGGCGAATTAACTCACCGCTTAATTTCACCAAAAAATCACATAAACAAAACATATCTTTGCTGCCTTGAGCACCCGGAAACTGCTGAACATCAAAGTGAAATTGCAGACCTTTTTGCAAAAGGCATTGAAGTTGGCCCAGATGATAATGATCCGGGATTTTTATGTGAGCCTGCTCAAATCAAATGGATTAACGAAAGCACAGCGCACCTTACAATTTATGAAGGAAAATATCACCAGGTAAAGCGAATGTTTATTGCCGTTGGAAATAAAATCGCCTTCCTAAAGAGAATCTCAATGGGAAGGCTCGAACTTGATCCAGAATTAAAACCTGGCGAATATAAAGAACTCTACGATTCAGATTTAGAAAAATTAAACAACTGACCTTTTACAAGCCAGGCAAAGCCGAACAAAAGCAGCAAAATAGATTCTCCAATCATAACAATCCATCTTGGATAGTTTAAGCCAAAACAAGCCGCAATCGAAAGAATTCCAGAAACTGTCATAATTCCAAACATAGAATAAGAACAGATTCTATAGATTAAATTGTTTAACTTGTTTGTTCCGCGCGTAAAAAGCCAGCCAATATTATAAGCAAGCAAAAGAAACAAAAATACAGCACTAACAGTATGAATTACATCAGAAACTTTTACCGGAATCTGAAAAAATCCGACATATTCATGCCCATAAGGCTTTGCACAAGGAAACAGCACAACAATTATTGCAAAAATTCCAGAAAGCACATTTATAACTGTATCGATTGTGTCGTAAGATCTGTAGCAAAGCAAAAAAAGTGCACAGGAACCTAAAATCACCGCAAGCGCCGGCGTAATATAATAGGTTACGCTGATTGAATACCACCAGGACTCCGGTTTATTTCTGACAAATAAGCCACCAATAATGCTGATTACAGGAAGCAGCATTCCAAGCCCGCCAAGAACATTTCGATGAAGCAATGAGCTTTTTTCTTTCATAAAATCTCCCAAAAATCACAAACTAATGAATATTTAATTATACTCCAAAAATCTGATTTTACAAAAAGATTTTCAATAAGCGTGTTGTTAATTCCCTTTATATAAGTTACAATATCGCATTAATATTTTCTAAGGACGGTTTATGACAGACATAGAAATCGCTCAGAATAACAAAATGATTCCAGTTGCAGATGTTGCTTCAAAAATAGGTATTACAGCAGACCAGCTTGAAAATTACGGGCCTTATAAGGCAAAAATTACCTTTGATGAACTTCGCACTTTGCAGCAAAAAGCAGCATCAAAACCTGGCAAACTGATTTTAGTGACTGCCGTAACTCCAACTCCAGCAGG
>JAEEGL017325334.1_pt1 | contig 16584 bp, 11 predicted proteins | sample 9134231 | NCBI WGS metagenome assembly JAEEGL01 (sample SAMN16246548, study PRJNA631951) | gut metagenome | biome: gut microbiome; feature: rumen; material: fiber-attached | host: Bos | place: Iran: Karaj | collected 2018-10 | reverse complement strand
TGATGGCCGACAGCCGCTATTGGGGAAGCTGGTTATGCCTACCAATAACCAAAGTGCGTACGTGGAGCTAACAGAACTCGGGAAGATCATCTACAACGAGGAGACACAGAAGATTCCATACTTCTATAAAATGGTAGAGGTATGGAAAGTCTGCATAATGCCTGACCACATCCACATGATTGTCAGAGTAAAGGAGGACATGCCTGACGGCAAGCATCTCGGTGATGTGGTAAGGGGATTCAAGGTAGGATGCACGAGGGCGTGGTGGCGGCTATCTGCAATACCTGCCGGAGAAACGGCAGGAGTAGTGGAAACTGGAGGAACGACAGGAGTCGTGGAAACTCGGGGAACGACAGGAGTAGCGAAAACCACCACTCCCGCAGTTTCTCCTGCGGGCTTAAACCGCCCCTTGCTCTTCGAGAGTGGCTACAATGACCAGATACTACTTGAAGACGGCCAACTCGACAACTGGCTCCACTACTTGGATGACAACCCACGCCGCTTAGCCATCAAGCGGCAACATCCCGACTATTTCACCACCATGCACTATACCGACATTGCAGAGTGGCACTGCCAACTAGTTGGCAATAGCTTCCTGCTTAACATCCCTGACAAGGTGGCTGTCATCGTCCATAGCGCCTATACCGACAAGGAGTATGCGGACTACAAGCAGAAATGGCTGGCTTGCGGTGAGAGAGGCGGCGTGTTAGTAAGTGCAGCCATTGCTACGCGCGAAAAGGAGGTAATGCGCGAAGCTATGAATCGAGGTTTCCGACTCATCCTGGTTCGAGAAAACGGTTTTCCACCATTGTATAAGCCCGCAGGAGAATCTTTCGATGCATGTTCTGAGGGACGCCTTCTGCAGGTAAGCCCATGGGAATACCACATGCAGCGTCGTACCATCTCACGCGAACAATGCCTGATACTCAATAGACTTGTAGAAACAATCACTGCCAATGCCATAATTTGTAATAATTTTTAGTTAAACATAGGATTTTGTTCTCGTGTCTCGTTTCGGACTTCATTTTTGCGGCCTGCCTAGGGAAATTTTCCTGCTTGGCCAGAGCGCTGATTTTTCCTGCCTGCCGCGCAAAATCTGTCTCTAAATTTGACAATGCAAAGGTACGAAAAAAATCATGCGTTTACAAATAATCTGTCTGCAACTCTGTGTTAAAATTTGTAAACCCGCTAGACTGTTTTGCGTATTTCGTCTGAAGCGTCTTAAGCGCCTCAACGTCTTTTTCATTTTTTCCGGAAATGCGTAAATCGGTCAAGCAAAACACCAAAGCTACGCGTACCTTATATATAATATATAATATAATTAATATATATTAACTATTTATCTCTCTATGTCTGTGTGTTTTTTAAAAAAGACGCTAAGACGCTAAGACGCTTGAGGCGCTTAAGACATTGCTTAAGACACATGCTTAAGACACATGCTTAAGACGCTTGAGGTGATATGTGCATCTTGCTTATCTGATAAAATTATATCGGAAAGATTTGCAGGAATGAAAAATATTTCGTACCTTTGCACTCGCATTTATGCACAATAGACAAGTAACATATAATAATTAACAAGTAAAATGAAAAAAGGTATTCATCCAGAAAACTATCGCCCCGTCGTGTTTAAGGACATGTCCAACGGCGATATGTTTCTCTCGCGCTCTACCGCCAAGACTAACGACACCGTAGAGTTCGAAGGCGAAACTTACCCTGTGGTAAAGATTGAAATTTCGAGCACTTCTCACCCCTTCTACACTGGTAAGAGCAAGCTCGTTGACACCGCTGGTCGTGTTGATAAGTTCATGAGCCGCTACGGTAAGGCTGCGAAGAAATAAGATACTATATTTCAAGCAAGACTTATAAAGGTGCGTACAGGGTAGTTGCATATGCCTTGTAGGCACCTTTACCTTTCAAAAGAACAATTACTACAACAACAGACAAAAACAACTAAAAAATCCGAAACTATGAAACAACTCAATTTATTTTTATCAGCACTGATGTTCATCGCTTTCGTAAGTTGCGAAGCCGATGACGATGACAAGTTGCCGAAAGGCTCTGGTGGCGACGGAGGTGGCGGGAAAGCCGGCTCTGCAGCATTAGTCGTGACAAACGGCACATCTGGAGACTCGAAGAACACAAACAAGAACGCTACAGGCAACGACAATCTGGACTCACGCTATGAGATTCCGCACATCATTGGCGGTAACGACAACTACATTCTGATTCGTAGTACCGATGCCTACGGCATCAACTACATCATAGAGTGGAACAACAGCAAGAAAGCCCAGCGCTGGACAGCCTTCCAGATGTATAACGGCAATAGCGGTACCAGCTGGAACCGTAATTACTGGCAGAACCAGACAGACAACGAATGGGCGATGAAGAACCTGCAGGACTATGGCTATGCCGATCCGTTCCAGCCAGACCCAGACCTGCCCAAAGAAGTACGTACAGAACTGAGCGACTATAAGGGCTCAGGCTACTCTCGTGGACACATCTGTGCCTCTGCCGACCGTCTGAACTCCATGCAAGCCAATGAGCAGACATTCTATCTGTCGAATATGATGCCCCAAACCAGCAAACTGAACGAAGGGACATGGGCCAATATGGAGAATCAGGTTCGCAAATGGAATGACAACAAATACCGCGAGACCTTGTATGTTGTCAAGGGTGGTACCATAGACGACCAGCACCTCCTTTCACCTGCTAAAACAGGACTGGTAGTACCTGAATATTTCTTCATGGGTATCGTCAGCAAGTTAAGCAACAAGTATCGTGGCATCGCCTTTATCCTGGAGCATGCTAACCCTGGAAACAAGGCTGCTCCCAAAAACTATGTATTCACCATCGACCAGTTGGAACAGATGACAGGCATCGATTTCTTCTGCAATCTGCCCGACGACATTGAAAAAGAAGTAGAGGCTAACGTAGACCGTAGCTTCTGGGGTATGTAAAATATATCGCAAAAAAATGTAAAACCTTTGGTTATCCCACAGAAAAGTCGTATCTTTGCTGCAAGCAATGATACGACTTTTATAATGCAATAAAATATACAACAAAAACAACACAATGAAAACCGTTTACGACTACACTGTCAAAGACAGAAAAGGAAAAGATGTTTCACTGAAAGAGTATGCCAACGAAGTACTGTTGATTGTCAACACCGCCACGAAGTGCGGCTTCACCCCTCAGTACGATGAACTGGAAGCCCTGTACAAGAAGTACCACGCCGAGGGTTTCGAGATTCTCGACTTCCCCTGCAACCAGTTTGGACAGCAGGCTCCTGGCACTGACGAGAGTATCCATGAGTTCTGTAAGTTGAACTTCGGCACCGAATTCCCCCGTTTCAAGAAGGTTAAGGTCAATGGCGACGATGCTGAGCCCCTCTTCCAGTTCCTCAAAGAGCAGAAAGGTTTTGCTGGTTGGGATATGGAGCACCCCATCGCCCACATCCTCGACGACATGCTTACCAAGGCTGATCCTGACTACAAGCAGAAAGCAGACATCAAGTGGAACTTCACCAAATTCTTGATTAACAAGAAGGGACAGGTCATCGCCCGCTTCGAGCCCACTGAGAAAATCGAGAATATTGCCAAGCAAATCGAAGAATTGCTAAAGTAAGTTCCCCATTCATAATTCATCGTTCATAATTATGAAGACGAAATGTTTGATTATAGGCAGCGGGCCCGCAGGGTATACCGCTGCTATTTATGCCAGCCGTGCTAACCTACACCCTGTAGAGTATAGCGGCATGCAGCCTGGAGGCCAGCTGACTCAGACCACTGAGGTAGAAAACTTTCCCGGTTACCCACAGGGTGTCGATGGCAATCAGATGATGATGGACCTCCGCGAACAAGCCGAGCGCTTCGGTACTGACATCCGCGACGGTAGCATCGTACGCGTCGATTTCTCCAGTCGCCCATACAAAGCATGGGATGAGGACAACAACGAGATAGAAGCAGACACCGTCATTATCGCTACAGGTGCATCAGCCAAATACTTGGGACTCGATGACGAGCGCAAATACAATGGACAGGGCGTTTCTGCTTGTGCTACCTGCGACGGTTTCTTCTATCGCAAGAAAACCGTAGCCGTCGTTGGTGGTGGTGATACCGCCTGCGAGGATGCTCTCTACCTCAGCGGACTGGCAAAGAAAGTATACCTTATTGTGCGCAAACCCTTCCTGCGTGCCTCAAAAGTGATGCAGGACCGTGTGATGGCTACTGAGAACATAGAGATACTCTTTGAACACAACACCCTAGGCCTCTTTGGCGAGAATGGTGTAGAAGGGGCCCATCTGGTCAAGCGCAAGGGCGAGACCGACGAACAGCTGGTAGACATCCAGATTGACGGATTCTTCCTGGCTATCGGTCACAAGCCAAATACGGACATCTTCAAGGAGTGGCTGGATACCGACGAAGTAGGCTATCTGAAGAAGATTGACGGTACACCACGCACCAAGCTCCCTGGCATCTTCGTAGCTGGCGACTGTGCCGACCCCGTCTATCGCCAGGCTATCAGTGCTGCTGGTACCGGCTGCCAGGCTGCCATTGAAGCAGAACGCTTCCTACTGGAACACTCATAATCCCCCTAAGTTAGGGGGACATAGGGGGTTTGAACAAACGCTCCTTCAGACCCCACCTAACCTCCTCTAACTTAAGGGAGGAATAAAAATCAGAAAAGCCTCGCTTCACAGCGAGGCTTTTCCTTGTAAAAACTAAATTAATCAACCATAAACCTTAACCATTAAAAATCTCTTGTTATGACTTTAGAGTATGAAACACTCTATCGGCGATAAAAAAATTCGCTAATCTCTTATCGACATTGCAAAGATAATACATTTATATTATTTACAGGTTTAGATAACATTAAATATAGTTTAATTATCGTTATTTATACGAATTTTCGACTTCAAATAACGTTTTTCAAACTAAAATCAAGGCATTTAACATCTTTTTAACGACGAAAGGGCTGTTTTTTTAAACAAAAAAATTATTTTTGCAACGATTAAACAATCGCCTATGAGCATCATCAACGTCATTTTTATCTGTATTATCATCATTTTGGCGCTCCTAAACATCCGTATGAAGCTTCGCCAGCCATCAAACAAGCATCAATTTATGTTGCCTGAGCGACTTGGCTTGCATGTTAGCAACAATGACATCATGCAATTCATAAAAGGAAGCGGTGATGAAATCAAATCATTCATGGAGCACAGGGGGATAGACTTCAAAATGAAGTATGAACCGGAGAGTATGATGGGATGGCTTGACACAGAACTGTTGGACAGAATACTTATCCTGTTATTATCTGATATGGCCAAGCGTCTGGAACGCGGCGGAAAGATTACGATTGCAGCCTATACCAACCAACGATACGACAGCATCAACCTGCGCATCAGTGATAACGGAAGCAAGATTAGCGACAACAGCCTGCTCATCATCCAATATATGGTTGCCTTCCATCGTGGTACCCTGAGAAACGAATATTTTGACCGACAGGGCAACACGCTTTTTATTGAAATACCTATCAAGAAAGACGCCTATGAAACTGAGCAACTGGAAAGTAGCACCTTATCAGCTTTCCACATTCCCAGCAATATCGAGTTGCACGTACCTACTATAGAGCTTCCTTCTGGTTACGAGGAGGGGAACACCAGTTTGCGAGAAATCATGCAAGCCCCCCACTCTGCCGATCAGGAATTTCTGCGACGTGCCATCCAGTGTATCAATGACCATATCAGCGACACCGATTATGACCGACAGACTTTTGCCTCCGATATGGGTAGCAGTGTCAGCACCCTCTATAACAAGATTCGTGCACTGACAGGAAAAAACATTTCCAACTTCACTCGCGACATCCGTATCAAGGCTGCATGCAAGTTAGCCAAAGAGCATCCAGACCTGCGCGTCAGCGACATCGCTTATCAGGTAGGTTTCCGTGATCCCAAATATTTTGCTACCTCCTTCAAGCGCGTTACAGGCGAACAACCCAAAGAGTATTTTGCAAAACTCCGAGGCGAAGGTTAACGTTTGAATAGCCAGAGGCCAGAGAATGTCAGGAGGCCATTAAGCATCAGCAATTCATAGCCGAAGCGGTAGCCTGTGAGTTGTCCCACCACCATATCCAACAAATAACAGACGATTGGCGATGCCACACAGATATAAGGCACCAGACGATCGTTGGTCTGCTTTTTTGTCAACAGTCCAAAGGCAAACAATCCCAACAACGGGCCATAAGTATAAGAACAGAGGATATAGATGGCATCGATAACGCTCGTAGAGTTCATTACCTTGAATAACAAGATAAAAAAGACAAAGACCATAGCCATTCCGATATGTACACGACGACGCAACCGCTCGTCATCAGCACGCCCACAGATATCCACACAATAGCTAGTGGTCAGTGCCGTCAGTGCAGAGTCGGCACTGGAGAATGCCGCAGCCACCATACCCAGCATGAAAATGTATGATGTAAGAGGGATGATGGAAGATGTCTGCTGAATGAACACGGGCAGTAACTCATCCCCTTTGGCTGGCAAAACGATTCCCTGCTGCTGATACCAGAATGTCAGCAACACACCCAGCGACAGGAACAGCAGATTGGCTGGTACAAAGGCGACGCCATAGGTACACATATCCTTCTGTGCATCGCGTAGCGAGCGACACGTCAGGTTCTTCTGCATCATGTCCTGATCCAGTCCCGTCATCACAATGGCGATAAACGCACCACTCAGGAACTGTTTCCAGAAATACTGCTTCGAGAACCAGTCGTCCATGATGAAGACACGCGACAGTTCACTATTACTGATAGCCGTCACCGCATCGTTCAGCGTCATACCCAATTCCCCCATTACCTTATATATAATAAGGAGTAAGGCACCAAACAAGCACGCTGTCTGCAAGGCATCCGTCCAAACAATAGTCTTGATACCGCCTTGTCGGGTGTAGAGCCAGATGAGCGCCGTCATTGCTATCACAACAAGGAAGAAATTGATTTTCAGACCACTGCACTCCATCAGTATCCAACACACCACATAGAAGCGCACAGCAGCCCCCGTCATCTTCGACAACAGGAAAAACGAGGCGCCAGTCTTATATGCCTTCGGCCCAATGCGCTGTCCCAAATAACTGTAGATGGTTGTCAGGTTCAGTCGGTAGTAGAGTGGCAACAGCACAAAGGCTATCACTGCATAGCCCACAATAAAGCCTAGACACGTCTGCAAATACGTCATACCAATACTGTTCACCATGCCTGGCACCGACACGAAGGTAATGCCTGATATGGAAGCGCCAACCATGCCAAACGCTACCATATACCATGGCGACTGTCGGTTGGCACGATAGAACGTCTCGTTGGTTGCCCGTCGTCCTGTCCACCGACTGATGGCATACAACAGGGAAAAATATGCTAAAACGACTATTATCATTGTCATAATGGCTGCAAAATTACAAAAAATAACGCAATTTGGCAATAAATTGTAATCTGTAAATCGTAAAATTGTAAATTTATGATTACCTTTGCAGGCGGTAATTTATTCACCAACACCTAAAAGCAATGACAAAACAGAAAAAATTCCTCCTTCAGGAGAGTGAGATTCCTACACAGTGGTACAACATTCAGGCCGACATGCCAAACAAACCCATGCCGCCCATCCATCCGGTAACCAAGCAGCCTCTGGGAGTAGATGACCTTGCACACATCTTCCCACGTGAGTGCTGTGTACAGGAGCTGGATACGGAGCACCGTTGGATAGACATCCCTGAGGACGTGCTCGAGAAGTACAAGTACTATCGTTCCACTCCGCTGGTACGTGCATACGCACTGGAAGAGGCACTGGGTACTCCTGCCCACATCTATTTTAAGAACGAGTCAACCAATCCCTTAGGTTCACACAAAATCAACTCTGCCCTGCCCCAGTGCTATTATGCCAAGCAGGAAGGCACGACGAACGTCACCACTGAGACCGGTGCCGGTCAGTGGGGTGCCGCCCTTTCGTATGCTGCTAAGATCTACGGACTGGACTGCGCTGTCTATCAGGTGAAGATTACCATGCAGCAGAAGCCTTATCGTTCTTCGATTATGCGCACCTTCGGTGCCGTCGTCACCGGTTCTCCCTCGATGTCCACCCGTGCCGGTAAGGACATCCTAACCAAGGACCCGACGCACAGTGGTTCGCTGGGCACCGCTATCTCTGAGGCAGTTGAGTTGGCAACGACCACTCCCAATTGTAAATATACGCTTGGTTCCGTACTGAACCACGTTGGTTTGCATCAGACCATCATCGGTCTGGAGGCAGAGAAGCAGATGGCAATGGCTGGCGAGTATCCTGATATCGTGATTGGCTGCTTCGGTGGCGGTTCCAACTTCGGTGGTATCTCGTTCCCATTCATGCGTCACAACCTGAGTGGCGAACGCCATACCGAGTTTATTGCTGCTGAGCCCGACAGCTGTCCGAAGTTGACCCGTGGCCAGTTCCGCTACGACTTTGGTGACGAAGCTGGTTACACACCTCTGCTGCCCATGTACACGCTGGGCCACAACTTCAAGCCAAGCAACATCCATGCTGGTGGTCTGCGCTATCATGGTGCAGGTATGATTATCAGCCAGTTGATTAAGGACGGTCTGATGCACGGTGTCGATATTCCTCAGCTCGAGACCTTCGAGGCTGGTATGCTCTTCGCCCGCACAGAGGGTATCATCCCCGCTCCTGAGAGCACTCACGCTATCGCTGCTACTATCCGCGAAGCCAAGAAGTGCAAGGAAACGGGCGAGGCAAAAGTTATTCTCTTCAACCTCTCTGGTCACGGACTCATCGACATGCCATCGTACGAGGCCTTCATCAAGGGTGACCTGCAGAACTACACGGTTACTGACGAGATGATTGCCGAGAACCTTGCAGAATTGGACAAACAATAACATTTTTTAGAAACGAATTGCCATAATTAATCGTAATATTTCCATAATACAACTATTATTATGAATAAATTATGAGTATTACGGTTATTCGTTTCCGATAAAATAAAAGCTGCGCCAAACTCATTAGGAGTAAGGCGCAGCTTTTTTATTGGTTATTGTTTATTGCTTAGAATCTGCCAGGGCCTCCAAAGCCACCGCCACCGGGACGACCGCCACCGAAGCCACCGCCGAAGCCGCCACCACGGCCACCACGACCACCGCCAGGACCTCCGAAACCAGGACCACCCTGACCACGACGGTTGGCACCCATACCTCCAAAGAGGTTCAGACGATAGATGACGTGCAGCATAGCATAGCTGGTAATAGCGTTATACTCCGTATCGGTACGCTGCATAGCCGAGATTGCGCGGCTGAAGGTTGACTGTTCCTTCAAGATATCATAGAACTGAAGCGACAGCGTCAGTGCGTTGCCACGCAGGAACGACTGTGAAAGCTGGGCATTCCATATGAGCTCGTTGGTATTCATCGAAGCATCGTTGTAACCACGACGGCTATTCATGTTTATGTTAGTTGACAACTGTGTACCCCAAGGAGCTGTCAGCATGGTGCTGGCACCATACGAGAAAGTCCATGTGTCAAGGTTGTTGTTCTCCTGCAGTTCGCTACGGTTGTGATTGTATTCCAACGAACCATTCAGTTCCAACTCAAACCAACTGTTACGATAACTGGTAGATAGGCGCTCGCCAATGGTCGTTGCACGTGTTACCGACTTCTGAGAATCCTGATTCAGCAGACTTACGAAACCTACGTTATGTGCATAGCGTAACGTCGTGAAGGTGTTGACATTGAAATAGCCTGCAGAGTCGACAGACGTATTGAACATCACCATAGCGAAGGCATTCCAGTTGCCATTGATATTCTCGGGCTTCGTAATCGTACCACCCGTCTTTTCATCGTAAGTGGTCATCGACGAGATACTGTTGCTGGTAGTCGAGAAGTTTGCATTCACCATCAAGCTACGCTGATAGCTCTGCCAATAGTTGTTATACTGGAAACGCATGCTCTGCGTAAATGAAGGCTTCAAGCCCGGGTTACCCTTGCGGATGTTTAGTGGGTTCGAGTCGTCGGTAATGTCCAACAGGTCGCTCATTGATGGCTGACTGGTGTTGGCACGGTAGGTCAAGCGCATCTGGCTGACATTAGAAATCTTCCAACGGAAGTCAGCAGTTGGTGCAAAATTGGTCACTGTACGGGTAGTGTCAGAGTGTACCCCCTTATAGTCTTGAACAAAGTCAGACTTCTGAGGTACCATCTGCACACCAATGTTGAGGTTGTATGCATCACGTACCACGCGCAGCATGACCTCGGCTGTATGGATATAGTTTTTGTATTCAGAATAGCGGCTCAAATCAGTAGATTTGTAGTCCTCAAGAGGTGCGCCGCCCATCAGCGAGAGATAATCATCCCAACCACGATAAGAAGGAACCACGCTCATGAAATCCCATCCATTACCACCCAGGTCGTAGGTACCACGATCGCTCTTGCTGTACTTATACTGGTACTGGTAAGAGAACTGCAGATAGGTACGGCGCATGATAGGCTCGCTATAGGTCAGACGGATGCTGTAGTCCCAGTTCTTGGTAGGCGTTACTGCATAGCGGTTGTTCTCTACATTGGGCATTGTGCCATAGTAGTTCACCAGATCGTTAGAGAACGACTTGCTCAAGCCCTCACTGTAGTTGGCGCCAAGACGCAGCGTAATGTTACGGCCATAGTTGTTGAGTTTGCGGTTATACTGTCCCCAGCCACCAACGCTCTTGTTATCGCTATAGCTCAGGCTATTGCTGAGGTTGCTGTTCTTGACAATACTTTTACCTTCTGCGTCTTTCTCATTGACAAGTTGAGCCAGCTGACTCAGCGGGTCTGTAATACCATTAATACTATAGGGGTCCTTGCTGAAAGTAGCACTCGAACCATCAGTCAGTCCGTCACTTGAATTGTAGTTAAACTGCGGACGGAACATGATGTTGGTCATGGAATCGGGCGTCCACTCGATACGGAATTGACCATTCCAAGCGTTCGAGCGCGACAGATTGTTGCTGAGTCGGTTGCCAAATGAACTAACTGAAGAACTCATAAAACTCTCAGAAGCCGTCTTGCTGACAGCATCACCGTCACTGTGGTTCCAACGGATGCTACCATCCACGGTAATCAGGTCAGTCTTCTCATAGTTCAGGTTCAGACCCGTCATCTTCGTAGCTGTCAGGCCCTGACGGCCACCGCCGAAGCGACCACCGCCACCACCAAAGCCCATATCATTGACGTTGTTAGCACTGGTCATCAGGAATGCCTTAAAGTCATCTTTCATCAAACCGCCAAATATACGGCCTGAGTAACGGTCCTTCGTACCAGCTGCCAGGTCGGCATTGACCATAATACCCTTGTTCATACCAGTCTTGATGCCAAAGTCGAGCACGGTCTCTTCCTCACCATCATCAATACCACTGACACGAGCCAGGTCGCTCTTCTGGTCGTATGCACGCACGCGCTCAATAATGTTTGTCGGCAGGTTCTTCAAGGCGGTCTTCGTGTCACCCGTCATAAACTCCTTACCGTCAACCTTAATCTTCTTCACCTCCTTACCGTTGATGGTAATCTTACCGTCGTCATCCACCTGTGCGCCAGGCAGACGCTTCACCAGTTCCTCCACAACGGATCCCTCTGGTGTACGGTAGGCAGAAGCATTATATATAAAGGTATCAGCCTTCACGATGACCTTCGACGCATTACCCGTCACCACAGTGTTTTTCAGCATGATGGCATCGGGCTTCAGCGTCAGCGTACCCAAGGCAACATCCTTGTCGTCAGTCACGCTGACACGCTTGGTGAAAGGTTTGAAACCCACACAGGTTATCTGCAGAATGTAGGTACCTGCCTTTGGTGCTGACACACGGAATTTACCTTCCATTGAGGTCAGTCCGCCAGTCACCAGTGTAGAGTCAGTACGAAGCAGTTTTACGGTGGTCTGTGCTACTGGCTCCTGGGTGTCACTCTCGACTACCACACCACCCACATGGCGCTGGGCCATCACTACCACACTACTCAGTAAGAATAGGATAATAAATAGATGCTTTCTCATTGTTATGAATGATTGATTTTTTGTTATCTATGACGCACGAAAAGTAGAAAAGTTTAATAATTCAGAAAAAAAATAACGTAAAAATTACAATAATACCTCATTTTTTATACGAGTTTGCTCAAATTGTATTAATTTTGCACCCCGAAAGCAACTATGGACCAGCAAAAGGTAGTCATATCACAACATCTAGAGCAGTCGCTCAGCCAAGCTTTGGCCGAGTGCACTTTCGACCGTCTCTTCGTCCTCGTAGACGAAACGACCAAGAAATGTTGCCTCCCAACGCTATCATCCGCCATCAGACATCTGCCATCAGACATCGGTATCATTACCATTGGTGCCACCGATCAACACAAGACGCTCGACACCCTTAGTCATGTGTGGAGCGAACTGCAGCGTATGGGTGCTACACGCCACTCGCTGATGATCAATCTGGGCGGAGGCATGGTGACCGACTTGGGAGGCTTTGCTGCATCTACCTTCAAGCGTGGCATACATTATATCAATATACCCACCACCCTGCTGTCCATGGTCGACGCCTCTGTTGGCGGTAAGACCGGCATCAACTTCGGAGGCCTGAAGAATGAGATTGGCGTCTTCAACAATGCCGATTGCGTCATTCTTGACACCACGTTCCTGAAGACCCTCGACCAGGAGAACATCCTCTCAGGCTATGCCGAGATGCTGAAGCACGGACTTATCGACAGCGAAGCCCATTGGGCAGAACTTCTTGGTAATCCAGAAAATCTGGATAATCTAGAGAGACTTGCCACTTTAGTTGCCCGCAGCGTTGCCGTCAAGCAGCGCATTGTCACCGAGGACCCCACAGAACGTGGCCTGCGCAAGGCGCTGAATCTGGGACATACCGCTGGGCATGCTTTCGAGTCACTGGCGCTGGAGCGCACCCCCATCCTTCACGGCTATGCTGTAGCCTACGGACTGGTGCTCGAACTCTATCTGTCGTGCGTAAAGACGGGCTTCCCCACCGACAAGATGCGCCAGACGGTACAATTTATCAAAGAGCACTATGGCCGTATGGCCATCACCTGTGATGACTATCCCCACTTGCTGGAGTTGATGCATCACGATAAGAAGAATGAGGGCAGCGCCATCAACTTCACCCTCTTGGCCGACATTGGTGATCTGCGTATCAACCAGACAGCCACTGAGGAGGAGATCAAAGAAGCCCTCGACTTCTATAGAGAGAACTAATAATAGCAAATAGGAACACTACTACCTATTTAAATTTGCTAATTAACCAACGTAGGGTCTATCCGTGAGGACAGACCCTACATTTTTTCTGTTTTGCTTAAATTGCAACGCCACACTAAGACTTTTGGGTCTTAGATTGCAGCGCCACACTAAGACCTTTAGGTCTTAGAACTGTGGACGAGGACCACCCTGACCACCGAAGCCTCCACGACGACCACCACGACCTGGGCCACCGAATCCACGACGCTGTGGACGAGACTCCTGATACTTCTTATACTGGTCTTCAGTCAATATCTCCTTCAACTTCTTCTCATATTCCTGACGCTGCTCCATGCGCTGCTGCATCTCCTTCTGCATCTTCTCACGCTGAGCTTCAGTCATCTGAGGACGCTCCGGACGCTGCTGACCATTCTGTGCTGATGCACCAGACTCACCGTCGGGACGCTGTGGACGAGGACCACGCATGCCAGGTCCGGCAATCACCTTCTCATACTCCTTGTTCAGTGCCAGCACCTTCGTCTTCTGCTCGTCAGTCAACTTCAGGTTATCACTCATGCGCTCGGTCATCTGCTCCGGAGTTATCTGGCGTGGACCACGTGGCTGCTGCTTGTTGTCATTCTCTTGAGCCTGCATTGCTGTCATCGACAGGAGGGCTACCATCATCAATACGATCTTCTTCATAATTGTTAGTTTTTAAAGGGTTATACTTAATTTTATTTTCGTTTTTTGTTTTTGTTTCGTTCAACGTTTTCTGCTATTATGACGCATCAAAGGGTTGAAAAGTTTAATCGCCTCCCCACCTCTTTCAGCGAACGCCCTCCTTTCTTCAGCCAACCCGCAAAAACAAAATACCAAATCTTAGGTATTGCACAGTTCACCGAAACCCCGTACCTTTGCACTCAGAAAATTTAGCCATATAACCACATAAAATCAGCTCAAGATAAAGTATTTGTTTAGTTAGGGAAAAGGGACCTGCCGCGAGGCAAGTCCCTTTATTGTACGTAGGAAAGTTATTACTGGGCAAACTTGGCCAGTTTGTCGGACCAGTACTTACGGAGGTCTGCCCACTTATAATAATAAGGTGTAGAGGTGGAAGCCACGGGCAGCGTTACCTCACGCTCGTTGAGCAAGGCCTTGACAAGGATGTCACCCTCGCCGCTCTTCGGTTTGTAGAAGATGAGCTGGATATTGCAACCCATGGGGAAAATCTTGTAGTTGCGCCAATACTTCTCCAACTGCTCGAAGTCGAGGATGCTGGCACCGCAGTTACCTAACTCCATGAGACAAGCCAACGGCATGACACATACCTCATGACCGAAACGCATGGTGGCCTGAGGCTTGCCGATGGTGACGCAGGTGTCAGCGGTCTCGATGATGTTCTTCAGCAGGTTATACTGACTGAAAGCCATGACATTACCCGTCTGTGGGGCATTGCCGTAGCGAACATACCAGCTGACATTGTCGATGCGCCACTGGTCGTAGAGCTCCTCGTTAGTGAAGAGGTGGAGCATGTCGTAGCCATCGTCGTGGCTCTGCATATTGATAACCACCTCAAAGAGATTGCGCATCAGCTTCTTCTGCTGGATGCTGTCGTTGACCCATCTGGGATCGTTGAAGAGCAGCATCATGAGGTGTTCGGGATGGGTATTCTTGTCAGAGAACTCCTGGACTGCCTTGCGGTCCATGTTTTCACGAGCCTCCTTGACCTTGCCGCTGCGGGGCTGATTCAGATAGTACTGCAGACTCTCACTGACATCATTGTGGATGCGTGCCGTGGGATTGGCAGCCATCAGTTCCTCACACTCGGCAACCATCGACAAGACACAACGCGTCACCACCGTACTGCGGGCATCGATAGCCACGCCAGGACTCTTGAAAATCTCGGGGAAGTGCTGAGCAATACGTTTGCCGATGCCGTGGTGCTGACGCTCACCAACGGTGGTGAGATCGCCAAGGCGCTTGTCGGTGGTTTTGTTGAACTCCTCCAGCTGCTGGAGCGTCTTCTGACCAGTAGCCGTCAGTTTGCCCTGCTGGTTGGCCCTGCGCAACGGAGCGAGCACACGTTCGTAGCTGTCCTCGGCGATGAGCCAGCGCGAGCCGTGACGACCGTAGTGCGTAAAATAGAACGGCGTATAGCCAGCAGGCGCTGCCGTGTACTTGAAATCAGGGAGCTGACGGTCGTAGTCCACATAGTTAGAACCTGCCAACCAGGGATTGGCCTTGATATCGTCACGAGCGGTCTGTGCCACAATGGTGACAGTCATGCCGACTAATAGCATGACGACTGAGAACAGTTTCTTCATCGACGTAGTGCTATGTTATAGTTATAGTATTGTTTGTTGCCGGTAATGTCCTGAATGACCTTGATGAACGGCGGGAAGTTGACACTCTCCTGCTCTGCCACACCCTTGGTCTGCAGCACCATGAGGTTGCTGACGGGTTCGTGGAAAAAGTCAATCTCGAAATACTGACCTTTCCAGATGAACGAGCGACGCGTCTTACGGATGGTGGCACGATAGGGGTCGGCCTGCTGCAACAGCGACTCGTAGAGGGCATTGCTGACCTGGCGCTCAGTCTCCAGTACCTCGGTAGGCGACACGCGCTTCTTGGTCTTGTGGACGTTGACTACTTCCCCACCCCAGCAACGACGGCGCAAGCGTACCTCCACCCCTGGGTCGGCAACCAGGTAGGTCTGCGTAATCTCGCTCTCGATACACTCTGGCAGTTCGCCTGTGAGTTCAACGAGATAGACACGCTCCTCCTCTACCGGCTGTGGCAGTCCCAAGACATTGCTAATCTCCAGCAGCACGCGGTTCAACTTGGTATCGAAATTGTCATGGTTGTTGATGACGCGCAGATGAGGATGACCCGTCCACGACTTGTTGACCTTCTTATCCAGGTCACGTGCCAGCTGTAGTCCCTCCTCATTGGCCTGCTCGTAGCGGGTAGAGTTGGTGGCAGTGGTATAATACTGCTCAGCACCATCGGCAGCAGAGACAAGGTGCAACACGGCATCGTAGCGTTCCTTGAGTTCGTTAGGCGTAGTACCACACTTCTGGCACAACTCTATCCACATATCGCTGGAGATATAGGCAGAGATATCCAATGTACCACGATCGCAAACCACGAAGGTTGGCTTGCTGCAGGTCTCAGCCAAGCGCATAAAAGAGTCCTCCAGCGCCAGCTGCGTCTGCAGAATGGCCAGTTCGCCCTCGTAGTAGAGCTTCTTATTGGGCGTCAGGTAGCTCCAGCCGCCCTGGCTGTACATCGTTGGTACTTCGGGCACGGTAAACACCTTGAAGCCCAGGTTAGAG